>JADMIO011000755.1_pt1 | contig 42394 bp, 40 predicted proteins | sample 8958161 | NCBI WGS metagenome assembly JADMIO01 (sample SAMN16585339, study PRJNA669376) | soil metagenome | isolation source: Crop rotation soil | place: USA: Cullars Rotation, Alabama | collected 2011 | reverse complement strand
CGCGACAACTTGTCCACGTGGAATTCTAAGCTTAGGATCCCAATGTGCTGGAAAGTAATCCACCTGGCGTCCCCGCCATCCGGAAAGGTCGCGGCCATTGAACAGCGCCGTGAACCCTTTCGGAGCCACGTTGAGCTGCGGTCGTTGCGAATGCACAGCGCCCAGCCCCGGAGCCTTGTCCGGATCAGGACTCGTCACCGACACCTTCTTCGCAACCGGCTGCGGCTGCAGCTTCAGTCTCGCCAGCGAAGCGAACTCTCCGCGCGGATACTTCGCAAGATACTCGCGATATAAGCGTGGGTCGTCGGACCCGCTGACAGAACTCCAGAACAGACGATCGCCACTCGCATCTGCAGCGCCGCCATCCGCTTTCTCCGTGGCATCCGCTTTCTGCGTGGCATCCCCTTTCTGCGCCGGCGCGGGAACTGCCGTCTGCTGGGTCACCACCGCTGCGGCCTGTGTCGGCTGCGAGCCAACGGTACGGCCCCGATAGATCCATACCGCAAGTGAAATCAGAACCGCGACCGCTACTGCTGCCGCCGCGATCCATATACCGCCTATACTGCGGCGCGTCCTGAGTGCTTTCGGTTCCGGCGCTGGCGCGAGTAGCGCCTGGGCCAGTAAGTCGCCAAACTCACGCGCGTTCGGTGGCCGCTCGTGCGGATTGTAACTGAGCGACTGCAAGATCAACTTCTCGACTTCCGGTGACAGAGCGGGCCGGAGCGCCGACGGTTTCACGCGAACTCCCGCGCGCTGCAAATCCGCAAGCTGCGCCGCGTGCTCCGGTACGAACGGCTTGCGGCCTGTCAGCATCTCGTAGGCAATCACCCCGAATGCGTAGATATCGGTTGCGGAACTCGGGTGACCCAGCACCTGTTCCGGCGCCATATAAGCCAGGCTCCCGGCGACGCGCGTCTGTTTGACAGTGAGGTCCGCAATCGTCGAGATGCCGAAATCGATCAGCCGCACATGCTCGTCGCCCCCCGAAAGCGTCGACAACATGATGTTCTCAGGCTTGAGATCGCGGTGCCAGACCTTCTTCTCGTGCGCCGCTCCCAACGCCTGTCCGATCTGCCGGACCAGGCTCGCAACGCGGTCGAGAGGCAAACCTTCCGGCGTGAGGATCGCGCGCAGTGTCGATCCTTCTATGTACTGCATCACCAGGAACAGCTTTCCGTCTTCGGTTCGGCAACTGTCCAGGACGCCTACTACTCCGGGATGGTCGATGAGGGAAAGTGCGCGCAGCTCTTCGCTGAACTTGCGCTCAAACCATGGATCCTCCACTGCATGATCCAACTGAATCTTGACTACCACCCGCCGGTTGTGAAGCTGGCGGTCATAAGCAAGGAAGACCTTTCCGAATCCGCCCCGGCTCAGTTCGCGCACGATCAGGTATCGCTCGTTCAGCAGTGAACCCGCCCCGATGGGCGCCTTCATGGTCTCGGTGGATTCGGCCTCGGCACCAGCGTCCCGAGCGCCCGCGGTGCCATCGCGGGGGGTTCGCTCATCCATGGTGAGATCAAGTATATCAACACGTCCGAACACCGCTCTCCGGCCTGTGTGGTCAACCGACCCTGTGCAAAATCGCGCTTTCGAGCGGTGCAGACCCCCGGCTCGCGCGGTCCTCTAAATGGTGCGCCGCGGTTATCGGCCCTGTGGTAACGCGGCGAGCACCGCAGCCGTGTTGATCACCGTGCAATACTCACCGTCGAGATTCGCGAGACTCATGGCGTGAACGTCCGCTGCCGTCCGGTAGGCGCCATTCCAGTCTGTGCGCCCGAACGTGAACGCTGCGTCCTCGCGAGAAATGTATCGAAGTCGAGATTACCGGCCATCCTCACTGTCGCTTCGACGGAGTTGTTGGTGATCACACCGGTGACGATCAACAGTTGTTGACCTGCCTGGCGAAGCCGTGCTTCGAGATCGGTTGCGATGAATGCGCTGTTGCGCTGCTTTCGAATCACGATTTCTCCGGCCAGCGGCAGGGCTTCGGGCTTGAAGTCGTTTCCGGGCTGCTGCGGGCGATAGTGCGAAGCGGGCTCGATGGAATCGTGGGCGATGTGATAAATGGGCCGGTGCGACCTCCGCCAGGTAGCGAGAAGCCTCGCGATATTTTGCTCTGCCTGAGGATTGTTGCGCTCGCCCCAGCTCGGATGATCGATGGCATTTTGAAGGTCGATGATCAGGAGCGCGGCGTCGGAAGGAAGCGGTGAGGGTAGGCGGCGCACCATCTCTCGATTCTAATTAAGCCTACGCGCCGGCGAGCACGATCCATCCCGCGAGAGCACTCAGTTTTTCATCTTGCGTCCACGGCGGGCCGATGGTTTTACCGAGTTCGCACACGCGGCACGCGAGATCCGCGCGCGACATCCCAAGCCCGGCGGTGGCGCGATCCCACAGAGTCTTTTCTTTGACCGGTGCGACCGCGAGCCCGCATTCCTGGCAGGCGTCTTTGAGAGCATTGCGGAAGAAATCGCCTTCAGCGGTGTGGATCATGGTATGTGAGGCGAGAGTAGAGGCAAGGCTTGCCGGCGCCCGCCCGGATCCTAACAGTACGCAGGAACCGGCGACCGTGTACCCTTTCGCCGCCATGTTTTCGACCGCCGCGCGTACCGCTTTATTGGCCATCGCTCGCGCCACGGCCGCGCACTCGTCGAGGAATGCTTCGGCCTCACGCAGAGGCATTTTTTCCGCGGCGTGATAAGGCTGCCGGGGGATTTCGCCCTCTATCAGTTCCACTCGCCGCCGCTGCACTACCAATGGGGCGGCTACCGGATCCCGTAGCGCGACCATCGCTGCCCATCCGGAGTGAGCGCGAAAGGCGAGGGCGATGCGGCCGTTTGCGGCGTCGCGTTCACGCATGGGAACTCCTGACGGGCGCCTTGGGATCGAAACGCGGAATATATCGTCCATCGACGTCAGTGAAGCCGTACTCTTTGGCAAGATCGCAAACCCACAGCAGTTGACCCGTTTTCTGCAAGACTTCGGGATCGGCTGCGAGCGCGGCCACTGCACGGCCGATATACTCCGGCGTCTCGCTGAGATCAAAACGGAATTGGCGCTTCAGTTCGTCCGTCTTCAGGTGCATCAACACTCGCTCGGTTCGCATAAAGCCGGGGTTCAACCCCACCACAGCAATCTTGGATTTCTTAGTATCGCGGCTCATGGACGGAATCAGGCGGTTGAGGCACTCGTGTCCCATATCGTGCAGAATCTGGCCCCGGAGAGTAGACGGGTCGGGATACGCGTTGTCGGTGACATGCACGATGAGACCGGTCTGTCGCTTGGACATCAACCTGGCGGCATGGACGCTCGTAAGCCAGCATACGCTTACCGTTTCCAGAGTCTCGCGCCAGAGGTTCACGTCGAGCTCCCAGAATTTCCGGGACCAGACCGGCATGACATTGGGGCCCCAGGCGGAGTTGGCAAGAAGATCGAGGCGTCCGTGGTCGCGCTCGACGCGGTCGAAGAGGGCCGCGGCCTGGGTGTTATCGTTGAGGTCGGCAGGAAAGGGGATACCCTGACCGCCACGAGCCGTTACCTCTTCGGCGGTATCCTCGACGGTGCCGGGGGCGCCATGGGCGGGCCGTGGTCCTTCACGCGAGGTGCGGGCGGCAACATAAACAGTGGCACCGGCCTCCCCTAAGGCAAGAGCGATTCCGCGCCCGGCGCCGCGGCTGCCGCCGGCTACGACAGCAATTTTTCCGTTCAAGGGCTTCATGGCGGTATTCTAGGAGGCAATTCCTGACATCTCGTGTCATGTAGCGCTGCTATTGTTTCATTATGCGCGCCGACCGCTTGCTTTCGATTATGCTCCTGCTGCAGGTCCACCGGCGGGTGACAGCGAAAGACCTGGCAAAGCGGCTGGAGGTGTGCGAGCGGACAATCCTGCGCGACATGGATGCGCTCAGCACGACGGGGATTCCCGTCATAGCGGAGCGCGGTGTAGGCGGCGGATGGAGCCTGTTAGAGTCCTATCAGACGAAACTGACAGGACTTAGCGTCGCCGAGATCCAGTCGTTATTTCTGCCGAGGCCGGAGCGCCTGATGGCGGATCTTGGCCTCAAGCAGGAGGCGGATTCGGCCATGATCAAGCTCCAGGCGTCGCTGCCTGCCGCTACGCGACAGCATGCGGAGTTCGCTCGACAGCGTATATTCGTCGACCCGCGCGGCTGGCGGGACCCGGGCGAAGGAGTGCCCTGTCTGCCGGTGCTGCTCGATGCGATCTGGAGGGAGCGGCAGGTGCGTTTTGTATACCGCCGCGTGATGTGCGAAGCGAGTGAAAGAACGGGCGATCCGTTAGGATTGGTGGCGAAAGGCAGCGTCTGGTATCTGGTAGCGAATACCGGGGGCGAACCGCGGACGTATCGGGTGTCGCGGATCGGAGAAGTGACCGTTCTGGAACAGCCCAGCGCGCGGCCTCCGGATTTCGATCTGGCAGTTTATTGGGACCGCTCGGCGCTGGAGTTTCGGGAGAAATTACCGCGATATTACGCCACCTTTGTGGCCGGCCCGGACGTGATGCGCTGGGTGCGCTATCGCGGATGGCGTCTCGAACAAGAGACGCCGGAGGGCGATGTAGTGCGGTTTCGGCTGCGTTTCGACGCCGAGGAGGAGGCCTTGCATTTCGCGCTCAGTTTTGGCGGAGACATCGAGATTGTCGAGCCGGAGGAGTTAAGGACGAAGGCACTGGAGAGGGCCGCGGCTATCATAGCCCGGATTAGAAGTACAACTACTACCAGGGGTTCCTAATCAATTTTTTACATTCTCTGGCAATTTTCTTGGATCTAATAGCACGGTCGTACCGTATCATGATAGAAGGTCCCCAGGAGGATATTAGCCATGCGTTTCCTGCTCTCAGGTTTAGTGTGTGTCGCTGCCGCCAGCGCGGCAACGGCCCCATCCCAAGTTACTTTCTATAAAGATGTGCTGCCGGTTCTCGCAAAGAACTGCCAGGGTTGTCATCGTCCGGGCGAAGCCGCCCCCATGTCCTTCCTTAGTTACGATCAAACCCGCCCCTGGGCGAAGGCAATGAAACAGGCGGTTTTAAGCAAACAGATGCCGCCGTGGTTTGCCGATCCGCATTTCGGAAAATTCTCCAACGACCGTACGCTGGCGCAGGCTGAGATCGACACTCTCGTTTCCTGGGCCGATACCGGCGCCAAAGCAGGCAACCCGAAGGATGCTCCCAAGCCGGTCGAGTTTGTCCAGGGCTGGCGCATCGGGAAACCGGATGTTGTCATCGAGATGCCGGAGGAGTTCTCGGTTCCCGCCTCCGGGACCGTCGATTACCAGTACATCGTGATTCCCACGAACTTCAAAGAAGATACCTACGTACAGATCGCCGAAGCGCGTCCCGGCAATCCCGCCCTGGTGCATCACATTATCGCGTTCATCCGCGAGCCGGGCAATCCGTGGTTGAAGGACGCCAAATACGGTGTACCGTTTGTCCCCAAGAATCACGTACCGACAGAGAATCTTACTCCTGAACAGCGCAAGCGCGCCCAGCAGCAGGCGGGCGGTTTCGGCGGCGATTTCCTCGCGGGCTATGCCCCCGGGACGGTGCCGTTCGTAATGCGGCCGGGCGAAGCAAAATTCGTGAAGGCAGGTTCCGACATCGTGCTCCAGATGCACTATACGGCCACCGGCAAGGCTGGGACCGACAAATCGCGCATCGGCCTCATCCTCGCGAAAGACAAGCCGGAAGCGAAAGTGTTGACGCTGGCGGCGGGCACCACGGATTTCGCAATTCCTCCGGGCGACTCCAATTATGAAGTCCACGCGAAATTGAAGGTCCAGCGCGACGTTAATCTCGTGACCATGCTGCCGCATATGCACTTCCGCGGCAAGAGCTTCGAATATCACGTGACGTATCCCACTGGTGAAACAGAAACCCTTCTCGCGGTGCCGCACTACGACTTTAACTGGCAGCTCACGTATGAGCTCGACAAGCCGAAAATGCTGCCCAAGGGAACGGTGATCGAGTGCATCGCGCATTACGACAATTCGGCGAACAACAAGTTCAATCCGGACCCGACCAAGACGGTCTATTTCGGCGAGCAGACCTGGGAAGAGATGATGTTCGGTTTCTTCGAAGTTTCTGTGCCGATGAACGTGTCGGCTATGGACATCATGCGTCCGCCGCAGCAGCAGCCGAAATCAAGCGAATAGCTGGCCTGTTGGGTGGCGCTTCCACGGGGAAGCGTAGGCGTTACAGTGTTGATTAGGAGAACAGCCATGCTGAAGACTCTCGCCGTAGCATTCGTGAGCGTGTTGGCCGCCACCGCGGCCACCGCTCCCGCAAACGTCACGTTCAACAAGGACGTGCTTCCCGTACTTCAAAACCGCTGCCAGGAATGCCATCGGTCCGGCGAGATTGCGCCGATGAGCTTTATGAATTACAAGGATACGCGGGCATGGGCGAAAGCAATTAAGACCGCGGTGCTGACGAAGCAGATGCCGCCGTGGTTTGCCGACTCGCACTATGGCAAGTTCTCCAACGACCGTTCGTTGTCGCAATCAGAGATCGATACCATCGTCGCTTGGGTGGACAGCGGTGCCAAGGAAGGCGATGCCAAGGATGCTCCTAAGCCGCGGACCTTCGTCACCGGCTGGACCATCGGCAAGCCCGATGCCGTGCTCGAAATGCCCACCAGCGTCGACATCCCCGAGAGCGGCGTGGTCGAGTACACCTACATGGTGATTCCGACCAACTTCAAAGAGGATGTATGGATCCAGGCCGCTGAAGCGCGTGCAGGCGCGCGCGGCGCGATGCACCACGTGATCGCTTTCCTGCGGCCGCCCGGATCCGCATGGTTCAAGGACCGTCAGCCGGGCGTACCGTTCATTCCTGAGAAAGGCGAGCGCGGCCAGCGGGACACGCAGCGTGACGCACAGCAGCAGGCCAGCGCCGAGTTGCTGATCGGATGGGCTCCCGGTCTTCCCCCGACCGTCCTGAATCCGGGCCAGGCGAAGCTCCTCAAGGCTGGTACGGATATCGTCCTGCAGCTTCATTACACGCCGAACGGAAAGGCCACGTCAGATAAAACGAAGATCGGTCTGATCTTTGCCAAGGAGCCGCCGAAGGAACGGGTCATGACGATGAACGCCATGAACTTCTTCCTGAAGATTCCGCCCGGCGAGCCCAACTACCAGTCGGAAGCGAAGATCACGCTCCATCACGACGTGAAGCTCGTCAGCATGATGCCGCACATGCACCTGCGCGGCAAGGACTTCGAATATCGCGCGGTGTACCCCACGGGCGAAACGCAGACGCTGCTGAAGGTGCCGCACTACGATTTCAACTGGCAGCTTTCGTACGCCCTCGAGAATCCGCTGTTGTTGCCGAAAGAAACGCGCATCGAATGCACCGCTCACCACGACAATTCGGCAAACAATAAGTACAATCCTGATCCCACAAAGGAAGTCCGCTGGGGCGACCAGACGTGGGAAGAAATGATGATCGGGTGGTTTGACGTCGCTTTCGACGCCAATCTCGACCCGCGCGTAATCCGTGTTCCTCCGCGTCCGGCAAGCAAATCAGACTAATTAACAGAATGAAGCGACGAAATATCCTCTTCCTGTTTACGTGCGCAACTGCGTGGGCGGCGAGCATCCCGCCGCAGGTGACGTTCTACAAAGATGTGCTGCCCATCACGCAGAACCGGTGTCAGGAGTGTCATCGGAAGGGTGAAATTGCACCCTTTTCGCTGATCACCTACAGCGAGACTCGGCCCTGGGCAAAAGCGATCAAATCCAGCGTGCTGGCCAGGAAGATGCCGCCCTGGTTCGCTGACTCGCAATACGGGCACTTCTCGAACGATCGCTCGCTCACGCAACAGGAGATCGATACCTTGGTCGCCTGGGTGGACGGCGGCGCGAAGGAAGGAAATGCGAAGGACGCGCCCAAACCCAAAGAGTGGCTCGACGGCTGGAACATCCAGACGCCCGATCTCGTGATCGGGATGAAGCAGCCGTTCCATATCGGTGCGAAGGAAGAGGTCCCCTATCAGTACGTGATCATGCCCACGGAGTTTAAAGAGGACAAGTGGGTACAGATGGCTGAAGCGCGGCCGAGCAATCGCGGCATCGTGCACCACATTGTCGTCTTTATTCGGCAGCCGGAGAACAAGTGGCTCCGGAATCAGCCGGTCGGCGTGCCGTTCGTCCCGCCCGGCAGCGGCAAGGACTTCAACAATACTTCCGGCGGCGGTAGCGACATCCTCATGATCTACACTCCGGGAATGATCCCGGAGATCTGGCGGCCCGGTCTCGCCAAGAAGATCCCGGCAGGTTCGGACCTGGTGCTGCAGATCCACTACACGGCCGATGGGAAAGACAGTGACGATTGGAGCAAAGTCGGGATGGTGTTCGCAAAGGAACCTCCCAAGATGCGGGCCATGACCTTTGGCTCCTACAACCTGACGTTCAAAATTCCGCCGGGCGAGTCGAATTACAAAGTCGACGGCATGAAGAACACGTTTCCGAACGGCGTCGAGATTCTGAGCTTCTTCCCGCACATGCACGTGCGCGGCAAGTCGTTCGAATATCGTGCAGTGTATCCGGACGGCCGTACGGAGACGCTGCTGCGGGTCCCCAAGTACGACTTCTTCTGGCAGCTCGATTACAAGCTGGCCGAGCCTCTGAAACTTCCAGCCGGCGCGAAGATCGAATGCACGGCGTGGTACGACAATTCGCCGAACAACCCGGCGAATCCGGATTCGAAGTCTCTGGTGAGCTGGGGAGAGCAGAGCTGGGAAGAGATGATGATCGGCTTTTACGATATTGTTCTCCCGGCCGACATGAGCCTCCGTGATCTGTTTAAGAAGAGCGCTGAATAGTGCCGCCGCAGGGCTGCTTGCCTGTGCAGCTCTTTATCCGCACGACGTAATCACGACGAAGATTACCTGGTCGCGAGAGATTTCGCGGCTCGTTTATCAGCGCTGCATCTCGTGTCATCGCGATGGCGGTAGCGCTTTCTCGCTCACGACTTACGAGCAGGCGCGGCCGTGGGCCAAGGCGATCAAAGAAGAAGTGAACGAGCGCCGTATGCCGCCGTGGGGAGCAGTAAAAGGATTCGGCGAATTCCGCGACGACCAGGGCCTCACGCAGGAACAGATCGAGCTGATCAACGACTGGGTCGAGGGTGGCGCTCCGGAGGGCGATGCGGCGCTGCTTCCGAAGCTGCCCGCCACGAAGGCGGAAGGTGCCAATCGCGAGATCTACGCCACGTCGATCGTGGACGGTCAGTTGACGCTGAAGGCGCCGCTGAAACTCAAGGGGATCCGTCCCGATAACATTCCGGAAGGCACCACCCTGCAGGTGATCGCGGAGCGGCCGGACGGCAGCATCGAGCCGCTGTTGTGGCTGTATAATTACAAGCCGCAGTTCCAACGCACGTATATGTACCGCACGCCGCTGAGCTTTCCGGCGGGCACCAAGGTGCAGATTGCGCCCATGAGCGCGGGAACCGTGGCGTTGCTAGCCGGTGATTCGCGCGCGGCGAATTAACGCCACGCAGCTCCCTACTTCAATTCCGAGACCAGGATCGTGAACGCGGCCGTGTTCACCACACCTTTGCGCTGGAACTGCACCCACACGCGATAGGTCCGGGCGCGCGGAAAGATCATGTTGAACTGAATCTGCGGTCCTCCATCCGCAAGGAACGGATGGGTGTGAATCAGGTCAATCAGATCGTCGCTCGCGGCCAGCATGTGGGCCCACGCACCAAGGTATTGCTCCAGTCCTTCAGCGGGCTTCACTCGAAAGAACATCAATGTCTTAATGCCGGCGACCGGTTGCGGCGGATCCATCACCAGCTCGATATCCAGGTTCTCGGTGTGCTTTGGCTCCAGGTCGGGGTGCAGCTTGGCCGTTTGCAAAGCGGCCCCGGGAACAATAATCGTCTTGGCAATCAACTGCGGCGTGCCGGCGGAAGGATAGAAGTCGCCGAGGAGGCGATACATACCCGGCTTAGGCAGCCGCGCCTCATAACGAAAAGTCGCATCGGGCAGCATCACGGGATGATCGTGAACGAAATATTCCAGGTCCTGGCTGACCGCGAAGAGGTGGAACAGCTTTTCGTGCACGATATCGAACTTACTGACAGGTGAGCCGGTCTTCGGGTCGTTAATCTTGAAGAAAAGATCTACGGGCGACCCGGCTCGCGGAATCGCGGGCACCAGCTTGAGCTGCATCGGATATTCGACCGGTTCAGGTATGCCGAGCTTGAGCGTCATGCCGCAGCGCGGACACTTTCCCGGAACCGCGGAGCGCACATCGGGATCCATCGGGCATACGTAGTCCAGGGGAGCCTGCACCACGGGACTGGGTGCCTGAGCAACCAACGATAGAACCACGAATGCTGCAATCAGAACCCGAATGCTACTATTCTACCGGACAAATGAAAAGGTTCTCCGTAGCAGTGATTCCCGGCGATGGTGTCGGTAAAGAAGTAACTCCCACGGCGCAGCATGTGCTGACGGTTGCGGGCGCGCGCGCCGGCGTGGAATTCGATTTCGAGGAGTTCACCTGGGGCTCCGACTTTTATCGTCTGCATGGCCGCATGATGCCGGCCGAAGCGCTCGATCTGCTGCGGGCGAAGGATGCAATCCTGCTCGGCGCTGTGGGCGATCCGGAGATTGCGGATAACGTCACGTTGAACGGTCTGCTGCTGCCCATCCGGCGCGGCTTCGATCAATTCGCGAACGTGCGGCCGGCGGTGCTCTATAAAGGTGTTGCCTCGCCGCTCGCGAAGAACGTCGAGATCGACATGGTGGTGGTGCGCGAGAATACCGAGGGCGAGTACGCGCAGGTGGGCGGCTTTCTGTATCAGGGGCACGAGCAGGAAGTGGCCATTCAGACCGGCGTGTTCACGCGCCACGGCATCGAGCGGGTGGTGCGTTTCGCATTCGAGCTGGCTCGCAAGCGAAACAAGAAACGCCGCGTGTGCTCGGTGACGAAATCGAACGCCCAGGGATATTCGATGGTGCTGTGGGACCGCGTCTTCAACGAGGTTGCCGGCGAATATCCCGACATCTCGACGGAATCGCTGCTGGTGGACGCGGCGGCCATGAACTTCATCCGCCGGCCGGAGAGTTTCGACGTCGTGGTCGCGTCCAACCTCTTCGGCGACATTCTGAGCGATGTTTCGGCGATCATTACCGGCAGTATCGGCCTCGCACCCAGCGCGAACATCGAACCCACGCGACGCTACCCTTCGATGTTCGAGCCCGTGCACGGCTCGGCTCCGGACATAGCCGGCCGCGGTGTCGTGAATCCGCTGGCGGCCATTCTATCGGCCGGCATGCTGCTCGATCATCTTGGTCTGGAGCAGGCGGGTCAAGCAGTGGAACGCTCCGTGGCCGCCGTTCTTGCGGAAGGACGCTTCAAGCCGAAGGACCTGGGCGGCGCCGCATCCACACAGCAGGTGTGCGATGCCGTGGTCGAGCGGCTTTAGCTGATCGTATGAAGCGGCGTTGGAACATTTCGATCTGGGTGGGATTCGCGATCGCGGTTGTGGCGCTGGTGAGTTACGTGCCGGTGTTCGTACCGTATCCCTCGACACGCGATCTTCCGTGGCCCGATTTTCTTCTGTTCCTGGTCGCGCTCGTTTTTCTGGTCGTTGGCTTGGATCGCGCATTTCGCAAGCCCAATGTTTACCGCGGGAAGATCAGCGGGTCCATATTAGCTGGCCTGACCGTGCTCATGATCGCGCTGTTCTGTGTCTTTATCTTTTACGCTACGAAACAGGTGCCCGCGTCACCGGATGCGCTGCGGGCAGGACAGCCTGCTGCACAATTCACGCTGTCGAATGCGGATGGAAAACAGGTGTCGCTCGCGGATCTGCTCAAGAACAATCGTGCGGCCCTTCTGATTTTCTACCGCGGTTACTGGTGACCATTCTGCATCTCCGAGTTGCGGAGCTTCGAGCAGCAGGCGAGCGAGTTTCGCAAACGAGGCGTGGTCATGGCGGCGATCAGCGTCGATTCGCCTGAGGAGTCGCGCAAGCTGGTGCGAGCGAAGGGGTTTACTTTCGATTTTCTGTCCGATCCCAAAGCGGAAGCGATCCGGCGCTACAGCGTGCTGCATCCGGGAGGTGGGGAGGACGGCCACGATATCGCACGCCCGGCGGAATTTCTGGTCGATTCCGTGGGTAACGTCCGATGGGTGAACCTGACCGATGACATTCGCGTCCGCGCCCGTCCGGAACCTGCGCTTCAGGCGATCGATCGTCTGCTTGCCAAATAGCCCGGATTAGGCTTACAATGTTAGGCATATGCCTAAGGCCGATTCTCTGGGTCAGTTCGAGCAGTTGGTACTCACGGCGATCCTCAGCCTGCACGACGATGCATATGGCGTGACGATCCACGCTAAGGTTGCGGAGCTGGCTCAGCCGAAGCCGGTATCGCTGGGCGCCGTCTACGTCACGCTCGATCGTCTGGAAGACAAAGGCCTCGTCACGTCGTGGCTCTCCGATCCTACGCCGGAACGCGGCGGCCGCGCGAAACGTTGCTACCGTCTGGAAGCGCTCGGCGAGAGTGCGCTCGAGGAATCGGCCGCCACCGCGAAGCGCATATGGGACGTCGTCGCGGAGGTGTGGGGCAAGGACTGGGCCCGGCAATTCGGTAAGAACTGGGGCAAAGGATGGGGCAAGCAGGTGGGGTGATGTACTCTGCGCCATTCAGGATCGCTCAGGCTCTGGTCGGATTTCTTCTGCCGCCGGCCTCGCGCGAACACGTGCTCGGTGATTTCGAGGAGCGCTACACGAGCCCGGTCCAATACGCCACTGACGTAATTTGCACGGTGCCTCTGGTCATCGCAAGCCGTATACGGCGCACCTCGGATCCCGATGTATTTCTGATGGAGGCCTTGGGTCTGTACGTCGCGTTTCTCGGAGCGGCATGGGTTTTTGACCCGCCGTACCTCTTCAACGACTGGGGATTAGTGCGCTTGGCGGTCCCGGCGATGGTGATCCTCGCGGCGACGACGCTCGCGGCCGCTTACACGGATCCACGGAGACGATCGCCTCTACAGCCGGTCCGGGAGGCGACAATGGGCGTGGCGTTCGGGTTCCTTGCGCAGGCGGCGGCGTCCCTGGTGGACGGCAGTTGGGCGGTGCCCGCGCTGATCATGGCGACAGCCGGCGGTATGAGCCTTCTGCTCATGTCGGCGCTCCGCATGTTCTTCTCCTCCGCCGCAAACAGGCCGCAGGGCGCCACCACAAACGGTCCTCTGCTGTGGAGGAATACCGTGACGCGGCTGATGGAGTACGTCGGGTTGATGATCGTGGTGGGCGGCTTCGGCGCCATGATACTGTTTATCGCTTTTCTGTTCCAGAATAGAGGCTGAACAAGCCTGCTTTTTCCCGCCCGCCGTGCTGTGGACGTTGCCCCCATCGGCGGATTGCAGTTGTCGCATTCCTTGCAAATCTTTAATCGTTTCTAGGGATTTCGCACTTGTTATCGGCATACTCTTTTCTTGACAAACATACGCCCTGCATTGCAAACTGAAGTCATCGCATATATTGAAGTTTTTTGACTACAGGCCGCGAGGGTCCGTGTCGATCTGTACCTGTGGACAGATTTTTTGGGGGTGACTGCTTGTCTGCATTTGCGCTTCTGGATCCAGCGTCGTCGTACCCGCTTCCCAAAACGTTCAGCTATGCCGACTACATCGAGGCCGAGCAAGAGTTGTGGGCCATTTTTCCGGAGACCGACGGAAAGCGCGTCAATTTCGTGCAGGTCGGGCTCACCGCTCAGGTCTACACCGAAGTGTTTGACGATGGGTCGGAGCTCGAGCCGAATGAGACATATCTCGTAATGCCCTGCCCGGACCTGACCATGCGCCCCATCCGCATGGAAGTTTGCCGCCGTCTCACGCTGAGTGAATATCGCATGGGCCATCTTACGGCCGTGAAACTGATGGGCATGGTGCCCGAGGTTGGGGACATCATGCGCGAGATCGGCGTCCAGATCCTCGGCCCCGAAGTCATCGATGAAGTAGAGTCGCGGTTCCGCGACAATCAGTAAACCGCCCGCTCCTCCCCTGCCCAAACCGCCCGGCGTCAGTACAGGCGAATGCCGCGCGGCCCCGGTTCCTTCAACATGTGCACCGTATCGATGAAGCGAACTTTGTTCGGTTCGCGAGTCATCACCAGCGAATGCGTTCTATAGCCGTTTCCAAAGAAGCGCACCCCATTAAGCAAGGACCCGGCCGTAACCCCGCAGGCCACGAAAATGATCTGATTGCCGGGCGCGAGATCTTCTGCGCGATAGACGCGATGCGGATCGCTGATGCCCATCCGCTCCATACGCGAAATGAGTTCCGGCCGATCGACAACCAGCCGCGCCACCATCTCCCCGTGCAAGCACCGCATGGCGGCGGCCGTCAATACTCCTTCAGGCGCCCCGCCGATTCCCATCACTGCGTGAACGCCCGCGCCACGAACGGCGGCTGTAATGCCCGCCGACAGATCGCCATCGCCGATCAGACGAATGCGCGCGCCGGCACCGCGTATTTCGGCGATTAATTTCTCGTGCCGTGGACGGTCCAGCACCATGACAACCAGATCCTTCACCTGTCGGTCGAGGCGTTTGGCAATAGCCTTGAGATTGTCTACCGTCGGAGCATCGATATCGAGCGCGCCATAGCATGCCGGACCGGCGACAATCTTTTGCATATAGCAATCCGGCGCATGCAGCAGGCCTCCCCGCTCGGCGGCTGCCAGCACTGCAATCGAGTTCGGTGCGCCCGTCGCGCAGAGGTTGGTGCCCTCCAGGGGATCGACGGCAATATCGATTTCGGGATGCTCGATGCCATCGGCAGCCGGTTTACCGACCCTCTCGCCGATGTACAGCATGGGAGCCTCATCGCGCTCGCCCTCGCCGATCACGATGTTGCCGGCGATCGGGACATCTTCGAAGGCGCCGCGCATGGCTTCCACCGCGGCCCGGTCGGCGGCATCCCGTTCGCCCTGCCCCATCGTCCGTGCAGCGGCGACGGCAGCTTCTTCCACTACGCGTACGAGCTCCAGCGATAGCTGTTGCTCGATATCAAACGCCGGCATCGCGGCACCCATAGCCTGCACCCCTTCTTCACGACTCGAATCGATCGCAGATGATCATCTTACCCCAGCAGATGACCGGTGCCTTGCGTCACCCGCATGCCGGCGCCGGCACAAGGCCTGTCGGCACAGTTTCGACTGTAGTATAGCGTTCCATCGAGCATCGCAATACCCGAGCGGTAAAGTAGTCGACGGTTGCTAGAGTGGGAGTTGGGCTTTTCGGGCGTTCTTCTTGTCTTCCTGTTGGCCGCCGGCGGTGTCGTAACCGGTACGCGTCTGGCCGAAGTCCCCAAATTCTCGCACAAAGTACTCGTAGCAAGCGGCGTGGTGTTCATCGTAGTATCGCTGCTCTGGGTTATCCCGGAGGCGGCAAGTCAGCAGGGATGGCTCCCCGCGGCTCTCTGGGTCGGCGCGGGATTCGCGCTTGTCTGGGCAATCGATCATTTTGTATATCCCATCTGCCCGTCCTGCTCGCATACACATCACCATGACGACTGCAGCGCGCCCCTGCACGGCTTTGCGGCGCCTCTGCTGGTCGCGATCGGTGTTCATGCGTTCCTCGACGGGTGGGGAGTCGCGGCTTCGCAGCACAGCTCCGACTTCGTTCGGTTGGCGTTCCTTTTAGGCATCGGATTCCACAAGCTGCCGGAAGGATTAGCCCTGGGCGCGATCGTTCGAGCCTCCATGGCTTCTCACTGGAAGTCGCTGGCGGCCTGCCTCGCCGCTGAGGGCATGACCATCGCGGGAGGCGCCGTGGCTTTCGGCGTGGCCGCGCATATGCACGTAAGCTGGGCAGGATTCCTCCTCGCGGCGGCCGCTGGTATCTTCATCTATCTTGGCTACCATGCCATCAAGGGGGAGTTGCGCCGCTGGCTGACAAGTCATTAATATCGTGTATCGCGCCACGCTGAGAACACGATGACCGATACGGCGGCAATCCGCACCGGCGAAGAGCTGAATGCTCCGGCTCTCATCGACTACCTCAAAGACAAGCTCGAGGGGGCCGCTGCCGGCGTGTCTATCGAGCAGTTTCCCGGCGGCCACTCCAATCTCACCTACCTCATTCGCACGACCGCGCGCGAGTACGTTCTGCGGCGGCCGCCGCTCGGTCCCGTCGCGCCCAAAGCACACGATATGGCCCGCGAATATGCGGTCCTCAAGGCCGTTCACCCGCACTTCGCGCCGGCTCCCGAGGTCTTTCATCTCTGCGAAGACCCGGCCGTGATCGGCGCCGTGTTCTTCATCATGGAACGCCGGCGCGGGATCGTGGTGCGCAGCGACATCCCCGCAGAGTTGCAGGCGGTTCCCGATTATCCGGCTCGCGTGAGCGCGGGATTCATGAAGTGTCTCGCCGGTCTGCACGCTGTCGATATCGAAGCGCACGGTTTGACGAAGCTCGGGAAACCGCCCGGGTTCCTGGAGCGCCAGGTCCGCGGATGGGCGGAGCGTTGGGAGGGGGCCAAGACGGAAGAAATCGCCGACATGAACTATCTCCTGCGCTGGCTCCGCGAGCATCTGCCGGAATCGCCTCCGCCAACGCTCGTCCACAACGATTTCAAGCTCGACAACGTGATGCTCGACGAGCACGACCCCGGACGTATCGAAGCGGTGCTCGATTGGGAAATGGCCACCGTCGGAGATCCGCTCGTGGACCTCGGCTTAGTGCTCTGCTACTGGGGACAGCCGAGCGACCCCGGCGGTACGAAACCGTCGCTCACTTCATCGCCAGGCTGGTTTACGAGATCGCAGGTGGTGGATCACTACGCGGCAAGCTCCGGACGTGATACCTCCAACATTTCCTATTACGAGATCTTCGCGATCTTCAAGCTGGCTGTGGTGTTGCAGCAGATCTACGTGCGCTTCCACCGCGGACAGACGCGCGATGAGCGCTTTCGTCACTTCGACAAACGGGTGAAAAATCTGATCGGCCAGGCCGTGGCGCTGATATAATCCGATCGAATGTCCTACCAGGAGATCGTTTATAGCGTTGCCGATCGGGTGGCAACCATCACATTGAATCGGCCCGACAAGCTCAATGCATGGACGGCTGTCATGGAGCAGGAGGTGCGGCGCGCCGTCTATGATGCGGAGGCGGACGAACAGGTTCGGGTCATCATCCTGACCGGCTCCGGCCGTGGATTTTGTGCCGGCGCCGACATGTCGTTGTTGAGCGGCATCGCGCAGCACGGAGTGACGGATCGCGAGCGCGTGCTGGCAAACAGCACCAACGGTACCGAACGCGAAAACATCCGGCCGGATTTCCAGAAGAAATACTCCTACTTCCCGTCCCTTCAGAAGCCGATCATCGCCGCCATCAATGGCCCGGCGGTGGGGCTAGGCTTCATCATCTCTTTGTATTGCGATCTCCGCTTCGCCTCCGATGCTGCCCGCTTCGGAACGGCCTTCGCCAAGCGCGGGCTGATCGCGGAATACGGCCTCGCCTGGCTCCTGCCGCGGTTGATCGGACCGGCGAACGCGCTCGATCTGCTATTGTCGGCGCGGCTGGTTGACGCGTCCGAAGCGCTCCGCATGGGGCTCGTGAATCAGGTATTCGCTCACGACAAGTTTATGGACCACGTTCTCGCATATGCGCAGGAGCTCGCAAGCAGCGTCAGTCCTCGATCCATGCGCGTCATCAAACAGCAGATTTACAATGCCATGTTCCAGACTTTGTCGGAAGCCTTCGACAGCGCCGAAAAGGAAATGATCGAGAGCCTGCAGTGCGAAGACTTCAAAGAGGGTGTCGCGCACTTTGTTGAAAAGCGTAAAGCGCAGTTCTCAGGCCGGTAATCATCATGCAATTCGAATTCTCCGGCAAGGTGAAGGACCTGCAGCGCCGCCTCGAATCCTTCATGGATGAGCACGTCTACCCCAATGAGCAGAAGTATTACGAGCAGGTGGAACAAAACCGCTGGCAGCCCGTGCCGATCATCGAAGAACTGAAGCCCAAAGCCCGCGCCGCGGGCCTGTGGAACCTTTTCCTTCCCGAGAGTGGACACGGCGCCGGCTTGAGCAATCTCGAGTATGCACCTCTATGCGAGATCATGGGCCGCGTGGTGATGGCTGCCGAGATCTTCAACTGCTCCGCACCCGACACCGGCAACATGGAGGTGATTGAGCGCTACGGTACCGAAGAACACAAGGAGCGCTGGCTGAAGCCGCTGCTCGAAGGAGAGATTCGATCCTGTTTCGCCATGACCGAGCCTGCCGTCGCATCCTCGGACGCGACCAACATCGAAGCGAGCATCGTGCGCGACGGCAGCGATTATGTCTTGAACGGACTCAAGTGGTGGTCATCGGGCGCCGGCGATCCGCGCTGCAAGATCGCCATCTTCATGGGCAAGACCGACCCCGCGGCGCCCCGGCACAAACAGCAGTCCATGCTGCTGGTGCCCATGGACACTCCCGGCGTCAAGGTTCGACGTCTGCTGACGGTCTTCGGCTACGATCACGCCCCTCATGGGCACGGCGAAGTGAGCTTTGAGAACGTCCGCGTACCCGTAACAAACATGCTGCTCGGCGAAGGCCGCGGATTCGAGATCGCACAAGGCCGCCTCGGACCGGGTCGCATCCACCATTGCATGCGGCTGATGGGTGTCGCGGAACGGGCTCTCGAGACGATGTGCAAACGTGTCCAGTCGCGCGTCGCGTTTGGGAAGAAACTGGCCGAGCAGGGGACCATTCGCGCCGACATCGCGGCCTCCCGCATCGAGATCGAGCAGGCCCGCCTGCTGACGCTGAAGGCCGCCTACATGATGGACACCGTAGGCAACAAGGCCGCGCGGGCGGAGATCGCCATGATCAAAGTGATCGCGCCCAATGTAGCGCTTCGTGTGCTCGACCGGGCCATCCAGGCGCACGGCGCCGCCGGCGTCTGTCAGGACACGTTTCTCGCGGGCGCGTGGGCAAATTCGCGCACGCTGCGCCTGGCCGACGGCCCCGACGAGGTGCACCTGGAGAGTATCGCCAAACAGGAGCTCGGCAAATGGGACAAGGCGCGAGCCGCGCGTGAAGCTTGAACCCATCGAACAGGCCCGCGCTGCCGTCGTTTCTGGTGATGTCGAGACAGTGCGGGAACTGCTGAAGCAGCATCCCGAGCTCATCAGGCAGGTCACGCCCGACAATGCGCGCACTCTGCTTCACACCCTATGCGACTGGCCCGGACATCGCCCCAATGAATTGGCCATGGCCGCTGTCCTGATCTACGCGGGCGCCGATCTGAATGCACGCCATCCACACCCGAAGGCGAAGAACAAGGGCGAGACTCCGCTGCACTGGGCCGCCAGCAACGATGACGCCGCGATGGTGGAGGCGCTCGTAAAGGCCGGGGCCGCGATCGACATCGATGGAGCTGTCATCGCCGACGGCACACCACTGCTGGATGCCGTTGTATTCGGCTGTTTGAAAGCCGCAGCGAAGCTTCTGGAATTGGGCGCGGCCTATGATCTTCCGATTGCAGCGGGCATGGGTCGTCTGGACCTTGTTCATGATTTTTTCGAGGCTGGAAAGCAGCCTTCGCAAGCAGTGTTGAATAGCGCTTTCGGCCTGGCTTGCGGCAACGGCCACCTCGAGACGGCACAATGGCTGTTCACCAAGGACCCGGATGTCGATCACAGAAATCCAGTGGGCCAGACCGCGCTCGATCACGCGCGCAAAGGCGGTCACGAAGACGTAGTAGCGTGGCTCGAAGGTTTGGCGCGCGGCTGAGCTCCGCGAATTGCACCGCCCCGCACGTCTCGCCTGATACCCGGTAGACATGGCCGGCTTAACTGGTCCGGCGCGATAATCATTGCCTCACAACTGAAGCCCGAACGGCTCGACGGGCTGACCGATGTACTGCTTCATCTCCACCGCGGGCCGTCACCGAGTGCTACTATCTTTCGATGTTGGACACGGTTTAACGATGGAAGAATGGCCCAAACGTCCTGCGGGCACGCCAATTACTACCGGCGAACATCGGCGTGTTCCACGCGGCGGCACGTTCCTTCGAATCTTCGGGGCTGTGCTCGCGATCGTAATTGTTTGCTTCGTAATCTATCTGTACTTTCATCGAACACAGCGATAAGTTGTCCGCCGCGTCGTCAGGCTAGCTGCGTAATGCGGCCGTCTTTGTCGACTTCCAGGAGAGGTGGGCCGAGAAGGTCCATACCGTGGTCGCTAAACAACCGATGAAGCCCTTGTACCTGTTCCTCGGTGTAAGTCTTGTTGATCACGTCCTCCCGCGTTGGCAGGTTCTTGAAAGTGCTTACCTGGCGGAAGAATTCCTCCATCTTGCCGGCGGGTTGGTACACATTGATGATCTTGGACGGACGGCCGCTAATGCAGGTCCATAAATGGGCGGTCTTGCGCGGGATGAAAATGCTTTGACCGGCGGTCAGCCGCAATCGTTCACCGCCAACCACAAAATCAAGCTCACCATCAATGACGTAAATCCACTCATCCTGCTCGTGGTGCAGGTGCCGCGGCCCGCCGCCTGTGCCGGTAAACTCGAAAATGCACATCGCGCCTCCTGTGTCCTGTGCGGAGACCTTGCAATCATTCCATTCCTCACCGAGTTTGATGTGCTCGCCGAACCGGTCGTTTCCTGCGGCGACGCTGAAGCCCGCAAACATTTCCTCACTCTTCATTTTCTTAGTCCCTTTCAAGTGCTGGATGGTTTTGTCGATGGTTTCAAGCAAGCTGCGCGTCCGGATGAGGCTCTTCTCGAGAACCTGCCGATGCGATTCGAGTGCCGCGACTTTTTCGAAATCGGCCCGCTCCAGGATTCGTTTGATTTCCTTCAACTCGAACCCCAGCTCCCGGTAAAACAGGATTTGCTGAAGAATCAGGAGCTGCGGCTCTTCGTAAAACCTGTAGCCATTGGCGCCTTGCCGCGCGGGCTTGAGCAGGCCTGTCTCATCGTAGAAATGAAGCGTGCGCACGCTGACGCCCGACATCGCGGCTACTTGTTTGACTGTGTAAGCCATCGCTTTTTCCCGGCAGCGACTACGTTCGTCCCGCCGCTGTTTGCATTCTCCGGCATCACGTAACGTGAGTGTCAAGAGGAAAAGCAATAAAATTTGAGAGGAAAGAAGGCTCCGAATCCGATCCTATCGCCGGACGCCACGGTTGCTTGTGGCAATCACGGGAGCGCTTGAGGTCTGACCAATTACTTAATGCACGTGGACTTACGCACTTGTCCGCCCGCGCCGCCGGATCGCTGATCGCCTCCTAAACTGAGGCAGTGCGTCGCTTGAACATGCGATAAATCAGAAGCAGCACAATGGCGCCCAAAATGGACATGATCAGGCCGGCCCCTTGGTCGGGACCATACCACCCGATTGCCCGTCCGAAATATCCAGCTAAAACGGAGCCCGCGATACCAAGCAGTATCGTGATGATAAACCCTCCCGGATCTCTACCCGGCATCATCAGTTTCGCGATTGCGCCAACAATCAACCCGATGATACACATCCACACAAAATGCAACATATAGCCCCCATCGTTTGACGGCTAAGGTGACCGTTTGTTTCCTGGCAGCCGAAACATGTGCCCGGCCGCGACCGGCGAAACTCGTAAAATCGACCTCATGTTACATTTGGAGTTCCAAAATATGCAGACGTTTGCATAAGAGGTGAAGAGGAAATCGTGAAACGAGTACTTGCGTTCGTTTTTGCCGCTCTCGCGTTGTGTGCCGCCGCAGTCGCGGCGGAAAAGCCCAAGCTGGTGGTCGCCATCGTAGTGGACCAGTTCCGCTACGATTATCTGCTGCGCTTCGGCGTGGAGTACAAGCACGGCCTGGCACGCCTGCTCACAAAGGGCGCGGTGTTCAGCAACGCGTATTACCGGCACTTTCCAACCGTCACGGCGATCGGCCACAGCACAATGATGACCGGGGCCACGCCGTCCATCAGCGGCATTGTTGGCAACGACTGGTTTGAACGTGAAACCGGCAAGTCGGTCACCAGCGTTTCCGATGACGCCGTGAAGATTCTGGGTGGCGCCGGTGAAGGCGGCGCCTCGCCGCGCCGGCTGCTGGTGAGCACGGTGGGCGACGAATTGAAGATGTCCTCTGGCGGCCGCTCGCGGGTGATCGGCATCTCCATGAAAGACCGCAGCGCCATCCTGCCGTCGGGCCACATGGCCGACGCGGCATTCTGGTTCGACCACCAGAATGGCAGCTTTATCAGCAGTACATATTACTTCAGCGAACTGCCCGCATGGGCCGCCGAGTTTAACGGCGCACATCCCGCCGACCGCTACAACACCTCCAAATGGATGAGCGGGCGCTTCGACCAAACCGGCGAGAAGCTGTACGACGCAATATACGCAAGCCCGTTCGGCAACGAACTGTTGGAGGCCTTCGCCGAGCGTGCTGTGGATGCCGGGAAACTCGGCCAACGCGGCGCCACCGATCTGCTGACCATTAGTTTTTCGTCCAACGACGCCGTGGGCCATGCCTTGGGACCGGACTCGCCGGAGGTCCACGACATATCGGTGCGCCTCGACCAGGTTTTGGGTAAGCTGTTTGATTTTCTCGACGCCAAAGTCGGCTTGGACAACGTCGTCGTCGTGCTGACCGCGGACCACGGCGTCTCGCCGGTGCCGGAAGTCAATCAGGCGCGCAGGATGCCGGGAGGCCGTATGCCGCCTCGCATCGTGCGTGATACCGTACAGGCCGCGCTCGCCAAAAAATATGGCGACGGCAACTGGATTTCGAGCCCGTCCGAGCACACGCTCTACTTAAACCTGGATCTCATTCGCCAGAAGAAGCTGGATCGCGCGGAGGTGAATCAGGCGGCTGCGGATGCGGTCATGCGAATCGCGCACGTCGCCCGCGCCTACACGCGCGAGCAACTGCTGCACGGCGCAGTGCAGCAGGACGAGATCAGCCGGCGCATGATCAATGGGTTCTACGAGCCACGCGGCGGCGATGTATACGTTTTGCTGGAGCCGTATTGGATGTTCTCCGCGCGCGGCACCACGCATGGCACCCCCTACAGCTACGACGCGCATGTGCCGGTCATCTTCATGGGTCCGGGGATCCAGGCGGCATGGTTCGACGAGAACATCACGGTCAACGATATCGCTCCCACGTTGGCCACCCTGCTGGGCATCGAGACGCCCAGCGGTTCGGTAGGGCGTGTGCTGCGGGAAATGAATGAACGCGGAATCGCGCCCACGGTGCCCGCCGGTAAATCGTCCGCGGTGATTAGGGAATCGGTCCCGCAACGGCCATAGCTATTCAATGCGGCAGCCGGGCCCGACGTTGGAAACCGCCTGGATCCGATCATCATCGCCATCGTATGCGATCTCGACTTCCCTCATCGCCATCGGTTCGCGCATGGCTGTCCGTTCTTGCGCGATTTTTCACTAAAGTATAATTGTCTTCCGAGGGCTCAACGAGCTGTATGCGGTTCCTAGGTTTAGTGTCGGCAAGCTGTCTCCTCGCCACCCTTGCGCCCGCCGCCGATACCTACTCCCCCGCCGAACGCCGGCACTGGTCCTTCCAGCCACGTGCCCACCCGGCCATTCCTGTTTTTTCCTCGCCCGCAGACCGGCAGTGGGTGCGCAATCCCATCGACGCGTTCATCCTTGCCCGCCTCCGCAAAGAAGGACTGAATCCCGCTCCACCCGCAAGCCGTCCCACGCTCATCCGACGCGTCTACTTCGACCTCACCGGACTTCCTCCCGCGCCCGAAGATATTGATCGCTTCGTCAAAGATCGCTCTCCCGATGCCTGGCCTCGCCTCATCGACCGCCTCCTCGACTCGCCCGCATACGCCGAGCGCTGGGCCCAGCACTGGCTCGATGTCGTCCGCTTTGCCGAAAGCGACGGGTACGAATACGACACCCATCGCTCCGACACCTGGCGCTATCGCGACTACGTCATCCGGTCCATTCGCGAAGACAAACCCTACGATCAGTTCCTTCGCGAGCAACTCGCCGGTGACGAGATCGATCCCAAAAATCGGGACATGCTCGTCGCCGCTGGCTTTCATCGTCTCGGCGCGTTGCGTAAGAACGCCGGCAATCAGGACGCCGCCTACAATCGCAACGAAATTCTGGTCGAAATGACCAACGTCATCGGCTCCGCCATGCTCGGGGTCACCCTCGGCTGCGCGCGCTGCCACGACCATAAGTTCGATCCCATTCGCCAGACAGACTACTACCGCATGCAGGCCTTCTTTGCGACCACCTATCAGAAGGACCTCCCGCTCTCCACGCCCGAACAACAGGCCGAGTACAAAAAGATAACCGCGCCGCTCGAAGCCGAGCTCAAAACTCTTCGCGCGAAGCAGAAGGCCGCCGGCGGGACCGCCATTGCCGAGCTCGAAAAGCAGATTGAAGAGATCGAGGCCCGCATGCCTACGCCTCTTCCCGTTCTGCAAACCGTCGAAGAAAATCCCGCGCAATATACCGCCGTGCACGTTCTGTCCCGCGGCGACTCAGCCCAACCCGGCGACGAGGTCCGCATGCGCCCCCTCGGTGTTCTGCTGAAAGATGCCGCTCCTGATTGGAGCAGCCCGCCTTCTGCCCCGCGCCTGGCTCTCGCGAACTGGATCGCCGATCCCGCAAATCCGCTCACCGCGCGCGTCATGGCGAACCGCATCTGGCAGCAACACTTCGGAACCGGCATCGTCGCCACGCCGAATGACTTCGGCCGTATGGGCAGCCGGCCTGCTCATCCCGAACTGCTCGACTGGCTGGCCAACCAGTTTGTCGATTCCGGCTTTCGCATGAAGCCGCTACACCGTCTCATCCTGCTCAGCAGCGCCTATCAGCAGGACTACCTCACGGACCCGCCTGCTCTCGCGAAAGAGAAGGATCCCGAAGACACTCTGCTCTGGCGCTTTCCCCGCCGCCGTCTGAGCGCGGAAGAGTTGCGCGATGCCATGCTCGCAGTGAGTGGACGCTTGAATCGTCAGGAGGGTGGTCCTGGCGTCATCGTGCCGATCGAACCTGATCTGGTCAAGCTCATCTACAATCCCAACCAGTGGCGCATCGATGCCGACCCCGCCCAGTTCAACCGCCGCAGCATTTATCTGTTTCACAAACGCAACCTGCGCCTGCCCTTCCTCGAAGTCTTCGATTCACCCGACATGCAGTTGAGCTGCGCCCGCCGCGAACAGAGCACGCACGCTCCACAGGCCCTGGAGTTGCTCAACGGGGAGTTCTCAAATGACATGGCGCGTGCACTCGCTGATCGCGTGGCTACCGCTGCCGGTCCCGCCCTCGACCGGCGCGTCGACCTGACATTCCGTCTCGCCTTGGGCCGCACCCCGGCTCCCGCGGAAAAGAAGGCCGCCCTGAAATACCTGACCGATAAAGGACCGCTAAGCGAATTCGCCCTGGCAGTCTTCCTCATGAACGACTTCCTGTATGTCAACTGACCCTTACCCAATCATCTTGAACGCCATCAATCACCGCCACATCGGCGCTTCGCGTAGCACAGGTCTCCCGACCTGTGCCCGCCGAGGACTGCCCCAATGACCCCGCACTGCAAACTCACCCGAACCCGCCGCGAATTCCTCACCGACTCCTTCTGCGGATTCGGAACCCTCGCCTTCGCCGCCCTCCTCGAACAGGAACAGGCCCGCGCAGCCACACACAATCCCCTAGCTCCCAAACCACCCCACGAATCCGCCAAAGCGAAATCCGTCATATTCCTTTTCATGGCGGGCGGTCCCAGCCACCTCGAAACCTTCGACCCGAAGCCGCTGCTCAACAAGCTCAACGGCCAAACGCGTCCCAAAGAATTCGGCGAGGTCAAACGACAGTTCATCAAAGGCGACCCGCGGCTCCTCGGCACTAGGCGGACGTTTCAACAACACGGCAAGAGCGGTCTCTGGGTTTCCGATCTGCTGCCGCACACGGCCACATGCGCCGACGATCTCGCAGTCATACGCTCCTGTCAGGCCGACGCCTTCGTGCACTCCGCCGCGCAATACCAGCTCTTCACCGGCCGCATCATTCCCGGATTTCCCAGCATGGGTTCGTGGGCGCTCTATGGTCTCGGCTCGGAAAGCGAATCTCTGCCCGGCTACGTCGTCATGCCCGATCCCGGCGGCACCATTGAAGCCGGACAGCCCGTGTACTCGAACGGCTTTCTTCCCTCTGTCTATCAGCCCAACGTGTTCCGCGCCGGCAAGCGGCCGGTCCTGAATCTTGAATTGCCCGCCGGCGTCTCGCTCGAACAGCGCCGCCAAACTTTAGGGCTCATTCGCGAGCTCGACCAGGCCCGCATGTCTCCTGATGATGAAGAGCTCTCCGCGCGCCTCACCACCTATGACCTGGCTTTCAAGATGCAGACCGAGGCGCCCGCGGTCTTCGACATCTCGAAAGAGCCCGAACACATTCAGGCTCTCTATGGCGTCGGCAATCCGATCACGGACGACTACGGCCGCCGCTGTCTACTCGCACGTCGCCTGGTAGAGAACGGTGTTCGCGTCGTCGTCGTGGTCTCCGGCGGCCCTGCCATGACTCAGTGGGACGCGCACGACGACATCGAAGAGAACCATCTCCGCATGGCCGCGCGAACCGATCAGCCCATCGCCGGTTTGCTGAAAGATCTGAAGCAGCGTGGACTGCTCGACTCTACCCTCGTCGTCTGGGGCGGAGAGTTCGGCCGCACGCCCGAAGCCGAAGGCGGCAAAGGTCGCGACCACAACAACACCGGATTCTCGATGTGGATGGCCGGTGGCGGTGTGCGCGGCGGCATCGCCGTCGGCGCCACTGACGAAATCGGACTCCGTGCAACCGAGCAGCCGCATCACCTTCGCGACATCCACACCACGGTGCTTCATCAGTTGGGCCTCGATCAAAACGCGCTCTCTTATTTGCACCAGGGCCGCCGCGAACGGCTCACAGAGCTGCAGGGTGAAGTGATCCGCTCCATCGTATGATGCCGGCCGTCGCGGAGCGCCAGCTCACACCGACCCGCAAACGATACTGGGTCGCAGTGTTGGGCTTCGCCCTCGCATTCATCACGTATCTCGATCGCGCCGCCATGGGACAGGCCGCGCCCTCCATCACATCAGAGCTGCACCTCTCTCCCGTACAGCTCGGCTACGTGTTCTCGGCATTCGGTCTCGCCTATTCGGCGTTCGAGCTTCCCAGCGGCTGGATGGGAGACTGGATTGGACCGCGCAAGGTGCTGCTCCGCATCGTCCTGTGGTGGTCGTTCTTCACCGCCGCTACAGGTTGGGCGTGGAACTACGTCTCGCTGCTCGTCATGCGATTCCTCTTCGGAATCGGTGAGGCAGGATGCTTTCCGAACCTCGCCAAATGCTACAGCACCTGGTTGCCGCGACATGAGCGTTTGCGCGCCGAAGGCTTCAAAGCGGCCAGCGCGCGGTGGGGCGGCGCGGTAACGCCGGTCATCTTTGTCTATCTCCAGCAGTGGCTCGGCTGGCGAGGCGTATTTCAGGTCTTTGCCGCCGTCGGTGTTGTCTGGGCTGTGATCTTCTATGCCTGGTATCGCGACGACCCTCGTGAACGCGCTGGTGTCAACTCCGCCGAACTGGAGCTCCTCGGTGGCACACACAGAGGTGCCGGCCATCGCGACGTGCCCTGGGCCGTATTCTTCCGTTCCCGCAGTGCATGGCTGCTGTGGGCCAACTGGTTCTGCTACTCCTACGGCTTCTATTTCTACCTCACCTGGCTTCCCACATATCTGCAGCAGACACGCAACCTCAATATTCAGAAAAGTGCCGTGCTCGCGGGCCTGCCGCTCTTGTCCGCGGGAATGGGCAGTATCTTTTCCGGATTCGTGTGCGCCTGGCTGCTTCAGATGACCCGGCGCGTTGCGCTCGTTCGGCGCGCAATTGCGATCACCGGCTTTGCATCAGCCGCAATCATGTTGATCGTCTTCACGCGCCTCCAGAGTCCGGTATGGACCGTTGCCGCGCTCACCACATCGAGCTTTGCCGCCGAATTCGCCGGCCCCGTCACCTGGACCACATGCATGGACCTCGGCGGCAGATACGTCGGCTCTCTCGCCGGCGCGATGAACACTCTCGGGCAACTCGGCGGCACAGTAGCCCCCGCGGCAATCGGATATATTGTCAAATGGACCGGCTACGACTGGCCCATCGTCTTCTACGTCTCTGCCTGCGTCTACGGCTGCGGCATCCTCTGTTGGACGTTCATGGATCCCGCCACGCCCCTGGACCGCGCTCCATCTCCCAAGTAGCACAGGTCTCCCGACAGTCTCCTGACCTGTGCATTCCAATTTTTCTTCAATCTCGATTTCCCTTCGGCTCACCCACATACACAAAATACCCTTTCCATCTCCCACTCCCGCGCCATACCCTCGACACGGAAAAGGAGTTCATTTTATGCCAACACTGAACAAAGCCGAATCTGCGCGCATCAATGGCGCAAAATCACGCGGTCCCATCACCGAAGAAGGAAAAAAACGTTCTTCCCTAAATGCCGTGCGACATGGCGCTCTGGCAAAGACCATGTGCCTCACCTGTGAAGACAACGAACTCTACAAACAGTTGCTCTCCGATTTCATCGAGCGACTGCAACCCAGTGACAATGTCGAGCTGCGCATCGTCGAGCAGCTCGCCAATACCGCTCATCGTCTGGAACGTCTCCAGAGCGCCGAGACCGCGCTCTTCGATTACGAAATGGACGTCATGACTCCGCAGTTGACCAACCACAAGAACCTCGATCATCCCACCCGCTTCGCAATTGCGTTCAAATCGCTGGCCGACAAATCCAAAGCATTGAACCTGTATCTGCGCTACGAAGCAGCACTTACACGTCAATACGACCGCCTTCTGAAGCAGCTACTCATCCTGCGCACGAAATTACCAATCGAACCCACCGAGGCGAACACAGAGGTCGAAAATCCGGCTGAATCCGGCCCCGTCAGCGCCCCCGCCGGCGCTCCCACAGCCCCGCTGGCACCCGACGCACCTCCCGCAGGAGAACACAAGGCGAATAACCAGCCCTAAACCCGCCGCCTCCGGCCTCCATCACCATCGCACGTCGACATCGCGAGCCACACGTGTGTGTCTTCTTCCCTCCAGCCGATAAACATGCACTTCATTAGGCCCAAACCAATCGGTGAAACTCCCACCCTTCACCGTCACCTTCCTCGGCGACTCAAACAGCACCTCGCCAATCGATAACTCTTCAGGCAATCCTCGAAACGTCACCTGAACCGTACTCCCCTCCCGCTTCGCAGCCAGAATGTAGATCTGATTCCCCACCTCCCGCACGCGATACTCGACATCCGAAGCTCCTTCCACCTGCACTCGCATGCGGGAATCCGGAGCCACCAAAGCCGGATACAGCGGACCGTTCGGCTCGAACTCAGCCAGCACCGGCCTCAGCACCTTCTCGTAAAAACTCCAGTTCCAGCCCAGCGACCGGTCCTGCTCATTCCAGCAAGCCGCCACGTTACCTCCGAAGTACAGCAGCCCGCGCGCACCTTCGATGATCGACTGGTACGACATATAGCGCTCCTCCGCGAACGTCGGGAACCGAAGCGTCTTGCCAGGTTTCGTCACGCCGCTGAAACAGATCTGCAGCACCATCCAGAACGGCTTATGCTCCGCCGCCGTCACATCGGCAATAATCTTCGCGTAGTCTCCCGTGACACTGAGATTCTTGTTTGGCAGATCGGAGTGAACACCCGGCGGATAACTCACCGGATAAATGTCGATCGCGCCCACATCGTACACGGCGTTGTATGGCTTCAGGCTCTCAACGGTCCCGCGCGGAGCCTGCGTGATCCACACCGGATGGTTCGGATCCAGCTCGTGCACGATCTCGTAGAAGCGTCGCAGCTTTTCCACCGGAACCTTGCCCCACTCCGGTTCATCGGCGCCTTTCCAGAAAGCGGTTGCCGGATGTGACTTGTACTTCCCCACCACCCGCCGCAGCTCGTCCTCCTTTTTTCGGTCGCCCGGCTCAATCACGGTCAGATCCGGAATATAGATCGCACACCGCATGCCCGTCTTCGCGGCGTGGTCCATCATCCCATCGAGTGCGGCCTCCACCTCAACACCCCACTTCGCGGTCGACCCGCAGCGATTGAACACCACGCCATTCCGCGCAAGCTCCGCGTATGCATCGCCACCCGATGGAGCCTTTGCACCCGGCGCGGGCGCGGTCGTAAAGCCGATCGGAAACGCCGGTTTCCCATCGAACTGAAACACACCATCCGTCCGGATCGTCACCGCGAGCAACAACAGAGCGATTGTCACGCCACCCCCGAAAACGCCGCTTCCAGACGCCCCAGCGTCTCTTCAATGTCTCGCGCGGTGTGTGCCGCCGACACATACATTCGCCCGTCCGGAACGATGTGCAAACCCTGATCGAGCGCCGCAAGCAGGAACCTCCTCAGCAACTGGGTATCATCGTCAAGCGTGTCGCGATAGTCCGTCAGCTCCGCCCGGTTCGTGAAGTGAATCGCGAATGCCGCACCGAATCCCGTCACGAGCACCGGCACACCAACCCGTCCAGCGATCTCCCGGATTCCGTCCATCAGCCGCCGCCCCATCTCATTTGCATGCTCCAGCGCTGCACCGTCATCGCGCGAAAGCTCCGTCAGCGTCGCGTGCGACGATGCCATCGAGACCGGGTTCCCATTGAAGCTGCCGCCAAACGCGACGCCTTCGAACATCTGCATCACGATGTCACGCCGCCCCGCGATCCCACTCAGCGGCGCTCCCCCGCCGACCGCTTTCCCGAACGTCGCAAGGTCCGGCGCCACGCCGTAAAACTGCTGCGCTCCGCCCAGCGACAGCCGGAACCCCGTAATGACCTCGTCGAACGTCAGCAGGATGTCGCGCGAGGTGCACAGCTTGCGCACCTGCTCGAGATATCCCGGCTGCGGCAAAACACACCCGCTGTTGCACAGCACCGGCTCCATCACGATCGCCGCGATGCGGCCGGCATTCGCGTCCACAAGCCGCTCCAGAACATCGATGCGGTTCCACGGCGCGACAACGAAGTTCTCTAGAGCGTTCAAAACTTGCCCGCGCGACCCCGCAACAACGTTCGGACACTCCAGCGCACCCACATCATTTGCCGACGGCTTGTAACTGATCAGCGCGCCATCCATCCACCCGTGGTAGTGCCCTTCGAACTTGAGGATAATGTCGCGTTTCGTAAAGGCGCGCGCCAGCCGGAAAGCGATCTGGCAAGCCTCGCTGCCGCTCGACGTAAACTCCACCAGCTCCGCGCACGGCATCAGTTGCTGGATCTGCTCCGCGACCATGAACTCCAGCTCGTGCTGTGCTCCATAATCCGTCGGTAGCTCCGCCTGCCTGCGCATCGCTTCAACAATCGCTGGATGCCGATACCCCAGAATCATCGGTCCCCATGCGAGAACATAATCGATGTACTCATTGCCGTCGATATCTTCGAGGCGTGCCCCGCATCCGTTACGAAAGTACAGCGGCACTGGCGCCTTCGCACGAAACGGGCTGCTGACGCCGCCCGCGAGCGATCTTTTAGCGCGCTCCAGATATTCCCGCGACTTCGTCCACTTATCGGTCACGTTTCCTCCGCTCAGGCGTATTATAAGAAATCATGAAAGTTGTCGCTGCTTTGATACTCTTGTGCTTCATGAACGCAGAGCTGGGTTGGGGTGCACAGCCGTATCGCTCGAAACGTGCCATGGTGGTGAGCGGCGAGATCAATGCCACCGATGTTGGCGTAGGCGTGCTAAAAGCAGGAGGCAATGCAATGGATGCCGCCGTCGCAATGGGCTTCGTGCTCGGCGTCACGCATTCGGGTATGACCGGCCTCGGAGGAGGCGGCTACATTCTCGTACGCATGGCCGACGGCCGCACCGGCTTTTTCGATTTCCGCGAGCAGGCCCCCGCCGCCGCATCACGCAACATGTTCGTCGATGCGAATGGCAACCTTTCCAAAGACAGCGTCATCGGCTGGAAAGCGGCAGCCGTACCGGGAAACGTCAAAGGATTTGAAACCGCGCACCACAAGTTTGGCACGCGGCCATGGAGCGAATTGCTGCAGCCGTCCATCAAGCTCGCGTCACAAGGTCACCCGCTTTCCTGGATGCGTGCAGCCGCCTTGCGTACACGTGAGAGCGCGGAACGGCTCGAGAGGTTCCCGGAATCGAAGCGCGTCTTTCTGAATGACGGCCGCTTTTACGAGCCCGGCGATCTGCTCGTCCAGAAGGAGCTTTCGCAAACCCTCGAACGGATCGCCCGCGGCGGCGCGAAAGAGTTTTACGAAGGCGAAACGGCCCACCGCCTCGTCGATGCCATGTCCACTCACGGCGGGTTGATCACGCTCGCGGACCTGAAGTCGTACACCGTATCGGAGCGGCAGCCTCTCACTGGCCGCTATAAAGGCTACGAGATCCTCACCGCTTCCGGCAGCAGTTCCGGCGGTGTAGGTCTGCTACAGATGCTCGGCATGCTCGAAGGAACTCATTACTCCGGCAGCGGCGCCGGATCGGCCGCATCCATTCACTATCTCGCCGAAGCAATGCGCCGATGCTTTGCCGACCGCAGTGAATACATCGGCGATCCCGATTTCTTCCACGTCCCGTACGATTCGCTGCTCGATCCGAAACATATCGCGAGCCTCCGCGCCTCCATCGATTCCGATCACGCCACGCCCAGCGACAAAGTCCGGCCCGGCAAGTTCGTTTCGCGCGAAGGCGGCGACACCACGCACTACGCGGTCGTCGATGCATCCGGCAATGCCGTCGCGGTGACGGTGACCCTCAACAGCCAGTTCGGCAGCGCCGTTACCGTTCCCGGCCTCGGCTTCCTGCTTAACGACGACATGGACAACTTCGCTGCGAATCCCGGCAAGACGAACCAGTACGGGTTGATTCAAGGCGAAGCCAATGCCATCCAGCCGCACAAACGGCCTGTGGCGTCCATGACACCGACCATCGTCCTCAAAGACGGCAAACTGTTCATGGTGGTCGGCACGCCCGGCGGACCGACCATCCTCAATTCCGTCCTGCAGGCATTCGTGAACGTAGCCGATTTTCACATGAATGCGCAGGATGCTGTCTCAGCGCCGCGCGTCCATCATCAGTGGTTTCCCGACAGGCTCTTCATGGAACCGGGATTCTCACCGGACACCATTGCGCTCCTCAAAGCGCGCGGCCACACCATCGAGATGAAGCCGTCGAATAACGACATGAACATGATCCTGTTCGACGGCGCCTGGATTCAGGCCGGCATCGATCCGCGGCGGGAAGGAAAAGCCGCGGGCTACTAATTCCGCGTCCGCGTAGCCAGGTCTCCAGACCTGTGTTCGCCGATGGAACATCGGCGCTTTGGGCTAAGCAGCCCGCTATATCGAAATCCCCAACAACTTTGAAGCATTGCCGTATAGCATCTTCCGCTCCGCCTTCTTGTCCGGCGCCAACCGCCGTACCGCCGCGATAATCTTCGAGCCCAGGCACTTCGGTCCGTTCGCCTCGCGGTCGTTACAATCGCTTCCGAACAGCAGCTTGTTTTGATGACGCTTCAGGAAATCGCGCGCATGGTCCTCGTCGCGCAGCATCGAGTTGAGGCCCGAGTTGGCGGACAGATCGCCATACATATTCGGGTAATCCGATAGCAGCCGGTCTGAGATCCCGCCGGGAGTAACCGGACCGCTCGGATACATCACCGACTGGTCGCAGTTCTTGTCGATGTTGCACCACCATGTCTGCGCGTGACCAATGAAGTTCACAGTGGGGTATCGATCGAGAACCTTATAGAAGCGTTCGAAATTCAGGTTGTAGTTCTTGTACTCGAAATGCAGCAGCACCGGCACCTTGTGTTTTTTCGCGATGGAAGCGATCAGATCGATGTATTCCGAATCCGCTTCCACGGCGAACTTCTGCTCGCCGATGCCGATCGCTCCCATCTTGAGATACTTTTCGATTACCGGACGCGTCTCAGGAATATCGGGAAGCTCATTGGCAAAGAAGACGTACTCTTTCGGAAGCTTCCGGGCAACCGCCACAACGGTGTCGTTGCCGCCTGCATCCGCAGCCAGGCCGTATTTTGAGCCCGCGGGCAGCAGCACCGTTTTGCTTACGCCCATCTCGCGTTGATGGCGGATCAGCTCTTCGTCGGACCGCCCGGTATAGTTGGTGTGCTGGTGTATATCGATGATCGGCTCGCCGGCCTGCGCGGCAAGCGGAGCCGCTGCCATGGCTCCGAGGAAACTGCGTCGCGATAGCATTTCTGTAAGAGAATATCAGTTTGGCTGCGGAAACGGTTCCCGAGATCCCGATCGAACGTTTTGCGATATTCGCGAACGGCCTCGATCATCCCGAATGCCTGACTTTCGACGCTGACGGGTTCGTTTGGGCGGGCGGCGAGGCCGGGCAGATCTACCGCATTTCGCCCGAAGCGCAAGTCGAGACGATCGCAAATCTCGGCGGCTTTTGCGGCGGCGTGACTTGGTCGCCATATGGAGACCTGTTCGTGTGCAACCCGACGCACGGTGTCGTTCGCGTCAAGCCATCAGGAGACTGGTCCGTGTTCGTCGCCGGTATGATCTGCCCGAATTATGGACTCTTCGACAGCACCGGCACCTACTACGTCACCGATTCCGGCAACTGGATGAAACGCAACGGACGCCTGCTGCGCTTTGCGCCCGATGGCACCAGCGAAGTGGTCCTGGAGCAGTTCGGATACACAAACGGACTGGCCTTGAGCGCCGATGAACAATTGCTCTTTATGGTCGAGAGCGACAGCGACCGTATCTACGCCGTCAATCTCTCGACCGGGCGCGCCGAACTGTATGCGGAAAACGTCGGTCGGCTGCCCGACGGCCTTGCACTCGACGCTGCCGGCGACCTCTTTGCATGCTGCTACGCTTCCGATGAAATTTATCGCATCGCTCCATCGGGTGAGAAAATGTTGTACGCGCACGATCGCTGGGCGATCCTGTTGAGCCGTCCAACAAATCTGGTGTTCCACGACGGCTACCTGTACGTAGCGAATCTCGGGCGAACCACCATTACACGCGCAAAGGTCAATGCATGATCACGCTTGACGGTAAAGTGGCAATCGTCACGGGAGCCGCGCACGGCATCGGACGCGCAATCGCGGAACTGTTCTCCCGCGCCGGCGCACACGTGGTGATTGCCGATATCGACGAGAACGCGGGCGCCACCATTTCCGGTGCACGTTTCGTCCGCGCCGACGTCTCTTCCCACGACGATGTGCGGGCGGTAGTTGCCGTGGCAGCCGCGATCAACGGCCGCATCGACGTGTTGTGCAACAATGCGGCGCATTTAGGAGCAGTGCACCCGGCGCTTGATGCAACGGATGAGGAATGGGAGCGGTCCTTCGCGGTGTCGCTTCTCGGCGCGCAGTATTGTACGCGCGAAGTTCTTCCGTACATGATAGAGCAGCGCAACGGATCGATCATCAATATTTCGTCCGTGCAAGGCATCGTCGCCGCGCGGAACTCAGTAGCGTACACGAGCGTCAAACACGGACTCATCGGATTCACGCGCAGCGTGGCCTACGATTACGGGCCATACAACATTCGAGTCAACGCAATCTGCCCCGGAGCGATTCGCACACGCATCTCCCCTCCGATCGGCAGCGAACTACACCAGCGTCAGATCGCCAAGACGTTCTTAGGGCGCACCGGAGAGCCAATTGAAGTAGCCTGGTCTGCCCTCTTTCTGGCCTCCGACGCATCCTCGTACATCACCGGCATAGCACTCCCCGTCGACGGCGGCTGGTCAGCGTAGCGTAACACCGCCGGTCACGAGTGCCGCCGGTTCTTTTTCTGAGAGAACACCACGTCAAAACGCACCATCATATTTGTCACACTGCGTCCATCCGCGAACGGAGCACAGAAGGCGATGCGATTTCCGTCGCATCCTTCTTCCGTCACGCCATCGATCGCCGGAAATTCCTTCGCGATTCGTCGAGCCGGTGGATCATATCGTCTCCGCCGGGACCGGTCGAACACGGATGCTGACATTTTTCGCGCCGAGCACCGCATGCCGTCCCGTTACAGTGATCGTACCCGAGGCCTCCTTCGCTTTGATCCACACCGCGCCCACGCCGCCCACAAGCGCGAACGGATTCTCGCCGATCACTTCTCCAGGCCCTTCGATCGTCAACGTAACAGCCGCCGATGAAAACTGTCTCGGTCCGCCGTATTCATCGGTGACGCGCAACACGAGTCGTGTGGCGTCAATACCGTCGCCGTCCAGCTCGGTGTCGTCGATGTCGAGATGGAGCTGCGCGTCGACGCCGCGGCCCGAATACGTTTTCGTGACCGCAAGCTTGTCGCCGAGGTAGCCTTCGATCTTCAGGTCGCCCCAGGGATTGAGTGGCAGATTACTCAGGTCGGCGAAAAATGGCGGATGCGGCAGGTTCGCGTACGCTTCGCGATCCGGGCGAAGCTCTGCTTTGAATTTGCCGTCAAGATAGACTTTCAGAACATCGCAGTTCGACCAGATCGGCACGCGGCCCGGACCACCGGCGCCGGAGCGGTCGCCGGAGCACCAGTTGAAGCCCGGCTCCAGCACTACTTCTTCGCGCGGATCGCACTGCGACATGTAGAACCCTGCCGCCGGTTTCGAAATCCGGAAGATATCGCTGACGCCGTGGTAGCAGATGCGGTCTCCCGACCCGAAATTTCCGTGCGTGTTGTAGTCGAACGCGCACCATCCGATAGCTCCCGCGTACTGGTTGCTCGATCCCACCTGGTTGTGCACGCGCGCGTGCCGCAATCCATGCTCCGCGATCCGCTCCACGTTGTCGATGCGCTTGGTCGAATAAGTATGACCGGCGAATTCCGTGTTCAGGTAATTCGGGTGATTCGGCTTCCTCAACGGGAAACCAAAATCGTTCATCGTGAAAACGTCTTCGAGCAGCTCGGAATTGTAGTTGTAGCGCACGCCTCCGGTCTGCCGCGAATCGTCCAGGCGATGCGCCAGCTCGTTGGTGCGCGTGTAGAACGGATGATTGTCCTGCGATTCGTTGATGCGCACGCCCCACAAAATGATGCTTGGATGATTCCAGTCGCGGCGGATCATCTCGCCGACGTTGCGGACGGCGATATCCTGCCACGGATCCTCCCCGATGTGCTGCCAGCCCGGAATCTCTTCAAACACCAGCAGTCCGATGTCGTCGCAGGCATCGAGAAAGTGTATCGACTGTGGATAGTGCGACGTCCGCACCAGGTTGCACTTCAGCTCTTTCTTGAGAATCAGCGCATCGCGCTTCTGCACCCGCGCCGGCATCGCGCCCCCGGCATAGGGAAACGTCTGATGGCGGTTGAGACCCCGCAGCTTGACGTGTTTGCCGTTGAGTTGAAATCCGTCGGGCGTGAAACGGGCTTCACGAAAACCGATGCGGACGGCATACTCATCCATCACACCTTGGGACCCTGCGAGCCGCGTTACCACCTGGTACATCCGCGGACGATCGAGCTCCCACAGATCCACTGCGCCGATGCCGGTCAGAGCAACATCCTGAAAGTCCGACCCTCCGCTCGCGACCTGCTGCGTGGCGCTCTTGAGCACGCGATCGCCGTCTTTCAGCTCGACGCTAAGCGTCAACGGGGACTGGCTGGCGGTTGCCCCGTTCAACCAGACGCGTACATCCACTTTGCGATCGGCACTCAACACATCCAGCGGCTTCGCGAACACGTTGTCGATAAATGTCGGGAAGACCACCCGCACGGAGACCTCGCGGTAGATGCCGCCGAACGTCAGATAGTCGATGTTGCCGCCGAACGGAGGAATGTCCGCGCGTTCGGTGGAATCGACCTCGACTTCCAGAGCGTTCTCCCCGGACCAGTTCACCTGTTGCGTGATCTCAAAAGAAAACGGCGTGTAGCCGCCGCGATATTCGCCCACGCTCTTGCCATTGATGCTGACTTTTGCTGCCGTCATCACGCCTGCGAAATCGACGAACACACGCCGCCCCTTCAGATCGGCCGGCAATCGGAAACGCCGGCTGTAATGCGAGATGAACTCGTATGCTTTGTCGTCGAAGCTGTGCCAGGGAAGAATGATGTTGGCGTGCGGGAGGGTGACCGTTTTGCCGCCGTACGTCCATTTCCGGTTCATCGAGAAAACGTGGCGCGGTGCAGGCTGGACAGCCGCTCCCGCGGGCAGCGCGACAGCAGCCGCAGCGGCCCTTAAGAAATCCCGGCGATGCATTCTATCAGCGTGGCACAGTCGTGGCGATGATGCGCGCCCGCTCCTGCTGTGTCCAGTTGAAGATCGCCTCCACTTCGGTTCTCGAAAGACGCGCATCGCGGTGGATCAGCGTGTACTTCGGCAGCGGCATGCCGCCGTCCTGAACCTGGTTTGCAATCTCGGACAGGCATCGTTGCTTGCGGATGGACGAATACTCGTTCCACCTCGACAGGTTCAGGTGCTTGCGGCCGCGTGTGACATCGTGACTGATCAGCCACGACACGGGGAAGACGTAACTGTACCAGGGATAATGCGTCGCGTCCGAATGGCAATCGCTGCAAGAGCGTTTGAGCGTCGCCAGCACCGGCGTGGGAATCTGCGCGCCCGCCAGCAGCTGCGCCTCCGAGTGCGCTGAACCATCGGGCCACGTCACCACCGTGCCGGCGACGATCGTACCGGCGATAGCCAACGCGACGATCAGAAATACAGGACGCACTCAGAACGGCAGAATCTCTTCGCGGATGGGATCAAAATCGATGCGGCGCTTCTCGACATAGGCGATGTTGCCGAGATGCGAAGCCTGCGCCGAACGATGCCCGATCAACACGTCGCCATTCGGCAGCTTGCGGCTGCGGACGCACTCCAGGAAATTCGTGACGTGGTCGAGGTCGAGATCCGTCGTCGCCTGCACCGTCACCGGCTGTGCATTTCTGCCCGCCGGCGTGAAGATGTACTTCTGCCGATCGATGTACAGGCGCCCTTGCGTGCCGCACATCTCTACCGCCGCGCCCTGAACTCCTGGCGCCAGCGTCGCTTCAAAGGTCGCTGTGAATTCGGTCGGATATTCCAGAAGCACGTTGATGGTGTCGGGCGCCGTGCGGCCGTCCTTTGCGAAATACACACCGCCGGCAGCCACCGCCGACTTCGGAATCTCCTGCCCCATGAACATGTGGACCACGTCGATCCAGTGCGTAAACAGGTCCGTCACCTGGCCGCCGCCGAAATCGAGATACGCACGCCAGTTCCAATACTGCTGCGGGTCCCAGTCGCGCCACCGCAACGGACCAAGATAGCGCGCCCAATCGAGGTTCGAGGGCTTCTGCTGCAGATAATCCGGCGCCTTCCGCAGATGATACCCGTTCCCGTGCCACCACGTTCGCGCCATCGTAATCTTACCCAGTTTGCCGGTATCGAAATATTCGCGCTTGGCTTCAAGGTAATGCTTGCCTGAGCGTTGCTGCATGCCGACCTGGCAAATGCGCTCGTTCACGCGCGCTGCCTTTACAATGCGCGGCCCTTCCGCAATCGTGCGGGTCAGCGGCTTCTCGACATACACGTCCTTGCCGGCATTCAGTGCATCGATCGCGGTGGTGGCATGCCATTGATCGGGAGTAGCGATGAGCACCACATCAATGCTCTTGTTCTCGAGCAGCTTGCGGTGATCGTTGTAACTGGTGGCTTTGGGCGCCTGTTGCATCGCCTTGTCGATCTGTTGCGCGTAGATGTCGCACACCGCAACCACGTCGACCTTGGGATCCTTCTGAAATTCCGACATGTCGTGCCGGCCGCGCTCACCGACTCCGATAGCGCCGAGTTGGACGCGGTCGTTGGCACCGAGAACACGCGAGTACGAGAGCGCCGAGAAAGCAGCGGCGCCGCGCAAAAAATTACGGCGATCGTGAAGGGTTTCACTCATGGAATTGGCCTCATATTAGCTTAACGCTGGATCAATTCGAAGGGGGTCTGCGGAATTTGCGCTCCACCGGCTTGGCGCTTGCGATTTCCGTGTAGGTCTTGATCACGCGTTCCTTTTGATCTGCGTCGAGTATCAGGTGACGATGTTTGCCGCCTGTTGCCGGAGTGAATCGTGTGCGCCCGTCGTCAAGCACCGTAGCAACGCCGGGATCCGACAACTTGAAGTAGCCCTCCTGCGGACGCACAGCATAGAGCACCGCGCTCATGGCCCAGGTAGGCGCGTCGTACGGCATGGATTTGTATGCCTGGTATGCGTCGACAATCGGATGATGCTCCGCGTACGCGAAATCCTTTTCGATACTCGCAGCGGGGAACAGCAGCTCCTCGCCGATACCATCCGGAGAGACCACAATCGGTGAGGGCCACTCCGCAAACAGGCGCTTTGCCGCGGCGATCCCGGTCTTCACGTTGATGTCCGACGGGCCCGAGATCACCAGCATCTTCACCTTGCGTGTGATGAGATCCCTGGCGCCTTGCAGATCCAGCACCTTCACGAGATTCGTGGCAGGACCGGTTAGGACGACAACGGCGTTCTGGTCGTGTTGTGCGGTGAGCGCGTTCCGGATGAGGGGCGCCACCTCTGCCGTATCGTTGAGCTGCCGGATTCCCGTCGGATATTTCGCAAGAGCCGGTGCCGTCAATATCGGCGTGTCCGGGGCCGCAGCTGCGCTGGCATTAGCCAGGCCGATCGGCAGCCCCCTCAGGAACATGGCCGCGAGACCCGTTGTAGCGCTCGCATAGAAGCGTCCAACGATATCGACAAATGCAGCGGCCTTCAAGTTGGCATAGCTGACGCTGATCGCCGCGATCCGCGCTTCATCCTTGCCGGCCAGGCCGTGCAGCAGCGCGAGCGCAAGTGCATCGTCGATACCGCTGCCCATGTCGGTATCGAAAACGACTCCCGTTGGTGGCTTGCCCTGTCCCGGAAACTGCATTATGCGAGGTCGAGGCCTTCCAGGCGGCCCGTCGAATCGCCGAAGTGTTCGACCGGAGCACCCATGCGATCCATCATGCTCATGAACAGATTGCACATGGGCGTCTCTTTGCGATAGACGATGCGGCGTCCGCTCTTGATATAGTTGCCGCCGCGCCCTGCTACGAGTGTCGGCAGGTCCTCATGCGAATGACGATTGCCGTCCGAGAGTCCGGCGCCGTAGACGATCATACTGTTGTCGAGCAGCGTCGCATCGCCTTCCCTTGTCGCCTTCAGCTTCTCCACCCAACCCGCAAACTGGCGCGCCTGATAGCAATTGATCTGTGCAACTTTGTCCATCAGGTCGGGCATGTTGCGGTGGTGCGTAAGAGGATGGTGGCCATCTGGAATGCCGATCTCGCGATATGGACGCGAGGTGCCTTCATGCGTGACCAGGAACGTGATGATTCGCGTTAGGTCGGCCTGGAACGCGATCGTCATCATATCGGTCATCAGCTTGAAGTGCTCGGCAAAATCGGCCGGCACGCCGTACGGCTTTTCCATGTGCGGGTCGATCTGTGCGTTATCCTTTTCCGCTTTTGCAATCTGCCGTTCGATCTCACGAATCGACGTCAGGTACTCGTCGAGCTTGCGCCGATCTGCGGGCCCGAGATCGGATTCGAGCTTGCGCGTATCGTCAGTGACGAAATCGAGAATGCTGCGACGATATCGCGACTGGCGTGCGCGCGCTTCCGGCGTCAGAAGAATGCCGTTGCCGAACAGCCTCTCAAACAAAGCGCGCGGATCGAGGATCGGCGGCAAGGGCTGCGTTTCACTTTTCCACGCAAGGTTGTTTGTATAGGCGCAGGAGTAACCGGAATCGCAGTCGCCGGCCTGGCGGGCATCTTCCATGCCCAGTTCGAGCGACGGAAACCGCGTCTGCTTTCCAACCTGGTTCGCTACGATCTGGTCGAAAGAGATTCCCGACTTGATGTCCACCAGCGTCTTTCGCGGCTGAACGCCCGTCAGATATGAAGCGCAGCAGCGGCCATGGTCGCCCGCCCCGTCGAGCAGTGCGCGCCCGGCATTATGCGTCAGGTTGCCGAGCAGCAGTATATCGTCCTTGAACGGCTCCAGCGGCTTGAGGATTTTGGGCAGCGCCCCGAGCTTGCCCTCGTAATCCGGGTTCCAGCCATCCATCATGATCCCGTTCGGCACGTATACGAACGCCATTCGCACCGGCGGCTTCGGCGTGTTGCGGACCGCCGCCATTGCCGGCGTCATAGCATCCAGAAACGGAAGGGCGATGGTCGTGCCCAGGCCTCGTAAGAATGTTCGTCGCGGAAGCGATTTTTGCGTCATCATTGGCGGGCGATCTCCTTCTTTATACTCTCCCCGCGACCCATTTGAAAAGGCACACTGCGGACAATCTCATAAATCAATGTCTGAAAGCGATACTCCGAGGCCGCCATCTTGCGGTTGATATCGGCTACCGTCCTGCGATCGTACGACTCCAGGCCGCGGCCCAGCGCGTACGTCAACATCTTCTCGATCAGGC
>JADMIO011011117.1_pt1 | contig 42395 bp, 40 predicted proteins | sample 8958161 | NCBI WGS metagenome assembly JADMIO01 (sample SAMN16585339, study PRJNA669376) | soil metagenome | isolation source: Crop rotation soil | place: USA: Cullars Rotation, Alabama | collected 2011 | reverse complement strand
CGCGACAACTTGTCCACGTGGAATTCTAAGCTTAGGATCCCAATGTGCTGGAAAGGCGTTCCGATTGCAGCGCATCCATCAAATTTGCCCACTCAAAGGGCACGCCGCGTCTTTCTGCAATCAGTTGCAACTGCTGCAGCTTCCCTTCGGGTAAAGAACCAGTGTCATGAAAGAGCCGCCCTACGAAAGTGGACTTTCCGTGGTCCACATGGCCCACGATGACGATTTTGAGCTGCTCCGTAGGAATTGCACTCTGTTGCCCTTTGTCGGAATTGGCACCGTTGCCCACAATTGCGGCTTCGGCCCCCGGCCGCGCCGTGGCAATCGCAGGTTTCTCTGTCGTGGATGTTTGCATTTCTAAATTCGTTGCCATGTCACATGTATCCGTCACGCCGCAGTTTTTCGAAAGCGTCTTCGCTCTCTTTGTCTTGTGCCCGCCCCGAACGCTCTGACGTGTTCGTATGCCGCAATTCCTCAATAATTTCCCTCACGTTTTTTGCCTTCGATTTGATCGGAAAAGTGCACGGCGCGCACCCCAAGCTGCGGTAACGCTCCCCTTTTTCGTTCGCAAAATACAAGGGGATCACGGGTATGCTCTCCCGTTCGATATATTCCCAAATGTTAAGCTCTGTCCAGTGCAGCAGTGGATGAATTCTTATGTGCGACCCCTTTTCATAATCCGTTTTGAATTGGTCCCACAACTCCGGCGGCTGGTCCTCGACATTCCATTCCATGTTCTTGTCGCGCGGGCTGAAATACCGTTCCTTCGCCCGCGTGGGCTCCTCATCCCGGCGCACTCCCACAATAACCCCCGTGAAATGGTGCGACTCCAGGACTTGTTTGAGGCCGTCCTTCTTCAGCGTGCCGCAACATTCCACCCGCGTCGCCTTGCCGTTCGGGTACGTCACCCCGCTCTGCAGCACCGGTTCGTTCTTGCCTACCACCAACTGCAGCTTCCAATCCTTTACCAATCGATCCCGATACTCAATCATGCTCGCGATTTTGTATGTGGTATCCACATGGACTAGTGGGAAAGGCACATGCCCGAAAAAAGCTTTCCTAGCCAGCCAAAGCAACACCGTCGAATCCTTGCCGATACTCCATAGCATCGCCAGGTTCTCAAATTTATTGAACGCCTCGCGGAGAATATAAATACTCTGATTTTCGAGTTTCGAGAGATAATCCATTTGCTTTGTAATATTCTGATTTTACCGGGTCAGGAGATAACCATCGCCAGTCTATGGTCGCATCCGCACCAGGTTCAAATCTGGAAATCCACCTTCTTTGGTAAAAACGTGTGGATCCCGCACTCCACTTTGCTGAAGCCCGTCCAGCGGCCTGCTCGTTCATTCTCGCCTTCTGAAATCCGCCGAGTGCAGGGAAAACATCCAATGGAACGATAGCCCTGATCATGCAACGGATTATAAGGAATTTTATGCTCCTGCAGGTATTTCCAAACATCCTCGCGGCTCCAGTTGGCCATCGGGTTTAACTTCACAATGTCCTGTCCCGTTGCCTGGTCAAAGGCATACACTTCCAAAATCCCAATCCCGCTGCGCGTATCCGATTGTTGCCGCCGCAATCCCGTTATCCAGCAATTCAATTGGCTCAACTTATCTCGCAACGGCAGCACTTTTCGAATAGTGCAACATAAATCAGGGCTGCTCTTCCATAATTCCGGGCCGTTGATGTCCGCCTGTTCTTCTACCGTCAGGTCCGGTTCGATCGACTCAATCGTGATCCCAAAAAAATCCTCCAGCCGCTTCTTCAGAGCCACGGTTTCCGGAAATAATAATCCCGTATCCAGCGTGAAAACCGGCAGCGGCAGTTGGCTTTTGCGCGCGAGGTCAATCATCACCAACCCCGCTCCCTGAAAGCTTGTCCCAATCGCCGCCCGCTCGCCAAATCGCTCCCAGGCCCAGCGCAATACCTCTTCCGTCGGCTGATTGTTAAACCGCTGGTCCAGTTCCTGAACCTCGGCTGCCGATAGAATGGACTTCTTCTGTTGCTCCTCCACTTTCATTGTGCCACCACTTGCTGCTCCGCCCATAATACCCTCGCGCAAAAATCTCCAAACCGCTCTTCATTTTTTCGTTCCTGGCGAAATCGCTCCAGCAACGCCCGGAGCTCGGTCATCAGGTCTTCTCCCTTGACCGACTCCTTATACAGCCGATTCAACCGGGTGCTCGATTCATTACCGCCCAGATACATTTGATACTTGTTCGGCGCTTTGCCCACAAAAGCCAATTCCGCCATGAACGGCCGGGCGCACCCGTTCGGGCAACCGGTCATGCGAATAACCAGTTCCTCATCCTGCAAACCCAATTCGGCCTGCAAGGCTTCCACCCGCGTCAACACGTCCGGCAAGACTCGCTCGGATTCCGCCAGCGCCAGTCCGCATGTCGGCAGTGCCGGGCAGGCCATTGACGCCAATCTCGTGCGACTAAATGGATTACTCGTCGAAACCGCGTGCTTGCTAAGAATCTCGTCGATGGACTCCCGCTGTTCTGGCCGCACATTCACCAGCAAAAGATTCTGCGACGCCGTTAAACGGACTTCCGGTTGAAACTTCTCCACGACCTGACGGAGGCCGGTCTTTAATTGATAACCAGGCGCATCTTTTACCCGCCCGTTCTCTACAAATAATCCCAGGAAGTAATTCCCATCGCTCTGCCGATGCCATCCGAGCAGATCCCCTTGCGTTTTGAATTCGAACGCACGAGCTGGGCCGAGCTTCATCCCCGCGCGCTGCTCCACCTCAATTCGAAACCAATCCACGCCCCGTTCTTCCAACACGTACTTAAGCCGTGCATGTTTCCGATTGGTGCGGTCGCCAAAATCCCTGTGCACGGTCAAAACTGCCTTGGCTACCGCCTCCAAATGCTCCGGCGTGAGAAACCCAATCACATCCGCCATGCGCGGAAAGGTCTGCGCGTTGCCGTGAGACATTCCCATGCCGCCGCCCGCAATCAGATTATACCCGACCAGTTTGCCGTTCTCGATGATCACGATGAAACCGAGATCGTTTGTAAAAATGTCGATATCGTTTAACGGTGGAATAGCAAATGCCGTTTTAAATTTCCGCGGCAAGTAAGTTTTTCCGTATAACGGATCCACGAATGCGCCATTCGCCTCATCATTCAAATCCAGTTCCTTGCCTTCGAGCCAAATGGTGTGATACGCCGGAGTTTTGGGCGCCAACTCGTCGGACAATCGTTTCGCTTCTTTCAGTATGGAATCAACTACCGGGCTCGTCGCCGGCGTTGGCGGCGCCATCACATTTCGTTCCACGTCACCACAAGCCGCGATGGTGCTCATCAGAGCCTCATTCAGACACTTCATGGTTTGGCGCAGATTACTTTTTACGATCCCATGAAATTGAAAGTCCTGCCGGGTGGTGATGCGCAGCGTGTTGTTTCCATACTGCGTGGCCAGGTCGTCGCACACCACGTATTGCTGCGAACTTAGCACCCCTCCCGGGAATTTCGTCCGCACCATCATGATGAACTGTTTCGCGACTTTCCGCTTATCTCGATCATCCTGCTGGTAGATTCCGTGGAACTTCAGGAACTCATAATCGTCATCAGTAAACCGCTCGGCTTCGGGATTAGCCAAAGTTTGCGCGATTGTCCCCGCCAATACCGGATTGTTCCCTTTCAATCCCTCATTCCGGCTTAGTTTTATTGGGTCCGCTGCAATCATAAGTTAGTTGCTAATGTTAATAAGGATTATGTGGTCGATACCCCAGACTGTCAATCAGAAACCCCAGACTCTCGTAATTCAAGCAAAAAGGGCGAACCCTCATCGGGCTCGCCCTTTACCTGTAATATCTCTCGCTGATTTACCGGAGCTGATTGGTGACGCTCGTCCCAAACCCGGTGTTCGTCCCGCCGACTCCCAAAGCCCCACCCTGAACGCCGTTCGTTGCCGTTTGCCAGTTACTCGGGCGACCTAGAGCGGTCGTGCCTGGCTGCCCAATCGCTGTTCCCGTACCGTGAGGGACTACCGCTGTCGTGGTTCCTTGCGGCACCACCGCACCCCGCAACCCCGATGGATTTACGGCGTTCGTCGTTCCCGAAGGTACGACTGCCGTGTTAACACCTGCATTTGGATTGACCATGATTCCGCTGCCGCCAGGCACCACTGCTGTGGCGCTTCCGGGAGGAGTCATGGCCGGTCTCGCACCTCCTGGCGTAAGCGCGGGCCGCGTTCCCGCCGGCGATAATGCCGTTCCGGTTCCCTGCTGACCAATCGCAGTCCCGCTCCCTTGCTGCCCAATGCCCGTGGTACCCTGCTGGCCTACCCGAGCGGTGGGCTGTCCAAGCTGGGTGCTCACATTGGTGCCCAGTGAGGTGCCAAGCGACGTGCTTAAATTATTGTTATTCGCTCCGCCTGCTGTGCCCGGCGTCCCGCTATAAGCGGGCGTGCCGCCGGTCACTCTATTGTTTCCCGAAACCTGGGCGGTTAAAGGCATCGCTGCCAAACAAACCAGCGTAGGAATTCCAAAAAGAATCAATTTCATATCAGTAAATCTCCTTCCCTAAACTTCCGACCCCCGGTGGCCCGGGCAAATGGGGTTTCACCCCTAAAGCAGACCCATTTGTTCTCAAAAGTCGCCAATGGTTCGCCGCTTTCGCTTTTTCTCTACCTACCCTATTCTGCGGCATGCCGTCTTTTGACATAGTCTCGCAGGTGAACTCAATGGAACTTGAGAATGCCGTTAATCAGGCTAAAAAAGAACTCGCCAACCGCTTCGATTTCAAAGGCAGCAATGCGGAAATTCTAATGGAGAAGGAAGAAATCAAACTCTCCGCAGAAGATCAGTTCAAACTCCGGGCCGTTAACGAAATCGTCATTAATAAACTCGCAAAACGAAACATCAGCCTCAAAAACATCGATCGGGGTGAACCGGATATCTCCCCTTTGGGCCATGCCCGGCAGTCCATCAAAATCAAGCAGGGGCTCGAGCAACCGGTCGCGAAAGAAATCACCGCCTTCATTCGCGATGGAAAATACAAAGTCACGACTCAGATCCAGGGTAACGAAGTCCGTGTCAGCAGCAAAAGCCGCGACGAACTGCAAACGGTGATTGCCGCGCTCCGGGCCCATGAGTTTCCTGCCGCCTTGCAGTTTGTAAATTTTCGCGATTAGACCAAAACCAGGAACGCTGCGGATAAAAAAAAGCGCAGAGTTTAATCTCTGCGCTCTTCTCGATTGCTCAGAATCGAGGTAACGAGTCTGAAATCTGTCAGGCTAAGGCATCGTAATCGCCGACCCGGGTGAGTAATTCGCCAAACCCACGCCGGTCGGCAACTCAGCAGCAGCTGCCGAACCAATCGCATTAGGCACGTACGTTTCGCTCATGATATCGATGATCTTTCCGGCCCGGAAATAATCGTTCAGCAAATTAATATTTGGAACCGGGTCACCGGTCGTTTTGTGGTTGTCCATCGCCCATTCGGTTTTGGCACTCTCCACCACTCGCAGGTTGCTATAGATGTAACCAAGCCGGGTATTATCCCGGGCTCGCATCCAATGCGGCACGGCGATGGCCACGAGTAACCCAAGAATGGTTACCACGATGATCATCTCGATAAACGTGAAGCCGGCTGCGCGTGAAATTCCAATTTTAGTTTTCATACAACAAACTATGCGGAGGGTTTAGCAGGGCATGTGCCAGCCCCTTAATCGCTTGTTTCACAAATGACTAAGGCCGGACCTGTTACCTTGAGGCAAAGGGCTGCTTTGTTTTCGAACACACTGTCTGGATTCGTCCCGGAACGGGACACCCGCCTCTTCCGTACTCTCCCCAGGGATTACTGCCTTCGGTCTGCTTGTTCCAGGACACCAAGAATTTTGCTGAAAGCCGTGCTTAGATCACTCGCGGAAACCAGGTTTACGGTGAAAATCTCGTTCGCGTTCAGCCGGCCCGCCGTATGGCCATCGGCAAAAAGAATATTCGCGAGCTTCTGTTGATGGTGCGTGCTTGCGTTCACACCAAAGGTGGAAAGCCCCGGCGGGCACATGAAAATCGTATCGATCGCCAGGGCGCGAATCGGCTCTCCCTCACGATTCAACCCGAGACTCTCCAGTTTGATATGGTCGGGCGTGCTGGTGTTTACGTTTCGGTCATTCATGGCGGTGACACTGGCATGCCGATAGTAATAGCCGCCTTGCGCCTGGCCGATGCCTACCCGCGCAAGCTGAGCTTCGGCGTCCTGAGGTTGGTCTGAACTCGGACAGAAAAGAACCTTTGGCTGATTGGCGATGTGATTTTGCAGCATGAGGCCAAGCCCGACCGGCGCACCGCTTTGCAGTGATAACAAACTGGTTGGCGCCCCGGTCGACGGATAAAAGTCGCCCGGATTCGTGAACAGTGGCGCTTTGGGACCGTATGGAATATTCCCGTCGTTATCCGCCGCATACGCGTGGATGGCAATGCCGAGCTGCCGCAGATTCGAAAGACAGACGGTGCGGCGTCCTCGTTCTTTCGCGTGAGCCAGCGCCGGCAGGAGTAAGGACGCTAGAATGGCGATAATTCCAATCACCACCAGCAGCTCAATCAAAGTGAACCCGCCAATCGATTTTGGCCTGGGGTTCATCTTCATCATGGTTGCCCAGCTTACGGCAACTGGTGCGCCTTGTAAAAGCGCTGTTGATTGGTCGTGCTGTCGGTAAAGGTATAATTGCCGGACACATTGGTGACCGCCGCCAGTCGCGTCCATGTGGGAGCAGCCACATTCGTCGCCCCCAGAATTTCAAAGGCCAGTCCAGGCTCACTCTGCAGGGTGAAACTGATTTGCCCATTTGTAGCTGACGTATTTTTCAAAAGGGTCGCTGCGGTCTCAGTCAGGCGCACATTGTCCAGGTCCCAGACCCCTGTGACCAGGTTCGGATCATAGGTGGTAGAGATAAAGGTGATCCCGAGCGGCTTCCCGGCCCATGGGTCGCTCGCTTTGATCTCAGGAATCATGGTTTGGAAATCGATGAAGTGATTCAGATTCGTAAACACCTGGTCATTAAAGACAATATTGGTTCCGGCCAGGACCACCATATTGCTCTGTCCATCTCGATAGTACAGCGCCATCTCGAGCGAGGCCCCATTCGTGAGTGGTTGATTGCTGCTACTGGTAAATGCCGTTGTCAGGGTGTACGCCCGCCCTGGTTGCAGCGGCACATTAAACGTGTGCGGCGGGACCGTGTTAGACCAATCCACGGAATCGTAATCCTGGAAAAAGCCAGCGCCAGGGAAGGTGAAGATGTACGCTGCCTGGGTTCCATCCATGTTATCGAGATGATCGGAATTGGTGGGACTCGTATTGGCAAACCGTCCCATTAGTGTGGTCCATGGCAGTCCACCAAATTGCGCCGGATCGAAGAACGGCGATTGCGGCTGGTCCTGCCACGAATCGATGCGCACATCCACATCAGTTGTAGGCGGAGTCTCAAACGAACCGTTCGGCACTGATATGGTGGAGGTTAGGCGGACGTTGTCCACGTCCCATACGCCGGTCACCAGATTCGGATCAAAGGTTGTGGAGATGAATTGAACGCCAATATGTTTTCCTGCCCATGCATTCGTGGCATTGACGGCCGGCAGGTCGAGCTTGAAATCGATGAAATAACTCAGGTTCGTGAATACCTGGTCATTAAAAACAATGTTTGTCGCGGCAATGTTCACGATGTTACTGGCTGCATCGCGATAATAGAGCGACATCTGCAAGGAAGCCCCATTGGTCAGCGGCTGATTGCTGCTGCTCGTCAAGGCCGCCGTTAGATGATAGGCGCGGCCAACCTCATAGACCGCGTTGAAGGCATGCGAAGCCCCCGACCAGTCCACGGCCTCGAAATCCTGGAAAAACCCGGCGCCCGGAAACGTGAAGATGTACGCAGCCTGCGTCCCATCCATATTGTTGATATGGTCTGCATTGGTGGAGCTGGTATTGGCGAACCGTCCCATTAGTGTGGTCCATGGCAGTCCACCAAATTGCGCCGGATCGAAGAACGGCGATTGCGGCTGGTCCTCCCACCAATCGATCCGCACATCCACGTCGGTGGTTGGCGGAGATTCAAACGAGCTATTGGGTAGGTAGATCCTTCCGGCCTGCACCAATCCAGACGTGGAGCACAGTAACAGAAGGGCCAACGCTGCCTTTTTGAGGTCAGCGGCTAAGGTCAGCGGTCGATTTAAAGCGAGAAAAGCAGGAACGTTCATTCTTAAGATAGTTCAATTCTTAAATTTGGTCTGAGACTGACTGCTAAAATGGCTCCTAATCAAGAGTTACTCCTGGGCGCCGCCATAAACGCAGGAAGGTAAACGAAACCCGGGCCCTTGAAAAGTCAATTTGGAATTGAGTCCTGACCACTCTTCTCCGGGTTCATTTGTGCAAGACGGAGTTCGTGACAAACATCTCCGGAGCAATCCGACGCAAGATGTCCGCTGCGGCATGCCGAATCTCTGGGTCTGGATCATATAGGCACTCCGTGATAACTGGAATAGCTGGTTGGGCTTCCCGGGTGAATCCGTAAATAGTTTCCAAAGCGACTTTGCGCATGGAAACTTTGGGATGGTGAAGCACGTTGGTGAGAAGTGGAATCGCATTGGTTGACGACCAGTTTCGGACTCCTGAAACGGCGATTGTGGATGCAATATCGCCCTTGTTCATGGCCTTCACCAATATGGGCTGAACCATAACACCTTTGGCTCCCAGATCGGTGAGGGCTACGACCGCATGAATGCGCGTGTAGTCATTTGTTGTTAGCCGAGCAAGTGCGGGCACGCTGTTGCTACCTGTGCAATGGATGGCCCAAACAACTCGGGAACATGTCTCGTCGTTCGTACAAGTTGTGGCAAGGAGCTCCAGGGCGGGTATCGCGGGACTAGCCGTGGGGCCGAGTATTTCGAAAGCAGTAGCCGCCAGGAAGGCATGAGAAGGTTCGCCCCGGATCATCTCTATAAGATATGGCAGAGCGTTTGTGCCAGTTTGGCGAAGCGCATCTGCAGCCTTGGGATCACGGACGAATCCTCCATTGTGCATCCCCAAGGTCGGTTCTTGTAAGACTAGCCGGTGAGCGACATTCTCCAGCAGAGTCGAGAGGGGGACGCCCCCAAAAATTGGGTCCTGTTGCTGATCGCCGCTGAATACTTCTGCGGCAAAAGCAAACAACGTGAACATCCCGATCATCCTTTTCATTGAGAGCGGCACCACAAGAGGCATCAGGGTCGTTGTCATATTAAGATACTTGGTGTTCTCGATTAACTATCTCCATCCCAGATAAACGAGCCGTTTCTTAGAGTAGACGAAAAAAATGGAGACGTTTCCGCTTCGTCGCTCCGGAGGTTCCAAGCATGGCGTCGACGGCTCCTGATGATTGATCTGATTGACGACTACTCCGGCTCAATTGGAGAAACCGAATATTGTCCAAGATTACGGGCCACGATTACTGTCCAGCTCAGCACTGCCGCGAGGAACATATAAAAGGCGGCCCCTTTGAGGGCAAATGTGGGGACGGCGAGAACGGCCGTTGCCCATGTGTAAGTGCTCAGATGATTCCAGGAAGCTGTTTTGCGAAACACCCAGCCAAGCACCAGCATGGCTGGAAACAATGTGCAGCCGAGCGCGGCAAAGCAGCCGTCATGAATCTGGCCATGCCATGTCGTTGGCAGCCTGTTCGCATCGGTTAAAAAAGTCAGTCCTGCCATCGCAATCCCCGCCAGCATCAGAAACCCAGTCGCAACGCGGCAGATTGCCGTTCGTGGCAAGACCTTCGACAATCCCATAGCAAAGATGAAGACTACGATTCCGTTCAGGAAGAAAGCTCCACTCAGGATGTAGCCATACGGGCCAAGGGCGAGACAACTGGGCCAAATGTTCGTCGCGAATCCAAACAAAGACCATCCGAGGCCCCGGATGAAGTCGTACTCAAGGACAGTCAGCAGGATTAGCACGCCGCCGAAAAGGCATGGGCCGATGATTCCAACCAGCGAGGCTGTTTTAATGAGCGTTTTCAAAATATCGAACAGCGAGGTTCGCCAGGGAGAGTTTTATTTCACAGGCGAGCTGCGGAGATCTGGCGCATTCACCTGCCTGTGCCCCGAAGTAACAATCACAAGGCCCGAATGTGGGTTCCTATAGAGAATAGGATTCGGCTCGTCCTCGCCGCCCAAACGGACGATGGAGGACTTGTCCAACTGAGCAGTTAATTCCCAGGCGTGGCGCTCCGTTTGTACGCCATTGTGGTACCCGCGATAGTAACCGAACCAGAGCGCAAGTACTACGAGTAATCCCGCAATCAGGGTTGTTTTCATAGTGTCTCCTTACCCAGATTCAGGGTGAAAAGAAAGTGTGAAGCAGCTCAACCAGGGAGATAATAACCGCAACCACGAACAGGGCGATTAGGATCCAGAAAATCGCTAGCGATACTTTCGAGAGAGGGGAGCGTATGCTGAAAATGGCCTGGCACTTATTACACCGAACCTTCCTGCTACGGCCAGCGTTGCGGAATAATACGGCGAGAAAACCTCCTGCCAAAAATACGGGCAAACTAAACGAGCCTCTTAGCTCCACAGTAGGTGTGTAACCATCCGATGCGCCGCAAACAGGGCAGACCGCAAAGTGGCCCCCGGATTTCTGCGGTGATTCCGTTCGCTCTCCCAGGGGCTGTCCATCGGTGGGGCACACAACCGCCTCATCGTGATATTCTTTTCCGCAGTAGGAGCAGGCCTTCATGATACAGTCAAAACATAACTGAGACGTCGTCCCCGCGCTTGCTGCTGGATGTCGTCAATATTGTAGGTCAGCAATAGGGTCATACCATGCGCTTCCGTTAAAGTCTAATTCCTCAAGAGCCTTGTAGCCGGGGAGTGGAGAAATCTCGCCGAAGTGCGCTACGTATTCGAGCGCCAATATGGTATCTGTTGAAAGTGGGAAGCGGGTGATGGTTTTCAACGTTTGCGGAAACAGTTATCCGTTAATTGTCGCAATGCATTTTGATCGTCAGATAGCCTACACGCTGCGCTATTTGACCCATGCAGACTATAGTAGAGAATCGTGGAAAGATGAGTTATGAAATCCAAAGTTAAGCTGCGCTTCGAGAACCTGCCGAGAGATTATGTGGGATTATGCCGAACGTTGCTCCCACGGCCCATCCATGATCAGGTCGACTACTCGAACATTACGGAAATCACGGATATCATGGCCTTATGGCAGACGGATTTCACCAAAGATCAACGCGATTATTTCGATTTGCTTTGCGGACTGCTTGAACAACACGACGCTGAGAACGTTAAATGGCCAAAGTCAAAACCTCGGGACATACTGCAACACCTTTTGGCCGAGAACGACCTATCTGCCGCAGACCTGTCTCGACTTCTTGGCGGCAGCCGAAACCTCGGGGCCATGATCCTGCGAGGAGACCGAAACCTGACTCTTGGCCATATTCGCAAACTCTCCGCTCCATTTAAAGTCAGCCCAGAATTGTTTATACCTTTCAGGGTTGCGGATTTTGCGGGGAGTGTACCAGGGTAGGCCCGCAGTTAAATTCAGATTACAGAATGCAAAATGTAGAATGATTTGAAAACGGCGCGGGCCAACCCTTCGCTGAATGATTTCCATGCCGTTGGCATGGAACACCAATTTCAGAGAGAGATGGGAGGGTGTTGAAATCCGGGAATTAGTGCGCTTCGCGTCAAGTATCGCGTATTGCAAATCGAAACGCGAAAATTATCCAGGGTGCATGGCTGAAAGTCTAAACGAATCGAGGACGCGGATTCTCTGAAAAGCGGGGCGATGCCACCTAATCTCGGCAGCTCTGATTGGGCCAATTTCGTGCAGGGCATCAGCTGCAGCGTTTCGGACGGCACCGCTCGGATCACGCAGGGCGACGGTGAGAGCCGGGATCGCAGCAGAGGCTTGTTCCCCGTAAAGGCCGAGTGCATGGGCCGCTCTCGCTCGGGCATCGTCATTCCTGCTCTTGAGGCATGCGGCCAGAGCTGGAACTGAAATCTTCGGCGCCGCTTTGCATTCGCCCAGAATCCTGGCGGCCGTGCCAGGTAAATAAAAAGAGTTTGTATCAGTGAGGCAACCAATGATAGCGGGAACAGGAAGCGCCGCACCTTCCTGCCGCGCAAGGATGAACATCGACTCCAGCGCGGTTAGACGACAAGAATGGTTAGGAGTTTGCAGCACGTCGGTCAGCGCCGGCATCGCATTCGTTCCGATGCATCGGAGACACCGAGTCGCCGTGGCAGCAACTTCAAGCGGCGCAGTGGGGTTATTCATGATCCGACACAGGTCAGGCGTCGCTGGTGTGGCCTTGGCACCCAGGGACTCGAAAGCGCGGATGCTCCCGCCGCGCAGTCTCTGAGCTTTGGGACAGGAGATGCGCGCGGCAAATTTTTTGGCAAAACCCCAACTGCTCATACTGCCCAACTTTGTGAGATGCTCTTGCCAAGCCGGTTGATTGGTTGGCGCCTCGTATTGAATCCATCGAACCAGGAACGGAAGCGCGGCAGGCCCAATGTGATTCAGTGCATTGGTTGGACTTTGCCCCTGATGTGCTGTGGGTGGTCCGAGCTCAATTTCTTCTACCCAGGAGCTGAGTGGTCGTCCGGCGTATGCAGGCTCGGCTGACCTGGGGAACGTTGAGAGCGCGACCAGCGCAATTCCAGCGACCACGGCACAGAAAACGATCTTCCCGCTCCTATCCACCAGTCACCTTCGCACACAAGCACAACTCTGGCTAGCAAGTGGACGGATTAGGAAGAGGCAGAATTACTCAACAGGAGAAATCAGGGCACGGAGGGTCCCATTTTGATTTGCGATTGGGAAGGAACCTGCATGACACGAATTGCAGGTATAGGGAGGATTGCGACCGCCGACTTAAGTGGGAATAAGTGGGAAATTCCGAGAACCGGTTGGAAGCCGGCGGGTTTGCATTGCCAGCGGCGGCGACGGGATCGATAGTGCGCGGCCAGAACTCCGTGATGGGCCGCGTGAGAAAAATTAATGGTTCGATTTGGTTCTAATAGCTTACATTCCGCAGTTACGGCATGTAGGTGATTCTTTTTATAAGCAAGCTCAACAGAATAATTTAGGTAGAGTACGCGTTCATTTCTGTTGGCTCTTCCATGGGGCTTGAGCGAGCGCTTGGGTCAGGATTCTCTCAATTCGTCGCTGCAGGCGGCGGTAGTTATTGATTCGTCGCTGGCATTCTTTGGCCATTTCTTTGCTCAAGGTCTTGGTCGTTCGTTTACCGGCAATGAATCCGGTCCATCGGTAATAGACGCCATGGAGTTTGGGGGGCTTCTGTTTGCAGGCGCAATTGGGTTTACCACAGGTGCTGGAGGCTGTGGAAAGGCTCCCGGGCAATAGCGGGAGAGCAATCTCGAGGAAAATACTTTGGTCTTTTTGCGCTTGCATCCTGATGTATATATACATTAGGATAGTGGCGTTGCAAGTTCAATCCCTAACCTTGCGCAAAAAACTGCAAGGGGCTTTACCCCTGGTGGACCACTTCCTGCGCGCTTTGAACCTGCGTCAACTCCTGAGTCAACAAATCCAGCCTCCTCATTATGTCGATGCGCTCGAACTGCTGATTAAGAGTGTTCTGGTCCAGCCCAATGCGCTTTACCGCATTGAGGAGTGGGCCAAGCCCTATGATCCCGGTTTACGACCGGCAGCACATTTGGGCGATGACGCCCTGGGCCGAGCGCTGGATCGACTCTTCCAAAGTGATCGGGCCAGCCTGATGACGGCTTTGGTAGTCGAAGCGGTGAAGACCTTTGCGATTCGAACCAGCCAGATTCACAACGACTCCACGTCGATTAAGTTTTGCGGCGCTTACACCCACCAAAACCCCAAGGCGATTAAACTCACTCGCGGTTTCAGTAAAGATCATCGTCCCGATCTCAAGCAGTTGGTTTATTCGCTCTCCGTCAGTGACGATGGCGCCGTGCCCGTGCATTACAAGGCCTATGCCGGCAACCAAAGCGACGACGGCACTCACTGGGAAACCTGGCAGTGCCTGTGCCGGCTTTTGCAGCGTCGTGATTTTCTTTATGTGGCTGACTGCAAGCTCTGCGTTTCTGAGACCCTCTTGCGCCTGGACAAGGAAGGCGGTCGTTTCACGGTTCTGCCGCGCGGTCGCGCCGAGGTTAGCGAGTTTGCTCAACAAGCCGCCAACTGCCAGGTCCGTTGGGAACCTTTGTGGTCGCGACCTGCCGTTCGCAAACATCGCCGCCGGGAAACCTTCGATCGGGCAGCCGGCTCCTATCAAATGCGGGAAGGCTTTCGCATTCACTGGTACCGTTCCTCGGAAAAGTGCCTCTATGATGCTCAAGACCGTCAGGATCGCATCACCACCGTGCTCCAGCGCCTGGAACGATTAAACCAGCGGCGCGGCCGAGGTCCGAAAACTGAACCGGCCATCCGCCGAGCAGCCGAAAACACCCTGACTCAGTATCGGGTTAAGTCCCTGGTCCATTATCAAATCGACCTTCGGCAGGAAGTCCAATTTGTTCAAAGAACCCGCGGCAAGCCTTCTGCCCTGACCAATTACAAGAAACTGGTTAAGACTATTCCAGTCCTTTCGACCTCCCAGGACCAGGCTGCTATCGCTGCTGCCAAGACGATGGACGGAGTTTTCCCTTATGTCACCAACACCGATTTGTCGGCTTTGGAGACACTCAAAAAATACAAATACCAGCCTCGCCTGGAAAAGCGGCACTTCCTAGGGAAATCCGTGCTGGAAATCTCGCCCGTGTTCTTGAAGAAAAATACACGAATCGAGGCGCTGATGTTCATTTGTTTTATTGGACAACTGGTCGCCGCTCTGATGGAGCGAGCCATCCGTCAAAAGATGGCTCAGCGCCACATCAAAGCGATCCCCAGCTTGCCGGAAGGCCGCTTTTCCAAGGCGCCTTCCTTCCCGCAAATCCTCGATACTTTCGCCAATTTGGCCAAACAGGAGCTTTACGAAAATGAGCAGTTGATCCGGGTTTTTCAAGATCCGCTTACCGATATCCAGAAAACCGTTCTGAATCTGTTGGATATCGACACCGCCATTTATAAATGAGAACTCCTATATAAATGGATCGCTGTCCTACATCCTTGAACTGCGGAATGTAAGTAATAGGTTCTAATTACCTCGATTAGGTTCTATTTGGTTCGAGTAAGCAGGCGGAGTGTGGGCATGGATTCCCACTGAAACGCGAAAGGATCGATTGACTGTGACCCGAGGCTAGGCAGTCGGCCGAGATGATTTGGCGGCCGCTCAAGGGATGGGGCATACCCAGGGGGGATTAAGGTGTACCACCCGTACCAAGCCCATAAAAATTGGGCTTTTTGCACTTTCAAGGTGTACCACAAGGTGTACCAACCCGTACCAGGGTGTACCATTTGATTTGCGATTTGAGGGGTGGGAAATTTTTAACAGAAGCTCGCTAAGTAAACCAAGGGAGCTGCATCCACAGGAATTGGACGGATTTTCGGCAACTAAGGAGACGAAGTTAACGAAGAAAGCAGCGAATGGAGTTATGGATCATGAGCGGAGCACCGGGCAGAATAGTGGGAGATTAGGACACTAACCCTGCTCGACACTAATGTGACTTCCCAAGTCCGCCACTATTTGGATGCCCCAATGACATAATTCTCTACCGAGAGCTGTGGTGCACTAATTCTCACCAATTTTAAGGTCATGAAATAAGAGGGATCACAGAAGGTCGAAGGGCACCAGATTCTGGTCTGAAGGTGACTGTAGGGCTTCTATAGGTGTCTATAGGTTACTATAACCTTCCGTAGCCTTCCGTAATCTTTCGTAAGCGCTTGGTCTTTGCGTGGAGTCTTGCATGCAAATTTGTGCAAAATTATGCAAATTTGCGCAAACCTTGCAAAATCAATAACGGCCCGAGACGGCTGGCAACGGCGTTCCAGTTGAGGGGCAAAAAAATTAATGCCTCGAATAAGTTCGATTAGGTTCGGATTGGGTGACGCTTCCTAAGCGCGCCAGTATTTTGCTGCCCCAAGTTTTGGCTGTTCGCTGCCGCGAATCCTGGTCCCAAGCCCGCCAGTAATTAGGTGCCCCAAGGATTGATTTTCTCTGTTCGAGAACCCTGGTGCCTGATCGATTGATGTCGATCCGAGGCTCCGCACAAACTAATTGGTTAAGAATCCGGGTGTTCACAGATAGTGTGTCGCCGCTGCATGACAAGTGTGTCGGGATGACAGTCTAACCCATGAAGGATGAGGCTAACCTTCTCCCCCCGGAGCCCTCCGGAAAACGGCTTCCTAGTCGTAACGTCGTAACAAATCAATAGAATCAAGGGTTTGCAGCACTTCCCAGGCGTAACATGTTACTTCCCAGCCGTAACATTTTCGTCCCAGGCGTAACATTCTAGAATGGTTGAGGGTTGGGGGTTGAGAGATTACGGAGGACTTTCCCCCCGGCACCCCTAAGATACGTGTGTCTGTAGCCATAACGCTTCAGGTTACTGCGATTGTGGCCCCACTTAATCTGAAATTGAAATTGCTGGAGCAGGCAAGCGAGGTAATGCGCTTAAAGATTTATTCTATCCGGATTGCAATGATTTCAATAGGTCAGGGTTCTACCATGACTTTGATGGCTTTGCGTTCGTCCATTGCGCGATAACCGTCCGGGACTTGGTTGAGGCCGATGGTGCGGTCGAAAACGCGCCCTGGTTCGATGCGCCCTTCGAGCACGTCCGGCAAGAGTTCATCAATGTAGGCGCGGACTGGGGCGGGGCCGCCGCTGATGGTGATATTTTTGTAGAAGGTCGGTTCCCAGGCGGAGATTTTTGGGTAATGAGGAACGCCGACGCGGCCAATGGCACCGCCGGCTCGTGTGATGCCGACGGCGGTGAGCATGGCTTGTTCGTTGCCGACTGATTCGAGGACTGAATGGGCACCGTAACCGCCAGTGATTTGTTTAACGCGCTCAACGGCTTCATCACCGCGCTCGCTCACCACATCGGTCGCACCAAACGCTTTCGCCAAATCTATTCGGTCACGGTGACGCCCCAGGATGATTACCTGTTCGGCCCCGAGCCGTTTCGCGGCAATGACGCCGCACAACCCGACGGCGCCATCTCCAACGACAGCCACAGTTTTTCCCGGCCTAACTTGCGCAGTGACGGCGGCGTGGTGGCCGGTTCCCATGACGTCGGAAAGGGTCAATAGCGAGGCAGCCAGGGCGTGATCTTCGCGGACCGGCAGCGAGTAAAGTGTGCCATCGGCTAACGGGATGCGCACGGCTTCAGCCTGAGCTCCGCCGACCTCTTCGCTGAAGCCGAAGAATCCTCCGTGTACACACGCGGTGGTTAAACCCTCGTGGCAAAAGGGGCAGGTGCCATCGGAATAGGCAAACGGCATCACTACGAAGTCGCCCTTTTTGACTTTCCGGACATCTCTTCCGATGTCCTCGACTACGCCGATTGCTTCGTGGCCCATGGGACGACCTTTTTCGGTGGCCTCCATATCGTGGTAACGCCAGAGATCGCTGCCGCAGATACAGGCTCGAGTGACGCGGACCAAGGCATCGGTTGGCTGCTTTATTCTGGCGTCCGGCACGTTCTCGACGCGAACGTCGCCGGCCTTGTACATGATCGTTGCTTTCATATTTTCTCGTTGGTTATCAGTGTGGTTTAAACTCGGCGTCGTATTGTTGGTCGGTGACATGTTCCATCCAGTCAACCATCTTTCCATCAAGTGCTTCCTGGATGGCGATGTGGGTCATGGCCGTGGCGGGCGCGGCTCCGTGCCAGTGCTTCTCGCCGGGGGGGAACCAGACAACGTCGCCGGGATGAATTTGTTCTATTGGACCGCCATCGCGCTGGACCCGACCAGCACCGGTCAAGACGATGAGGGTTTGGCCCAGCGGGTGCGTGTGCCAGGCGGTGCGGGCGCCGGGCTCGAAGGTGACGCTCGCGCCAGCGGCTCGCGCCGGAGCATTTGGCTGGAACAATGGATCTATTCGCACCGTGCCCGTGAACCAATCCGCCGGACCCTTAATTGATGGTTGTGAACCAACTCTTTTGATTTCCATGTTGAACTCCTTTCGTTGATTTTTCTGCGCCCGCAGGATGAGGGGGATGCCGAATAAAGATACTTGAGAATGGCGCGGCGGCATAAATTCATGCTGACAAAGCCTGTTCGAATTCAAACTAGTGTCATGCCGCGATCAACCGCCGGGCATTCAATTGATGAGTCATATTTGTTGTTCTTTGGTTATGGCTGGTTCGATTCCAGTTCAAAGGTGACCTTCACATTTCCTGAGCCGACCGCAGCCGAAAGCCCAGATGGGTTTTCGATGCGCCCAATTTTGGTGTAGCTGTAAGAGGTCGGAAACGTTTTGTAGAAAAGGACCAGGCTGTTCGCTTGCCATAGCATGATGTCCCCCTCGCTGATCGTTCCAGGGTTGGAGGCATCGGTTGGAAGGTTGGTGGAGAAATGGAAGTACTTCTCATTGTCGTTCAAGTCCGTCATGTCCAGCGTCAGCGGAAGCATCGCTTTGAGTTTGGCTAGTGTTGGATTGTCAAAAAGCGTTGCGGTAAAAGCCCGAGAGCCGATTGATATTTTCATTTTCATAGTCGTGACCCGGTTATCGGACTCGTCTTTTGCCTCGGTCTTATCAGGCTCAGAAGGCGTAGCTCGTGTACATGAAGCGGAGCTGGCAGCGATGCTAAGCGTCAGAACCGCGATGGATAGCAAACGATTCACAACATGCGACTTGTGTGGAGGTTGGACATCTGCGCGCCGACCCTTTTGCTTTCCATATGCATCGGTTTTCCCGGACTGCGCTTTTGGCACTTAACGCTTCGGCCATAAGTCCTGTATTTCAACTTTTTCTTTACTCGTAGCAGAAGACCTCGTGAGCCACATTCTGCGTCCTTGAAACTCTGGCGGGCGAACGGATGGATATCTTCCGATATACCAAGAAAGCCGAAATCACCCAGGAGAGGCAGCACAGGAGAAACACGGCGTTCGAACCGCGAAAATCGAACGCAAGGCCACCGCCAAATGCCCCAATCGCGGCGGATGATTGAACAGCAGCAACGTAAAGACCGCCGCCGGTTTCCGCATGCTCGGGAACTTTCCTTGCGACCCAGGTTGACCAGGACGGTGGAACGGGTCCGAAACCAGCCCCCCAAAGAAAGACCAGAATAACGGTGGCATACAGGGAGTTTCCGAAAAGTAGGAAACCAACTGAGATCAGGGCCAAAAAGATGGGGGGCTTAAGCAGGGCGTTGCGAATATCGCGCTGGATCATTCGAGGCGCGAAGCTGTTACCGGCAAAGTAAGCCAGACCGAAAACAAGCAACACGATGGAAACCCAAACCGGGCTCGCATGAGTAGTGCGTTCGAGAAATGGGCGTAGATAGGTGAACGAGGCGAAGCGCCCACAAAAGACGAACATAATCGCCAGCAGTCCGACACCAAACTGTGGCAACTTGAGCACATCAAGGGTGGTGCGGAGTTTGGTGGTTCCAGTGGGTTTCAAGGAGGGAAGTGCGAGCCACTGCCAAAAGAAGGCAAGCACGCCCACTGCGGCCGCAAATAGAAAGACATTTCGCCAGCCAATAATGTTGCCCAAATAACTGCCGAGCGGCGCCGCCAGCACTGACGCAAACGAACTTCCGCCGAAGATCAGAGACAGGGCCTTGGGAAGATCGGAGTCGGGAACGAGCCTCATAGTGATGGCGGTCGCCATCGACCAAAATCCACCGAGGGATATACCGAGGACGAGCCGGCCGAGCAGAATGAGTTTAAAATCTGGTGCGAAGGCGACAATGAGGCTCGATAGTGACAAAAGAAGAGAAAGAGAGAGCAGGACGGTCCGGCGATTGAGCCTGCGGGTCAAAAATGCAATCAAAAGACTCGTTACCACTGCGAAGAGCGAGGTTGCGGTCACAGCCTGACCGGCTAAGCCCTCGCTAATTCCAAGGTCTTTAGCCATTGGGGTGAGCACACCTGCGGGTAGAAATTCTGCGATTATCAAGCCGGAGACGCCAATCGTGAGGGACCAGACAGCGTTCCAGTTTGGCACCCTGATGTTCTTAGGGTTTTGCGTTGAGAAAGATTCTTTCATGGGCTGCGAAATGTTTTGTATATTCTTAATTCAGGTACTGGGTGAAAAAGGACGTCAGCTTGTCCCACGGAATCAGGTTCACCCGGTCATACAGGTCTACATGGCCCGCACGGGGAACGAGGAAAAGTTCCTTCGGTTCCGCGGCGAGTTTATAGGCCTCTTCACTGAATTCGCGGGAATGTGCGGTAGCGCCCGCGATGAAAAGCAGGGCGCGGGGTGAAATCGTCTCGATATCATTGAAAGGATAGAAATTCATGAATTTCACATTGCTCGTCAGTGTCGGGTGCGTCGTCAGTTCGGGCGACGCGCCTTGCGGGATGTATTCACCGCGCGGGGTGCGGTAGAAATCGTAAAACTCGCGCTGAACTGGATCCATATCTATCTTGAGGCTTTGCACTGTCCCACTGGTGTATTTGGTCTGACCACCCGCGAACTCTGCATACCGTTGCTCGGCTGCCTCGGCGATGATTTGCTTCCGCTGCTCCATCGTTTGCGAGTGGCGCAGCGCATTGCGACTTACAGCCCCCATGTCATACATGTTGACCGTGGCAATGGCTTTCAGCCGAGGGTCAATTTTGGCCGCACTGAGCACAAAGCTCCCGCTGCCGCAAATCCCGAGCGCACCGATGCGATTCCGATCCACAAAGGGACGAGTGCCTAAAAAATCCACAGCAGCACTGAAATCCTCAGCGTAAATGTCGGGTGAAACAGCGTTGCGGGGCCGGCCTTCACTCTCTCCCCAAAATGATAAATCCAAGGACAAGGTGATAAATCCGCGTTCAGCCATTTTCGTGGCGTACAAATTCGCGCTCTGTTCTTTTACGGCTCCCATGGGGTGCCCCGACAATCAGCACGGGGTTTTTGGTTTTCTCGTTAAGAGCTGTTGGCATGAAGAGACTGCCGACAACCTTCATGTTGTATTGGTTCTTAAAGGTAACTTTCTGCGCGGTTACCTGGTCGCTCTTATAAAAATTATCGGCTCCGTTCGAGAGGTCTGCCGCCTGGGGGATAACTGTCGTGCACATGGCCAAGCTGAGCGTTATTCCAACCAGGGCTTTTGGAGATCTTATGCGAGTCGTGTTCATTCTCATAACAGACACACTCTGCCTCAACCCAAGGAAGGCTTCTCTCGCGATGCTGCGGTGACTGTCGCGATCCTGCGGGAAAGCGGGAAGCCTAAAGGGAGCTACGAAAGGCGGTGGGCGTCATACCGACCACGCGACGGAAGACCTGCGCGAAATGGCTTGGGCTGGTGTAGCCGACTTCGAGGCCAATATGGATGAGGCTACGCGAGGTTTCGCGGATGAGCTGCTGAGCGCGGGTGATACGTTGGCGGGTGACGAACTGGAGGGGAGTCATGGCGGTGGACTCCTTGAACACGTGAGAAAAGTGTGAGGGGCTCAGTTCCACCAAGTTGGCGAGAGCGTCGATGGAGATTTCCTCCGCCAGGTGCTCAGCCACGTAATCCTCAACCTTTCGGAGTTGGTGAATGGGAAGGCCCCCACGATAGACGGGGGTGTGCGCGGGTGTGCTCGTGTATTTCTCGACCAGATGCGCGGCGAAAAGTTGCGTGAGAGCGGCGACGCGAGGCGACTTGCCCGGTACACGGGCAGCCAGCAACTCGGCACAGGTCAGGCAGATCGGCCAAAGGATTTCGTCGCGGCCAAAAAAGTCCGCCACCTCGACGCGGTCTGCCCTGCCGGGATAGCGCGACTCGAGGGCTAGCAAAAACGGTTCGACAGCGATATGGAGGGAGAGATTGTCGAGTTCCTGACCGGCCGGAGATTGAAAGCGAACTTCGTACGGCGTGCGTGAGCGCGTGACGAACAGTTCGCCGGCGTGGAGCTGTCGCGTTATCCAAGCGCCGCCGACGTCCCGTTCCTGGAATTCGGCCATGCCCTGGAGGTTGCAGGAAATGTGGGGTTCTGGAGTGGCCGGCACGAGGAAACGATCGACCACGCGTGGCAGGCGCCAGCGGCGGGCGTAAAGGCCGGTCCATCGGAGTGCCACGCTATCAGCGACGACTTCGCCGGTTAGATAGCGAGGAAATACAGCGGCGGTGCTGCGCGGAGGCGTGAGCATTGCTTGACCAGTATGCACGCCAAGCTAACAAACGTCGTCCAAAATTAAATGCTCTCTCTCAGGTAACGAGCGCGCGGTTTTGTGGCTGGTTGAGCAGGCCACCTGTTTGCCATGGCGCCGATGCAGAAAACCGTGCTGGAGCGACGAGCCGTTTTGATCGATTGAGCCGCTGAGGTTCAGGAACGTAGAAAGCGTTCGAAAACCAGGTCAAACCAACTGCGGACACCTTTTAGGCGGAAGTAATTTAGCCACTTATCGCTCATGATCGGTACGCCTTGCTTCGAGGGTAGTAGATGCGGGCTTTGAGGAGAGCGCTAGACGCAGAGTTTGAATGGAGTCTCGTTACCTCCTCTTCTACAAGGGTTTTAGATGGGTCGAATTAGAGGGTTGGATGGGATCTTTTGCCAGGCACCAGAAGGTGGTAACTGCTTTTAGTTTTTTGCTCGAGCGAAGCAGTTCATGTCTCCTACGGTTTGGTCGATTCAGGGTCAGGCCGCCTCTCCCCATACCAGACGCCCATCGCCTTCCGATCACGAATGTATCTCTGACGGGCAAAGGTGATGCGATAAATCTGAATGAACCATTCGGCGGTAGAATGAGTTCTGAGCTTCCGGCCCGAAGTCAGGACGCACTCGCGGAGGCAAACGAATCGCCCCTGGCGGTTCAGGGCGAGACTCATGTTCACCTCTTCCGTCGCGTAGATTGTCGAGTCAAATCCACCTACGGCAGCAAATGCCTCGCGCGTGCAGAAAAGGAAGCATCCGAAAGCCATCCGCATTTTTTGCGCGAACCAGACTTCAATGGGAATGAAAACTCGGAGGTAGGCGGGAATGCGTCCGCTATAGCGAATGGCGCAGCCCCCGCCAACGGCCCCGGCGCGTACCGCCTCAACAGCGGCGCAAAGCACCTGCGGCGTGACGACGGTGTCGGCGTCAATAAAGATGAGCAAATCGCCTTGCGCCTCGCTCGCACCGGCATTGCGAGTCGCGGAAATCTGACGGTGCTGGACTGAGACGAGCCTTGCGCCGTGCTGACGCGCGATTTCCGCCGTGCCGTCCGTGGAACTGTCATCAGCCACAATGATCTCGGAGGGCACGTCCAAATGCCGAGCGGCGATAGTTAATGCCTTCAGCGTCGACCCGAGGACGGACTCCTCATTCCAGGCAGGGATAACGAATGAGATGAGGCGTGGAATTGGCACAGAGTGCTACGCGGCCCAACGGCGCACATCACCCGTGGGGCGGCGGTCGCGTCCGGGATTTAAACTGATGCCCTTCGTGACGTCCAGTGCATGTGTGTATCGGCAGTTTTAATAACTCTTCCTGAGCCAAATCCTGCGACTCCTCCTCAAAAGCGTTTCTTGCAGGATAATGTTCGCTTGAGGGGCTTTGGGGAGGTGCGCGCTAGAATGCAAAGTTTGAATGGAGTCTCGTTACCTCGTCTTCTACAAGCGTTCGGACTCTGGGCGTTCCCGGTTGGCCGTGGGCCTCCGAACCGGTGTGGGCGGAAGGCGGAATGGCCAGAAGATGTTTCCGGAAATACTTAGCCGCGCAGGAACGGTGAGCGGACCAGCCCTTCGCTGAATAATTTCCATGCCGTTGGCCTGGAAGCACTATTTTCAGGAAGCCGGCGCACGTTGAGGGTCAATTTATCTCTGGCTAACGGGCTGGCTCGGGTTCGCTGCACGGTCGACTTTGGGGTGCGCGGAGCATCAGAGTGATGAAGCTTGCCATCGTTGCCAGCGCCAGAAGCTCCGTCGCGAGCCTCTCGACATCAATCCTTGCCACGAGGTAGATATTGGTGCCAGCAAGGCTACCCTGGTAGAGATCGGCTGACCAGAGGAACCGCCGTGAAGGAATGCTCGCGCGATCACGTCCTTGCTCTGTGTCACGTCTAGGAGGAAAAACAATCGCCATCAGAGCCACCAAAAGCGCAGCCGCCCAAATCCGCCAGTATTTATTCATCATATATCGCCGCTTTCCCAATGCCGAACACTATGTTGACCTGAATTGCCCACGCGCAATCCAAAGTCGGTTGCGATGGTCGAGCTAATTCTGGAAAATGCCATTTATTGCGATTTGGTCAAGGGGCCTCGGCGCGGCTGGAACATGTGCAATTTCTAACCCTGGGCAGAATCGTTCCTAATAATCCTTACCTTAGAGACTCCGGAGGCGAAAAACAAAATCTGTCGATTGGTCGTGAACTTGGACGCGGACGGTGTAGGAGCTCTGGCGGGTGAAAGGGAAGAATACCATGCCGGCGGTTTGTCGGGCAGGGGCCACTTCACAGGTTCGCAGCAAGGTCTGGTCGATGGCTTGAATGATTTCCAAATCCTCCTCGGCCTGGGTCCGTCTCACCGGGGTTCGGACTGGCGCTGTTCCGGAGCCGGCGTGGGGCTCCGAGCCGGTATGGGCCGAAGGCGGAGTGACGAAGATGGTTCCGGAAGTGCGGTGGGATTTTCTCGAAGCGCGCTCGTGGGTCAGTTTGTCCAGGAGGGCGTCAGGGTTGAGGGCCTGGACAGGGTCGGCTGTGGAATCCGCGGTGAGAAGTTGGAGGGCGTTGTAGCTGAGACCGAGAGAGGAAGGCGAGGTGTTGGAGATGACCAGGGCAACGACAATGTATTTGGATTTAAGGACGTCACAGATTTCCAGAGAGGCCGTCAGGTCTTCGGTGGGGCCTTTGGATTTAATGACCTGGTGGCCATCCAGCGTGTAGCTGATTTGAGGTGTCGCAGGCAGCGGCATAAAAACGTAACGGGGAGCGGCGCACCCGGCTGCGGAAAGCAGAAGACAAAGGAGGAGAAATCCTGGGAGCGCAGGTATGAAGAGAATGGGTTGAGCTGAGGTCCCCTTAACCTTGATCATTCGGAACCCCCACCCATTATCCCGCCCTTGATCCTTCTCCGGTTGGGAGCGTGGCGAGAGGGGAACACATATTCCGGATGGGCCATTTATTTAGTCACTTTCACCATGTAGTAAAGGAAGGTGCCATCCACCTCTTTGAACCAATGGGGAATGCCATTGGGGATGACGATGACTTCGCCTTTGCTGAGGCGTTGTTCGTGGCCGCCGACGATCGATTTGGCGCGGGATTCGCCGGTCCCGCTGGAGCGGGTGTCCACGGCTTTGCCGCCGGTCACGAAGGTTGCAGAGCCTTCCAGGATGTAGAAGATATCGGTGTCGTGGTCGTGGATCTCCACTTCACCAGCGGCGGTGCGTCGGCCGGCGAGGACTTTGAAATTGTTGGTGGCCAGGATGGGACCTCCCGTGGAAAAGGCGCGGTCGACCGTGGATTGCGGCAGATGGATGATCCCGGGAGTGGGAGAATCACCCGCAGCAAACGCGGCGACGACGGCGGCAAGGCAAAGCACGGAAAGGAGCATTTTGGAGTTCATCCGGCTGTTTTAGCCCCCCGATAACGGAAGTAAAAGAAAGTTTTAGCTTACTCGACTCTGAGCGTTCGGCTGATACTGGCGATAACGTTACTCGATTCGAGAGCCGGAGAGGTCAGATAGCCGATACTGACGCAACGCCCATGCATGTTGCGGGTGATGAAGTGATGGCTCCTGACATCGGGCACATTGCTTTGCGAGGATTTGCCGGTGTAGGAAAGGTGGACTCCGGCCAATCCGCTCGCGGTGGTGAAATCCTCCTGCGCGATATTATCGGCGGCGGCCCGGCCGGAGGCGACGAGGTTTGCCTTCACCTTTTCTGCGGCAGCTTTAACGTCGGTGAACTCCTCACCCAGGAGCAGCGCATTAATCATGGCAGATTTGCTAACCAGGCGCGGAGAGCAGACCGCAGCGGTTTTAGGAACGGCCAATTCTTTCCAGCCCTTGCCGGGATCGATGGACATATTTGCCGGGGAGAAAGTGACGCGGGTGGGATGGCTGAGACGAACGATGAGATAAATCAGGAAGGCGAGCCCGGCGATTGCCAGTCTGACACGCAACCTCGTACTCATAGGTTGGGTGCGGAATAAGGCACGGGAGGATTTTAAGAAGAGCGGGGGAGTGGGTCAAACACTTGAGCGGCCAAGGACAATCCTTGGCGGGCCTGGTCGCTGAAATGCTAGGCAGGAAGCATGTGCAAGTGTGCCTGGGGTTTACTGGTCTTTGCAGCCCTGATATTTCGGTCCGAAAGCCAGGCGGGTTTGCCGCCGATCCGTACGGTGTTTGTGATATTGATGGAGAACGAGTCTTTGTCCTCCATCAAGGGCAATACAAATGCCCCATATATCAACACCGTGCTGTTGCACCTGGGCTCGTATTGCGAACAATACTACGCCATCGGACATCCCAGTCTTCCGAATTACCTTTGGCTGGAAGCAGGAACGGCGTTCGGCATCGCTGATGACAATGCCCCGGCGGTGAATCATCAATCGACGACCAACCATTTGGTCTCGCAATTGAAACGCGCGGGAGTTTCCTGGCACGCCTACCAGGAGAATATTTCCGGCACGTTCGTGCCTTTGACGAATTCCTATCCCTATGCGGTGCGACACAATCCCTTTGCGTATTTCGATGATGTGACCGGGACGAACAATGCGGGGAACGCGTACGGCATTGCCCATATCCGCCCGTACACGGAACTATCGCGGGACCTGGCGAATCAATCGGTGGCGGCATATAATTTCATCACGCCGAACGTCTGCAACGACATGCATGATTCCTGTGCTCCGCTGTCGAATATGATTCGGCAGGGAGACGCGTGGCTGGAGAGTGAGATTCCGAAAATCATGAGCTCCGCCGCGTACACGAATGATGGTGCTATCTTTATTCTTTGGGATGAAGGGAGCGCCAGTTCAACTATCGGCATGATCGTGCTGTCCCCGTGGGCCAAAGGAAACGGTTACGCGAGCAATATTCATTATACCCACAGCTCGACACTGCGAACGATGCAGGAAATCTTTAAGGTAAGCCCGTTCCTGGGCGACGCCGCCAATGCTACTAATCTCGGCGATCTATTCCGTCAGCTTCCCAGCCGCCCCACGAACCTTCGTGTGGCTGGACGATAAAGTTCGCAGCATGGAAAGACTTGATTTGGCAGGCGAGCTCCAAATCATGGGTCATGGACATTCGAGCGTACGGGGCGGGAAACGAGGAGGCAATCATCGAGCTTTGGAAGCAGTGCGGGCTCGTGCGAGAATGGAATGATCCATTGAAGGATATTCGGCGCAAAGAGAAGGTGCGCCCGGATTTATTTTTGGTGGGCGTGGCCGAAGGGAGGCTGGTTGCTTCGGTGATGGCGGGTTATGAGGGACACCGCGGCTGGCTGAATTACCTGGCGGTGGCGCCGGAGCATCGACATCACGGGTATGGCCGGGCGATAGTGTTTGAAGCGGAGCGACTATTACGCGAGCCAGGATGTCCGAAGATCAACCTCCAGGTGCGCACTATCAACCAGGCGGTCATCCAGTTCTATCAGAAGCTTGGTTATTCCGTGGATGACGTAGTGAGCATGGGAAAGCGACTGGAGCACGATGGGCCGGGGTGGGCTTAGCGTGCCGTAAATGGGGTGAATCTCCGGGCTTGGCGCGGCGTCTGGAATTCTGGACAATCAAAGCTTAATACCATGGATATGAGTTGTTGTAGGCGTGGACGTTTCTTTGTTTTGGCGGGGTGGCTGGCATTCTTGCCCTTAGCGGGCCAGGCGCAGCATGAAGTTGCCGGCACGAATGCCTCTCCGCCGTTTGTGGCGAAGGCCTCGGACGAAGGGGAGATGGCCATCCGCCGATTCAAAGTGGCGGAAGGGTTGAAAGTGGAGCTTTGGGCAGCGGAGCCGATGCTGGCGAACCCGGTGGCGTTTAACTTCGACGAGAAGGGACGGGCGTATGTCTGCGAAACTTTTCGGCTCGGGGCCGGAGTGGATGACATTCGGGGCATCATGGACTGGCTGGATGAGGAATTGGCGTCGCGGACGGTGGATGAGCGGTTGGCGGAGATGAAGCGACACTTGGGTGAACGATTCGCCAAGTATTCGGAGCGGAGTGAACGAATCCGGGTGATTGAGGACCGCAGCGGGAAAGGGGTAGCCGATCATTCCACGGTTTATGCGGAAGGTTTCAATGATCCGCTCGATGGCATTGCGGCGGGAGTGCTGGCGCGGAAAGGCGAGGTTTGGTACGCCAATATTCCGAACCTCTGGCATTTGCGGGACACGAACGGCGACGGTGTGGCGGACCAGAGGAAGGTGATGCATTCGGGTTTTGGCGTGCGGGTCGGGTTTTTGGGCCACGACCTGCATGGACTGCATTTCGGGCCGGACGGGAAATTGTATTTCAGCATCGGCGACCGCGGATCGAATGTGCAAGTGGCGGACGGCCGGCACGTGGGTGAGCCGGACATGGGCTGCGTGTTCCGGTGCAACCCGGACGGTTCCGAGCTGGAAGTGTTCTCGTATGGCTTGAGGAATCCGCAGGATTTGGTGTTCGACCAATATGGGAATTTATTTACCGGAGATAATAATTCCGATAGCGGGGACCAGGCGCGTTGGGTTTATGTGATGGAGGGGGCGGACAATGGTTGGAGGGTGGGATATCAGTTCATGGAGAATCCGTATTCGCGGGGCCCGTTCAACGCGGAGAAATTGTGGTATCCGCAATTTGAGGGGCAGGCGGCGTATATCGTCCCGCCGATTGCGAATGTGGCGAGCGGTCCATCGGGAGTGGCCTACTTTCCCGGAACCGGGCTTCCCAGCAGTTACAATGGCCATTTTTTCCTGGTCGATTTTCGAGGTGGCTCCGCCAACAGCGGGGTATTGGATTTCACGCTGAAGCCGAAGGGAGCAGGGTTTGAACTGGAGAACCCAAGGCACTTCATTTGGAATATTTTGGCGACGGACGTGAAGTTTGGAGTCGATGGGGGCTTGTATGTGAGTGACTGGGTGGAAGGCTGGGGATTAACCGGTAAAGGCCGCATTTACCGAGTGCACGACGCCGCGACTGACAAAACCGGTCCGGTGGGCGAGACCAAACGGTTGCTGGCGGAGGGCATGGAAAAGCGTCCGGCTAAAGAACTGGGAACGTTGCTATCGCATCCGGATATGCGGGTTCGGCAGGAGGCCCAATTTGAATTAGCCGACCGCGGCGTAGAGTCAGTGAGCACGCTTCTGCCGATTGCGCGCAAGCAGAGCAATCAGCTCGCACGGTTGCATGCGATTTGGGGTTTGGGGCAGATCGCGTCGGGCTTCGCGAACAGGGAAATGCCAGCCAACGTAAAGGAATCAATGGACGGGCTGATTGGATTGCTGGAAGACAAAGATGTGGAAGTGCGGGCGCAGGCAGCCAAGGTGCTTGGGGAGCGGCATTACGCCAAGGCTTATGAAGGCCTGGTGCGATTGCTAAAACACGAAAACGCGCGGGTCCGTTATTTTGCTGTGAACAGCCTGGGCAAATTGGGACGACGCGAAGCGTTGCCAGCCATTTACGCGCTCCTGCGGGATAACGCGGACAAGGATCCGTATTTGCGCCATGGGGCAGTGATGGCTTTGACTTGGCTTGGTGACGTGGATTCGCTGATTGCCGCGGGGAAGGATGCCTCGAAATCAGTGCGGATGGGAGCCTTGCTCGCGATGCGACGGTTGCATCGGAGTGAGATTGCGATGTTTTTGAAAGACCCGGATTCCAGTTTGGTCTTGGAGGCGGCGAGGGCCATTAACGATGAACCGATCAATGGGGCGATGCAGGAGCTGGCGGCATTAGTTACGCAGACGACCACTTCCGAGCCATTGTTGCGACGCGTCTTAAATGCGAATTTTCATTTTGGCACAACCAAAACTGCGGGAGCGCTGGCGACGTTTGCGATGAAGGGAGAGGCTCCGGAAAACATGCGGATCGAGGCGCTCCAGGAGTTAGGGGATTGGGAGCATCCATCCGGCCGCGACCGAGTAGTGGGATTGTGGCGACCGGTGGCGGCCGTGCGACATCGCGAAACGGCGGCCGAGGTCCTGCAACCGAGACTATCGGAGATCCTGCACACCGCGCCTGAGCCGGTGCGGATTGCGTCGTTACGGGCGGTGGAAGGGTTGCGGATGACGAGCGCAGAACCGCTGCTGAGTGAGGTGGTGCGCGACGCTCACCTGGGAGCACTGGTGCGGGCCGCGGCATTGCGTGCGATGGGCGCGATGGATTTGCCTGGTTTGGAGCAGGCTTTGGAAATCGCCCGTAAAGACAGTGATGAAGATTTAAGACGAGCAGCCACGCAACTGGAAGGAAAGTTGAAATCGGCGAGTGCGATTCCCCGGCTCACGGCGACCCTTGAATCCGGGAGCATTCGAGAAAAGCAGACGGCACTGGCGGCACTTGGGGCGCTGCCGGGAGAGCAGGCAGACGAATTGATTCTGAAGTGGCTGGACCAGTTGCCCCAGGTGGATAAGGCGCTGCAATTGGATGTGCTGGACGCTGCACAAAAGCGGGATTCCACGAGAGTGAAACGACGTCTCCAACGGTATGAAGGGAAGCTGCCGAAGGACGACCCGTTGGCGCCATTTGAGCCGGCGCTTTACGGGGGCAACGCAGTGGAGGGAAAACGCATTTTCTTCGAAAAGCCCGAAGCACAGTGCGTGCGTTGCCATAAGATTAATGGGCAGGGAGGCGATGTGGGCCCGGATCTAAGCCACATTGCCGCGCAAAAGGACCGAAAGTATTTTCTCGAATCAATTATTCAGCCGAACAAACAGATTGCGCAGGGCTTCGATAGCGTGATGGTGATCCTGAAGAACGGTGACAACGCCGCGGGAGTGCTGAAAAGTGAAAACGATAAAGAGTTGGTGCTGAGCTCGGCGGATGCCGGGCTGGTGACCGTTAAGAAAGCAGACATTGAAACCCGACGCGCAGCGCTTTCGCCGATGCCGGAAGGGCTAGGACAGATTTTGTCCAAGGATGATATTCGAGATCTAGTCGAATACCTGAGCAGCTTAAAATAGCCTGGAGCGAGCGGTCCGAAGCGAGATTTACTTTGCCGGCGTAGTGGTCTTGCGGAGAGTGGAGAGATATTCCACCAGATCAACCAGGTCCTGGGTCGACATGGCCTGTTGCAAACCAGCCGGCATTATCGAGAGCTTCTGCTTTACGCGGGAAAGAACATCGCTTTTTTTATACCGTGTGATAATTCCACCGAGCGTTTTCAGGGAGATTTCATCCGCGGTTTCGCTGCTGATGAGGCCATAGGCTTCCTCGCCGTTCTTCAAATTGAGTTGCCATGCTTCGTAACCGAAAGAAATGCCGGCACTGGGATCAAGAATCGATTCGTAAAGGGCGTCTTTGCCGAGTTTGGTGCCGATTTCGGAGAGAGCCGGGCCAAAATCCGTGCCTTCGCCATTGACCTGGTGGCATTTGAAACAGCCGATGGTTTCCTTGCGGAAGAGGGCCGCGCCTTTGGCAGGGTCGCCTTTCAATTTGAGAAGCTCAGTTAAGGGAGGAAGCGGCAGGGCATTTCGAGTTTGCGGCAAGGGGAGAACCTGGGAGGCTTCTGCTTTGATTTCGGGCCAGCGAACGAAGTTCAACTCAGAACTGGCGAGCAACCGGAGCATAGGGGGGAGCTGCTGGTCATTCGCCAATTTCAGCACGGCTGCGGCGCCCTCCTGGACTTTGCAGAGACTAAGCAACGCCTGACGCTGGGCCGGCAGATTGGTGGCGACGGAGTTGGTCAACAGCGGAAGGAGCAATGGGACGATTTCTTTTTCACCGGTGTTACCCAGGGCCTCAGCGAGAGCGGGAGCGTTGGTGCCGGCGAGCGCATTTGGCAGGAGGGCGGGTTGATCGCCGTGCAATACGAGTCGCATGGCATCGGCAGCGGCGGAACTGGAAGGGTCTTTGGCGGCGAACTCCAGCAAGGCAGGTTCCTGGCCAGAGAGTTTAAAATCACGGACAATCTCGACAAACTGCGGGGTGCCGCGGACCTGAGCGAGAACCTTAAGCACCGCATTTTTGACGGCGGGATTTGTTTCGAGATCGATGCCCTTAAGGCGGCTGAGCGCTTCGAGCGCAATGGAATTATCCGCAGCCGTGCTGGTGAGCGGAAGCGCGGCGAGGGCAATGCCGACGCAAAACGTCCAGGGCCAACGGAAGCAAACCTTCATGACCGCGGTTAAATTAGCGGACGGTCAATAGCTCAACCAGCGCCGCATCCTTTTCGGGTCCGGAGATGAAGTCGAGAGAACGGAAGTAATGGTCCCGGTCTTCGGCAGACAAATTCTTATCGCTGATGATTTTGACCAGCAACCCGGCGGATTTGCGAGCGCGCGAACGCCAGATAATGTCACGGCCGGACGGGGTGTTCCATTTATCACCGACTTGGGAGAGCCAAGCGTCCAGAAAGGGATCCCATTGGGCATCCGCGCCGATGCCGAGAGCTTCGAGGTACCAGCGATCATGGCCATCATGTTGGGCGGCGAGGTTAGCCCAGAGTTTAGGAGCTTCCGGAGAATTGGAGTGTCGCAAAGCGATGGCGCATTCGCGACGGACCTGAGCTGAGCTGTCGCTGGCGAGGGATTTGATAATGGGCAACGTATCGAGCTTCAATTCGCGGGCGATGCGCAGGCCGGTGATGCGGATATCCGGATTGGAATCTTTGACGGCAGCATCAACATATTGCTTTGCTTTACCGGGAATGCGGGCGAGTAAGTGCAGGGCTCGAGCGCGCATGCGCTGGTCCTGGCCCTTCCAAAGAGTGAGGAGTGGTTTTTCCGCTTTTGCCTGCGAATCGTGCAACTGAGTCCAGGCAAGATAACGAGTGGAAAGATTGGGTGATTGCAAGGCTTCAACACAGCCCTCCATGGTTTTCAGGTTTAGTGCAGGGATGGCCGGTTTATTGCCGGTGGGAGCAAGCCGATAAATTCGGCCGGTCATCGCGTCGAGTTTTTGATCCGCCATATGATGTCCGCCCACGCCAGCATCATTCCAATCGGCAACATAGAGCGAACCGTCCGGAGCGGCGCAAACATCTGAGGGCCGAAACCAGGTATCAGGGGTTGTGAGGAGGTTTTTGGTATCCGCCTGATAACCCGCTCCGGCAGGGCGGACCGGGTAAGAGCGAACGACGCGGGGACCGGCATCGCAGTGGATCATTTGGCCCTGAAAAGCTTCGGGCAACAATTTGCCTTCATAGATGAGCAGGCCGGTGGGCGAGCCGGCGCCGGTATTGAGCAGGTTGGGCACGACGCCGGGATCGTAGAGATGCCATTCATAGGAAACTTTGTCCTCTTCCCTGGCGCCTTTGGCTTTGGCTTTGTTCCAGGCAGCGGGCCAACCGGCACCCGTCAATTCTTCGCTGTAACCAAAGTTCCCATACTCCATGACATAGTTGATGCGCACACCGCGGTTGCCATCGTCGTCATTGTCGGATTGCCACAACGTTCCGAAGGAATCAACGGCCACCTCGTAATTGTTCCGAAAATTCCAGGCGAGGGTTTCGAGCTGGCTACCATCCAGGTTGCACCGGAAAACCATGCCCATACGATACGGTTTGCCATGATTATTCACCTCGTTCCCGGCGAGGTCGACGACTGGTTTTTTGGGGACATCGTTGACGACACCGTGAAGCGGGACTTGTTTCGTGAGCGGGTAATAGAGTTGCTTACCTTCGTTCCCCATATTGAAGTAAAGTTTTCCATCGGGTCCAAAGGTAAAGGCATGAACGCCATGGTCATGATCCCTGCCGTTGATTCCGGTGAAAAGGATTTCGCGGGTATCGGCTTTGCCATCGCCATTGGTATCGGTGAGCACAAAGACATTAGGCGAGTCCGAAACAATCACTTTGTTGCCGAGGACGCATACGCCCAGAGCGCTGTTGATGCTGACATCCTGGTAGAATACGGTTTCTTTATCGGCAACACCGTCACCATTCGTATCCTCCAGAATGACGATTCGGTCACCCTCGGCCTGCAGAGTGCCCCATTTCTGAAAACTGGAGCGATAATTCACGCCCTCGGCGACCCAAACACGGCCGCGCTCGTCGATGTCGATATCGGTTGGATTACGAACCAGGGGTTCGGAGGCGAAGAGGGAGGCCTGGAGGCCATCGCCGACGGTAAATTTCTTCATTGAATCCTGGGCGGCCTGGGGCCCGACGCCGGCAGGATTGGCCGCGAGAGCGGCGAGGTTGGCAGCCGCCAAGGCAGCCGCGGAAATAGACAAGATACGACTCATAATTTGACTGTTTGCAATGCCGCCGTCGCGTCATCAACCAGCGCAACGCTGCGTTGAAGTGCCAGAATTCCCGGGGGCATAAAACTTTAACTAAAGACGCGCGCAATTTGCAATAATTCAGATTTGATGCGAGTAAATGGAGATTCCCGAGGGTGCCCAGGGTGCAAATGCGCGCGGAGAGCGATTTCAGGTTGCGGTTGTGGCTGCGATGGCAATACTTAAATAGATTTTAATGACCGAATGGAACATACAATCCCGCGCGCACGCGTGCGAAGCTTGCGGCAAGACGTTTGCAGACAAGGAATCATTTCACACTTTATTGTTCGACGAGAAGGCGGGCTTTCGTCGCTCTGATATATGCGACCAATGCTGGAAAAGTCAGTACAGCGAGGGTTCCAAGGACCGCAAAGGGTTTATTTCGTACTGGCAAAGCTTGTATGAGGCTCCGAAGCCGCCAAAGGAAGCGATTCAAAAGGAGAACGCGGAGACGCTCCTGCGCAAACTAATCGACTTGAATGACCCGCATTATATACCGGCGGGGTATATACTAGCGGTGATGCTGGAGCGAAAACGCATTCTGAAAGTGAAGGAGCAAGTGATGCGGGAAGGGAGCCGGGTGTTTATTTATGAACACCCGAAGACCGGAGAGATATTCACGATTGTCGATCCCAATTTACAACTGACGCAATTGGAGGAAGTCCAAAGAGACGTAGGCAGGTTGCTGGAGCACGGGTTAAATCCACCGCCTGAAAATGCCGCTGCCATCACATCGGCGGGGGAACAAAAGGAAAGCGAAGCGGTTCAGGAGTCAGAATCTGCAGTGGCCGATAATCCGGCCGCTGCCAAAGCGGATTGACCCGCGAAGAAGTAATTTGTCGCTGTGCCCGATTTTCCAGAGCTGCAAAAACGTTTAGGCTATAAATTCAAGGACGTGGCCCTGCTTGAATTGGCGCTGACGCACCCATCGGTCGCTCACGAACACGGCAAGCCGCTGCAGACCAATCAGCGGCTGGAGTTTCTGGGGGATGCGGTTTTGCAGTTGGTTTTGACGCGAGAGCTGTATGAAAAGTTTCCGGCTTTTGGCGAAGGTCCGCTCACCAAGGCACGGGCGAAAATGGTGAATCGACGCACGCTGGCGGAGCACGCGCGCCAATTGAGCCTCGGAAATAATTTGATGGTGAGCCGCGGGGAGGAAATCCACGGAGGGCGAGAGCGGCCATCCGCATTGGCGGATACGTTTGAAGCGGTGCTCGGGGCGTTGTTCCTGGACGGAGGCTTCAAAGCAGCCGAGGAATTTGTCCTGCGCGAATTTCAGAGCGCTTTCGGAAGTTTGACGGTGATTCCGACGATGGAAAATCCGAAGGGCGAACTTCAGGAACTGCTGCAATCCGTTTCTGCCGAGGCTCCGCGATATCATGTGGTATCTGCGACGGGCCCGGATCACGACCGAGTGTTCGAATGCACGGTGCATCACGCCGGAGTGGAACTGGCGCGTGGGCAAGGAAAAAGCAAAAAATCTGCGGAAAGTGATGCGGCCAATGCTGCGTTGAAGAAGTTGCGCGAGCAGAAGAAATCCAAGAAGACGGGATAATATCTCCTGAAAGCCAGCGCCGCAAAATCCATATTCTCCGGGGGACGCAAGGCATTGATTGGCGTGGTGCATCTGGAGCCTTTGCCCGGAGCACCGAAATATCAAGGAAGCCTCGACCGTATTTTGCAGCATGCGCGCGAGGATGCGAAGGCATACGAGGCCGGAGGCGCGGATGCCATTTTTATTGAAAATTTTGGAGATGTACCATTTACGAAGCTGGGAGTAGGGCCGGAGACGGTGGCTGCGATGGCGGCTGCGGGACGAACGGTGAGGGAGACGGTTCGTTTGCCGATCGGGTTCAATGTGCTTCGCAATGACCCACGCGCGGCGCTGGCTTTGTGCGCAGCTTGCAAGGGCGATTTCATTCGCGTGAATGTGCATACGGGTGCGATGATTACCGACCAGGGAATTATCGAGAGTGATGCGTATGAAACACTTCGCTATCGGCAACGGATTTGTCCGGAGGCGCTTATTTTTGCGGATGTGCATGTTAAACATGCGGTGCCACTGGGACCGACATCCCTCAAAGACTCCGCTCGCGATACGTTGGAGAGAGGCCTGGCAGATGGCTTGATCCTGTCCGGGGCAGGCACGGGCCTTCCCGCGAATGAACGGGAAGTTCAAGAAGTGCGAGAAAGTTGCCCCGGAGCGAGGATTTTGATTGGCAGCGGAACGAGTGCGGAAAATGTCGGTTCTTTTTTGCCGTTTGCCGATGGATTTATTGTGGGCTCCTCGCTCAAGAAGGGAGGGAATGTGGCCAATCGCGTTGATCCCAAACGCGTGAGGACGTTGGCGGCGATCATTCACGGTTTTAAGTGATATAATCATCTGCGGTTAAGTTGCATTTCAGGTCGAACGTTTGTAACACATTGAGCTATGGCATCGGCAGAACCCTGGTTGAAGATCGCGGGAGTGAGCAAGCGATATGAAGCAGCAGAAGCGGCCAACGCCGTGACCGTGCTGGAAAATGTCTCGCTCGAGGTGGCCAAAGGAGAATCGCTGGCGATCGTTGGGCCATCGGGCTCCGGAAAAAGCACGCTGCTGCAGATTATTGGCACACTCGACCAACCAACGAGTGGAACCGTGGTGCTGGATGGGAAGGAACTGAGCCAGTTGACCGCTGACGAAGTTGCAACGATAAGGAATCGGGCGATCGGCTTTGTTTTTCAGGCGCACTTTCTTCTGCCACAATGCTCCGTACTCGAAAACGTGCTAGTGCCCACGCTGAGCAAAGCATCCGAGCGGGAGGAGAAAGGTGAGCAACTCGAAGAAAGGGCGAAACGCCTGCTTTCGCGAGTGGGCCTCAGCGGGAGACTCGAACATCGACCGGGGCAGCTTTCGGGTGGTGAGAGACAACGGGTGGCGGTGGTTCGTGCGCTCATCAATTCGCCCAAGCTGCTACTTGCCGATGAACCGACCGGAGCGCTGGATCATGCATCGGCTACCGCACTGGGAGCCTTGCTGGTGGAACTGAATCGAGAAGAGGCGGTCGCGCTGATCGTGGTGACTCATGCGCGAGAATTGGCGCAGCGAATGGGGCGGGTTTACGAACTAATGGACGGCCGCTTGCGGATGGCTGCATGAATGTTCGCAGGCTGATCGCACGGAGTTTACGGTTTCATGCTCGCGCCCACGCAGGCGTGGTGCTCGGTGCGGCGATTGGAAGTGCCGCGCTCATTGGCGCGCTCGTAGTCGGGGATTCTGTGCGTGGGAGTTTGTTGAGCCGCGCGCTCGAGCGGCTCGGGCCGATTCATGATGCCATCATTTCACAAGATCGCTTTTTCGAACCCTCGCTGCGCGAAAGATTGCAAACTGCACTTAGACAAAGTGAAATTCGCATTAACGAAAATGCGGTGCTACGTGGAACGAATGTTCCGGCGGCCTGTGCCTTGATGTTGCCCGCGGTAGTTGCGCGACAGGATGGAAATGCGCGCGCGAACCAGGTGATGATGATTGGGGTGGAAAGCGCAGCGTGGCCGGAGTTCGCCGGCTGGCGACGGGAAGATATGATTAAGAATTGGGGGGCGGGAGAAAGCGCTTTCATTAATGAAAGTCTTGCTCGCCAGCTTGGGTTGCGAGCGGGCGATGGGATTATTGTGCGGATCCGCAAACCGAGCAAACTCGGGCTGGATGCAGCAATTGCGCCCAAGGAGCAGGATTCTGTGGCCCTGCGATTGGATGTTGGCGCTGTGTTAACTGCGGGCGAATTAGCTAATTTCAGTTTGCGTGCAGGGCAACTGCCCGCAGCGAACATATTCCTACCCTTAAATGTTATTGGCCAGAAACTCGAGTTAACCAACGCGGCTAACTTGCTGGTGACCGGCCCGCTACCTGGCGAAAAGCCACTGGAGACTCTGAAACCGGCGCTGGAGAGGGCGTGGCAACTTGAGGATGGAGGCTTAACTCTGCGAGCGATTGAGCAACCGGCTACGCTCACGGGAGGGGAACAAGTTCGGCCAATGGTGGAGTTGGCCAGTTCGAGAATCTTTATTGATGCGACGATCATCAATGCTTTGTCGGGAGGCGGACCATCGTCTGCGACATCCGAGCAAACAAATTCTTATCGCGTATTGACCTACTTAGGCAACCTGCTTCGGGCCGGAGAACGGGCAACGCCTTATTCCATGGTGGCAGCGAGCGATGGCGCTTTGATTCCTGCCGGAATGGCAGATGACGAAATGCTCGTGAATGAATGGTTGGCGGACGATTTAGGGGTCAAGCCTGGGAGCTTGATTGAACTGAGCTATTTCGTGGTGGATTCGGGAAGCAAGTTGACTGAGCGAACCAATTCGTTTCGAGTGCGTGACATCGTCCCGATGCGGGGCATTTATGCCGATCGGACTTTGATGCCGGAATTTCCGGGCGTGGCAAAGGCAGAATCCACGCACGATTGGGACCTGGGTTTCCCGCTAACTTACAAAATTCGCGATAAAGACGAGGCTTACTGGAAAAATTATCGCGGAACTCCCAAAGTATTCGTCACGCTTGCGGCGGGCAGAGCGATGTGGGCGAATCGATTTGGGGAACTAACGGCAATCCGATTTCCGGTGGCGCCTGGGAAAACGCCGGCGGCGGAACGAGCCAGCCTATACGCCAGCATGCTGCAGAAAATTCATCCTGCGGACGCGGGACTCACTTTTGAGCCTGTCCGGGAGATGGCCATACGAGCGGTGCAGCAGGCTCAAGATTTTGGCGGATTATTTTTGGGCTTCAGCTTTTTCCTGGTGAACGCTGCGCTAATCCTCATGGCATTGCTATTTCGGTTTGGAATCGAGCAGCGGGTGACAGAAGTTGGAACGTTGCTGGCCGTTGGCCTACGGCCGAAAGAAGTGCGAAATATTTTTTTGGCGGAAGGCGCGGCATTGGCGTTTATCGGCGGATTGCTCGGTGTGGTGGGTGGTTTGCTTTATGCGCGGCTGATGCTGTGGGGATTGTCAACGATTTGGAGGGGAGCGATTGCGGGAGCGGCGCTGGAATATCATGCCTCGAGCTTAAGCGTTGTTACGGGATTACTGGCGAGCACGATTATTGCAGTGATCGTGATTTGGTGGACGCTGTGGAAGCAGGCGAAACAGCCTGCACGTGAACTTTTAGCCGGCCAGGTGGGCAGCCCTAAAACGAGCACGGGCAACAAAGGTAAATGGGTGGGCGTTGCGGCGGGTATTGCGGCGGTGGGCAACGTGGGCTGGGCGGTGGCAAAAGGCGAAACCGCCAATGCCGAGATTTTTTTTAGTGCAGGCTCGCTGTTACTGATTGCCGGACTGGGCTGGGCGGCTGCCTGGATGCACAGGCTCGGTGCCAAACACAAGCAAACCGGGTTTACACTAGGCGACCTCGGCGTGCGCGGATGTGCCCGGCGCAGCAATCGCAGCCTGGCAACGGTGGCTTTGCTGGCTTCGGGCGCATTTGTTTTGCTTTCGATTGGAGTGTTCAGGCTTGATGCCAACCTGGACGCCAGCAAACCGAAATCCGAGACCGGTGGTTTTGCTTTGCTGGGGCAAACGACACTTCCGGTGCTTAAGGACCTCAACACGCGGGAAGGCCGTGAGAGCACAGGTTTAACGGCTGAAGAATTGAACAAGGTTAAAATAATTCCGATACGAGTTCGGGAAGGCGATGATGCGAGTTGCCTTAATTTGAATCGTGCACAAAAGCCGCGGTTGCTCGGAGTGAATCCGGACCTGCTGCAAGGGCGTTTTACATTTTCCGCAGTAACGAAAGGAGCAGATATAGCGGCAGGTTGGTCACTATTGGACAGGCCGGAGACGAAATCCAACTCCTCAAACCTTTCGAATGAAATTCCGGCAATCGGCGATGCGAACTCGCTGGAATGGGCGCTTGGAAAGAAAATCGGTGATACCCTGGACTATACCGATGAGCGGGGGGAGGTTTTCAAGGTGCGTTTGGTTGGAGCGATTGCGAATTCAATTTTACAGGGAAGCCTCCTTATCGATGAAGGAGAATTTGTCCGGCGCTTTCCCAATGAGAGTGGGTATCGAATGTTCCTGGTGGACGCACCGTCAAATTCGGTGAGCGAAGTTTCGGCGACGTTATCGCGCGCCTTGCAGGACGTAGGATTGGAGTCGGTGCCGGCGGTAAAACGCATGAACGAATTAAACGCGGTGCAAAACACTTACCTGGGGACGTTCCAGGTGCTGGGGGGACTTGGTCTGCTCCTGGGCAGCGGCGGGCTGGGCGTGGTGGTGCTGCGCAATGTCTTGGAACGCAGGGGCGAGTTGGCTGTTCTTCTGGCGATTGGGTTTCGACGCAAAGAGTTGCTCCGGTTGATCCTGAGTGAACACCTGGCTTTGTTGGGAGTAGGACTGGCGATTGCGTTGGTGGCGGCACTGGTCGCGGTGCTCCCTGCAATACTTTCGCCCGGCAACCAGTTGCCCTATGGCTCTTTAGCAGTGACATTGGCTGCGGTGCTGTTGAATGGATTATTTTGGACATGGCTGGCTACACGTTATGCGACCAGAGGAAATCTTTTAATGGCGTTGCGGAGTGAATAGGAATCGTTCATGAAAAATGGCTTTCGTTGGTTTTGGGGGATGCTGCTCACAGCTCAGCTCTGGGCAGCGGACGGTGTTTTGTACGAAAACAATTTTGAAAAAGCTGAGGTCGGCAAAGTTCCGGCGGATTTCCTGGTGCTCGACGGCGGTTTTGCAGTCAAAGACGAGGCTGGGAATAAAGTTTTGGAATTGCCTGGCGCTCCTCTCGATAGTTTTGCGGCCCAGTTTGGTCCCGCAGGAAATGGAGATGGCGAAGTGACCGCTCGGATTTATGGGACGCAAAAGGGCCGCAGAATGCCGACGTTTGGTGTTGGGCTCAATGGGGTGGCTGGTTACAAACTGCAAGTGTCACCTTCAAAAAATCTGATTGAGCTCTTAAAAGATCAGGAGGTCAAAGTTACCGCACGTTTTGATTGGCAATCGGGCAAATGGACGCACCTGCGCCTGCAGGTTCGAAAATCCGGCGACGGCTGGACCATTGAGGGAAAAACGTGGAGTGAAAAAACGGCGGAACCACAGACCTGGGCCCTCAAAGCGCAGGACGCTCAAGAACCGCCATCGGGCAAGGCGAGCGTCTTTGGCAGTCCATTTTCAGGAAATCCGATACTGTTCGATGATCTAATGGTTCTCCGTCCGCAGCCCAAGGAATAAGAGAGCATAAAAGTTCTTGAGCAGGAGACCAACTTGAACGATCCTGTGCAGGTCTCGTTTCGGTTCTTAGCTGATGCAGCCCTATCCCAAACATTACTGCGGAGTATTCGGCGTTTTTGGTCATCCAAACGCCGCAGAATTAACGTATTACGGCCTGTATGCCTTGCAGCATCGCGGCCAGGAAAGTGCCGGGATCGTGACGACTGACGGGCATCAGTTTTACACGCATAAAGGCATGGGTTTGGTGCCGCAAGTATTTGATGGTGAAGTGTTGCATGAGTTGGTGGGGCACATGGCAGTTGGTCACACACGCTACTCGACCACCGGTTCTTCACATTTGCGCAATGCGCAACCGCTAACGGTTGATTGCGCCCGCGGGCAAATTGCCATCGCGCACAACGGGAACCTGACGAACGCGGCGCAACTCCGCGAAGAACTTGAACAGCGCGGCTCGATTTTTCAGACGACGGTCGACAGCGAAATTATTTTACACCTGATGGCGCAGCCGAGCCTGAACGGGCACGGCAATAATTTGCTGCAAAGTGTCCGCCGGATCGAGGGAGCCTATTCGCTCGTCATCATGACGGAAAAAGAAATAATTGGCGTTCGCGATCCACACGGTTTTCGACCGCTTTGCATTGGAAAACTCGGTGATGCGTGGGTGCTCTCGAGCGAGACCTGTGCCCTGGATTTAATCCATGCGAAATTCGTTCGCGACGTGGAGCCGGGTGAGATTGTGGTGATTAACAAAGATCTTTCCAGCACAGTGGGATCCGAAGCTTGGAATTCACGTGACTTGAAGTCGCGGC
>JADMIO011419525.1_pt1 | contig 42400 bp, 40 predicted proteins | sample 8958161 | NCBI WGS metagenome assembly JADMIO01 (sample SAMN16585339, study PRJNA669376) | soil metagenome | isolation source: Crop rotation soil | place: USA: Cullars Rotation, Alabama | collected 2011 | reverse complement strand
CGGCGGGTGCCGCCGTGTCGCTGCGTGCCGCCACCGCCGTGCATATGCGCGTCGACTATCTCGATGCGCTGGACAAGGCGCGGGCCGGGGAAATGATCGGCACGGTATTGGGCGCGGCCTTCGCCGGTTTCGCCATCACCCTGTTTCTGGTCAGCGCCGTGCTGGCCCGCGTCGGTTTCGGCCGCGCCCTGACCGCCGCCGCTGTCTTGCTGCTCGCAGGTTTTGTGCTGGTGTCTTTTGCCGGGTCGCTGGGCTTGTCGCCTTATCACGGGCTTCTGGTCGGCATGGTGGTGCAGGGCCTGGGCTGGGGCCTGGTGGAGACGGTGATCAATCCGCTCACCAGCGCGCTCTATCCGGAAGGCCGGGTCAGCCGGCTTTCCATCCTGCATGCCTGGTATCCGGCCGGCGTTGTGGCTGGTTCGCTGATCGGCATCTTCGGCGACCAGGCCGGTCTTTCCTGGCGGCTGATGTATGTGCCGCTGGGTGTGCTCTGCGTGATCTTCGGCGTGATGGCGATGAAGGAGAGATTGCCGGATGTCGGCCTTTCCACCGACGCGCCGGTGACCACGGGCGAGATGATCCGCGCCACCTTGCAAAGCCCTACCATCTTCCTCTGGGTGGTGCTGATGATGTTCACGGCTTCCACCGAATTTGCGCCCGGCCAATGGGTGGATGTGGCGCTGTCGCAGATCGTGGGCATGCGCGGCATCCTGCTCTTGGCCTATGTCAGCGGGCTGATGTTCGTGATGCGCCACTTCGCGGGACCGCTGGTCAAGCGGCTGAGCAATGTCGGCCTTTTGATTTTCTCCGCCGCTTTCGCCACGGTCGGGCTTTATGGTCTCAGCCTGGCGCAGGGCCCGGTGGGCGCGCTGGTTGCCGCCACCGGCTGGGGCTTCGGCGTCTGCTATTTCTGGCCGACCATGCTGGCGACGGTGGCCGAGCGCTATCCGCGCAGCGGCACCATGGTGTTCGGGCTGATGGGCTCGGCCGGCGCGCTCTCGACCTATGTGGTGCTGCCGACGCTTGGCGCCATCTATGACCAGGCCAAGCTGGCTGCGGCCCATGGCGATGCCCAGCTCGCCGCCAATGCCCAGGGCCAGCAGCTTCACGATATCCTGACGGCCGCGGCGGCGGCCTCGTTCCGGGCGGTTGCCCTGATTCCGCTCTGTCTGATTGTGATCTTCAGTGCCATCGCCGTGGCGGACCGGATGCGGAAACCAAAATAGCCAGGGTTTTCCAGGTACTTATCCCGCCTCTGCGATAGTAACCTTAAGCAAAGGCGAATCGGGCAAAACTGGCCTGCCGCATGCCGGGGATGAGATTGAATAAGAGCTGGGTCCTGCTTCTGGCGCTGCCGCTTGCGGCCTGCGTCGAGGCCCCGCCCACTACACCGTCGCAAACCGAGATCGCGCCCCAGAGCCTGGGTCTGGGCGCACAAGCTGCGCCACGGCCGGACGCGCAATGGTGGAAGGCGTTCAACGATCCGCAACTTGACCGGCTGGTGACCAGGCTTCTGGCCGGCAACCCGACCTTGCAAGGCGCGCTGGCGCGCATCCGCGCGGCCGAGGCCGAACTTTCGGTGGCGCGCACGGGGACCTATCCCAATCTGAATATCGATGCGAGCGAGACGCGTCAGCTTCTCAGCAATGACTATCTCTATCCGCGTCCCTTCGGCGGGTCGTGGCAATGGGTCGGCGATGCCCAGGCACGGTTGCGCTGGTCGCTGGATTTCTGGGGCAAACAGGCGGCGCTGATCGAGCGTGCGCGTTCCGCGGGCCAGGCTGTCGCGCTGGATGCCAGCGCGGCCAAGCTGGCGCTGGCCGGTCAATTCGCCTTGTCCTATGTCGATCTGCTGCTGGCCTGGGAGAATATCGATATCGCCCAGCAAACGGTGGCGGAGCGCCAGGCCATCCTGGATCTGACTCAGAGCCGCGTGACGGCCGGACTTGAGAACGAGGCCTCGCTGGAACAGGCCAAGGCGCTGCTCGCCACGGCGCGCATGGAACTGCGCCGCTCCGAGGCTAAACGCGATCTCGGCATCCATGCCATCGCCGCCCTGGTGGGCGAGGGCGCCAATTTCTATGGTGAAATCAACCGCCCTTCCGCAGCGGTGGAAAACGCGCTGCCGCTGCCGGAACATCTGCCGGCCGATCTTCTGGCGCGGCGGCCCGATATCCTTGCGGCGCATGCGCGCATCAGCGCGGCGCTGCATGGCCGTGCCGCCGCCCATGCCGACTTTTATCCCAACGTCGATCTGGCGGCGGCAATCGGCTTTCAGGCCGTAGGCCTGGACAAGATGTTCACGGGCGACGCGTTGGTGGCAAGCGCGGGGCCGGCCATCCACCTGCCGGTGTTCGATGCGGGCCGCATCCGCGCGCAATATGCGCTGGCGACGGCGGATCTGGATGCGGCGGTGGCGGACTATAACGGGGCGGTCATTGCGGCCGTGCGCCAGACCGCTGACGCGCTGACGGAAGTGGCGAGCCTGGCCGACCAGCGTCGGCAACAGCAACTGGCGCTCGACAGTGCCGCGCGCGCCTTCGATCTGGCCAAGGAACGCTATCGCCTGGGCCTCTCCGGCCAGATTCCCATGCTGACGGCCGAAGCGACCTTGCTGTCCGACCGGCGCGAGATGGCGGCGCTTCTTTCCCGCGCCGCCAGCCAGCGCATTACGCTGCTGTTGGCGGTGGGTGGTGGTTTTGATCCCGGCCATGAATCCGGCGCGCCGGTTGAGGAGGTCAAGCGATGAGCGAGGTCAGCGAAGCACGCGCCCGCAGGGCCGAGGTGCGCCGCACCGGATTTCTCTGGTTCGGCCTCGCGGTCGTGATCGCCGCTTTGATCTATGCCGCCTGGTGGTGGCTGGCCGCCCGCTACAGCGAAACCACCGATGACGCCTATGTCGCCGGCAATATCGTGGCGGTGACCAGCCGCGAGAACGCGACCGTGATCGCGCTTTACGCCGACAATACGCAAGGCGTCCATCGCGGCCAGCTTCTGATCGAGATGGATCCGTCGGTCGCCGAAGTGGCGATGCGGGCGGCAGAAGCCAATCTGGCGCGGGCGGTGCGGGGCGTGCACGGCAATTTCGCCAGCGCCGATTCCTATTCCGCCCAGTTGCGCCAGGCGGAAGTGGCGCTGGCCCAGGCCAAGGCCGACTATCAGCGCCGCCAGGGCGCGCTGGCGGGCGCTGTGTCTGGCGAGGAACTGGGCCATGCCCGTGATGCGGTGGCCGCGGCGGAAGCGGCAGTCAATTCGGCGCAAGGCGGACTTGCCCAGTCGCGAGCCGCCATTGCCGGTGTGGATGTCGCGCACAATCCCGATGTGCTGGCAGCCGAGGCACAGCTGCGCGCGGCCGCGATCACGCTCGCGCACATGAAGATCGTGGCGCCGGTGGATGGCGTGGTCGCCCAGCGCACCGTGCAGGTGGGCCAGCGGGTGAATGCCGGCGCGCCGCTGATGGCGGTGGTGCCGCTTTCCGATGTCTGGGTGGACGCCAATTTCAAGGAAGTGCAACTGGCCCGCATGCGCATCGGCCAGCCGGTCACGATCACCACCGACATTTACGGCGGCAAGGTTGTTTATCATGGCAAGGTCGCGGGCCTGGGCGCGGGTTCGGGTTCGGCCTTTGCCTTGCTGCCGGCACAGAATGCCTCCGGCAACTGGATCAAGATCGTGCAGCGGGTGCCGGTGCGCATCGCGCTGGATGCAGATGAGCTGAAAGCCAATCCCCTGCGTGTCGGACTTTCCGTGACAGCTGACGTGGATGTGCATGATCAATCAGGGCCCCGGGTTGCGAGCACGCCGGTGGCCGGCGTGATGCGCGGCGAGACCGGCGAAGACGTCAATGCGCGCGTGGACGCCATGGTGGCCCGCATCCTGTCCGCCAACGGCGTGGCTGACCACGGTATGGCTGGGCGGTGAGCGCGGCCGAACAGGCACCCTTGAAGGGCGGCGCGCTGGCCGTCACCGCCTTCGCGCTGGCCATGGGCACTTTCACCCAGGTGCTGGACACCACCATCGCCAATGTCTCGCTGCCGACCATCGCCGGCGATCTGGGTGCGTCCACCGACCAGTCGACCTGGATCATCACCTCCTTCGTGGTGGCGAACGGCATCTGCGTGCCCATCACCGGCTGGCTGATGGAACGCTATGGCGTGGTGCGGGTGTTCGCGCTCTCCATGCTGGGCTTCACCCTGGCGTCGTTCTTGTGCGGCATCGCCTGGAGTCTTGAATCCTTGATTACATTCCGCACTTTGCAAGGGGCGCTGTCGGGGCCGATCATCCCTGGCTCCCAGGCGCTGATGCTGTCGATCTTTCCGCGCCAGAGCCGCGCCACGGCTCTGGCGATCTGGTCCATCACCACCTTGGTGGCGCCCATCTGTGGCCCCATCCTGGGCGGTTACATTTCCGACTCCTGGCATTGGGGCTGGATCTTCCTGATCAATGTGCCGGTGGGATTGATGGTGGTCGCGCTGGTCTTCGCCTATCTGGGCGCGCGGGAAACACAAAGGCGCAGACTTCCCATCGACACGGTCGGGCTGGGACTTCTGGTGGTATGGGCCGGTGCTCTGCAGGTGATGCTGGATACGGGCAAGAACGAGGACTGGTTCGAATCCAGCCGCATCGTCTGGCTTGCGATCGCGTCCCTGCTGGGCTTTGGCGCCTTCCTGTTGTGGGAGTTGACCGAGGACCATCCGGTCGTCGACCTGTCCCTGTTCCGCAACCGCAATTTCGCTTTGGGGACCATTGTCTTCTGCCTGGGCAACGGCGTCTTCCTGGCCAACATGCTCCTGATCCCCTTATGGCTGCAGACCCAGTTGGGATACACGGCGACCTGGGCGGGGCTGGTGTCCGCGCCCACCGGCGCGGTGGCGGTGCTGGTAACGCCACTGGTGGCAAAGATGATGAGCCGTTACGACGCGCGGCTGATCGCGACCATCGCCTTTGCCGCCTCCGCCGTTTCCTACTGGTTGCGTGCGGGGCTGACCGCCGATGCCAGCTTCATGGCCATCGCCCTGCCGCTGATGGTGCAAGGGATTTCCTCCGGCTCCTTCTTCATCGCCACGATCAGCATTCTGCTCGACGGCATCCCGCAAGAGCGCGTGCCGGCGGCCGCGGGCCTTTCCAATTTCGCTCGCATCCTTGCGGCCGGCTTTTCGGTCTCGCTGATCACCACCTTCTGGGACAGGCGCGAGGCCTTTCACCAGAGCCGGCTGGCGGAGATGACGTCCGGTTTCACGCCTGTCTTCAACCAGGTCCTGGCGCTGTTGCAGAATTTGGGCCTATCCGACCTTTCCGCCAAGGCCGCGATCAGCCGCAACATGGTGGGCCAGGCCTATCTTCTGGCGTCGGTGGACATGTTCACCGTCTCGGCCTGGCTGTGCGTGCTGGGAATCGTGCTGGTCTGGCTGTGTCATCAGGCCCGACCGCACGATACGCCGCCGGCCATAGACTAAAGATAGCGCTTGCCGATCGCCTTGCGGTCAATCTTGAGATTGGGCCGCAGCATGCCGTTCTCTTTCGAGAAGGGCTCGCTCGCAAAGATCACTTCCACGAACTGGGCCGCTTTCTTGGCGGCGGGCAGGCTGTTGGCGAACTTCCGCACCCGCGCTTTGGTGTCATCGCCGCCCGGCGGCGTCAGATCAACCACACAGGTGAGGTGATTGGCTCCCGGCTTCAGGAAAATCACCGCATGCGCCACATCGGGAGAATTGTTGAGGTCCTGCTCGATCACCTCGGGATGCACTTTCAGACCGCCAGCGGTGATCAGCAGCTCTTTCTTGCGTCCCAGCAGGAACAGGTTGCCATCCTTATCCAGCCGACCCATGTCGCCGGTGGCGATGCAGCCCGGCGCGATAAAGGTGCGCTCATTCTCGCCCTCGGCGCATTGGAAATAGCGCAAGGTCATCGGCGTATCGCGCTCGACGATGATCTCATTCTCAGGCGTAAAGGACAGGGTGATGCCGGGAAGCACCTTTCCCACCGAGCCATATTCCCTGGAATTGGCCGGGCGGTAGGTAATCGAGCCGGCTTCCACCATGCCGTAAGACTCGCACAGCGGTAGCTGCATACGTTGGAAAAATTCGCCCATATGGCGGCGGATGGGTGCCATGCCGGTGACCAGCAGACGGATGCGGCTGCCGAACTGCTTGTAGAAATCGCGGAAAAACAGATTCGCCAGTGGCCGCCGCAAAAATCGTGGGGCCAGAGAGAGAGCGTTGCCCAGCACCGCCCATGCGATTTTTTTCCAGCCGGGATGTTTTTCATATTCGGCATGGATCATCTGGTACAGCACCGGGGGCGCTATCAACACCGTGGGGTTGAGCGCCGGCATGGCGACAAAGAGCTGGGTGTAATCGGTGATGATGATGTCGAAGTCGTACCACAGCGCGGCATAACACATGTTGCGCTGCTGAAAGTTCGACATGGGCAGGAACAGGAGAAGCCGGTCCCGGCTGGCCACACCAATCGCCTCGATGACGGGCGGCATGGTGATCTCCACGCCTTTGCGGCTTATCACCAGGCCCTTGAGGCCGCCCGCCGAGCCGGACGAAAAAACCAGACTGTGCTGGTCGGTCTCATCCGGATCATTGTTCGACGGACGGTCCAGCACCGCGATTGCGTCATTGTCGGCATCCAGAAAGGCGATATGGGCGGGTTTTTGCGGAAACAACCGGGCGTCGCGTTTGGAGATCAGCAGCAGCGCGACATTGTATTTATCGAGCAGCGCCCGGTCGATCTTGCCGGCAAAGTCGTCGGTGAAAGGCATCGAGATGGCGCCGAGTTCAATCAGTGCCAGGTCGTGCACCAGCCAGTGATAGGAATTGGGCGCATAGATACCGATCCGCATGCCGCGCCGTACGCCCCAGGCGCGCATCGCATCGCACACACGTTCGACATCGCGATAGAGGACGGAGTGGGGATGTTGGGCAATCTTGCCGCGTTCAAAGGTGTAGGTTGCCCCCTTCTTTTCGGGAAGGGCGGCGACCAGCCTGCCGAACTCCATGCATCCCCCATATTGCCGACGAGCATGCTCGGTCGCGCGCGACGGCACCTCACAAACCCTACTTTAGAGAGGTGCCGTTGTCATCAGGCAACCCAAGGTCGCCAATCCCTTGCGGCGTGTTAATGTTTTTTTGCGACGGACGGGCCGCTTGCCGGGCGGGCCGACGACCGTTCCAGAATGCCACTGACATGCCAGCGGCCTTCAGGACGGATGGCGATATAAGGATCCGTCTCGATGGTAATGGCGTCCGGATCGGCCTCCAGTTCGGCGACCATCTCCACATAGTCGTAGTCCGAAAAGATAAAATGCGGCCGGTTCTCCATGGGCCGGAAGCCAAAGCGGGTCCAGAAGGATGCCAGCCGGCTCTGTGCGTGGCCGATGACGCGAGCATAGCCCTTCTTCTGACAAAACTTCAGCCCCGCATGGATCAACTGGATTGCGGCGCGGCTTTGGCGGAACTCCTTGCGGACCGCCACCCGCTCGAACTTCGCGAAATCCGCGAAGAAGCGCAGCCGCATGCAGCCGACCGGCTCGTCGCCGATATAGGCGAGCAGATGCGTGGCGCTGAGGTCGTTGCCGTCATACTCTTCTTCGTAAGGGCATTCCTGCTCCCCGATATAGACGGCGTTGCGGATTGCGGCGACGCGCATCAGGTCATCGAAAGTCCGCGCGACAGTGATGCCGACGCTCTTTTTCCCGGAATTGGGAACGTAGCTGTCATACAGCGGCGCCTGCGGTGGCCGCGGAAATATCCAAATATTGGGCGCGTTTATTCCATCGATAGTGACGCCCTGGGTGAGACCCAGGACTTCATTATATCGGCGTCCGGCATCTGTATTGGGTCGAGAATAGAGGTTGACGCCCTGATATTGCGGCGAAGACATCTTCTCGAGGAACAGCGCGATGCCCGCAGCCAGCGAACCGGGTGCATAGACCGCCCACATGTAAAGCCCGGCTGGCCGCTCATCCGGTTTGGCGACCAGGCGCAAATCCGGTCTGGTCGCGTCAAAGGAGCCCAGAGCCAACATCTGCAGGCCAAGGGCGTTCAAGGGCAGGGTGGCGACAAACCCTTCGGCTATCGGGGCTTCCGGGTCGAATTTCGATTTGCGGGCCAGGCCCTGCACACAGACCCCATTGTACCGCACGACCCGAAGAACTTCCTCGGTCTCGGCGATTCCTGGAATGCTCAGGCGCGCCTTGGCGACAACTTCGACCAATGCCTCTTCATCGGGCTGAAACATCACCAAATGCCGGGCGAACCGCGAAGGATCAAGCTCATCCAGCTTGTATCGGCCGTGCCGTGCAGGGCGGAGGCCGGGATCGGATTCGGGTTCGGGCGCCAACTGTGCCATGTCGTGTCGCAATCTGTTTAACATACTGGAAACCATAAGCGCTAAGGACGGCGGACGGAACCTGCAATTTGAACTGGGGTTAGCAAGCGTGGTGAACGGCCCGGATAGGCTCCAACATGGCGGATAGTCCCACGGCGTTTGTGTAATCGCTGTTTACGGTGCCCGCGCGTAACATGTCTCGGCAAGATATTGATTTACGGGCTATTTATATTTCTCGGCCAAAAATGGGGCATGAATATCGCCGCAGCCGTTAAAGCGCTCAACGAAAGGGCCGCACGCGAGAAATGGTATCACGTCTGTGATCCAACTCTTTCTTTCAGTGACCCTTCCTATGATCAGTTGCTCGATTTGTGGCGAGCCAAGGCGGGCGCGCGGGAAATGCCCGTCCGTTCTGACATGACGCCGCGGGACCTGAAGACTTTGCTTCGAAACATTTTGGTGCTGGAGCGTGTCTCGCGGGAGCCATCCCGTTACAAATTCCGGCTCGTCGGGACTGGACTTCATAACATGGCGGGGGAATTAACCGGCAAGATGGTGGACGAGGTTGTCCCCCGCGAGCACCTACCGCGTTGGGTTGAATGCGGGGACCTCATTCTGGATGGCGGCCAGCCCATGCGGTTCATAGGCCGGGTACATCTGGAAGGTAAGGAATATCTCAACGCGGAAAATCTCTTTGTTCCGCTCGCCAATGACAACAATGAGCCGGTCTTTATCATGGGATTGTGCCGTTATACCCCCCGACACTCGGAAAGCGACCAAAGCTGGGAAAGCCAAATCGCCTCCATTCCCGCGGCCTTTCTCTGAAGTCTCGTTCTTCCCCTAATTCCGCGACAATGCCATAACGCGAAGGGCTCCCGGGATAATTCACGGGTAGCGTGCCGCTCCTTGATCGGGGGATTCCGACTCCTTTTCTTGCTGAAATGCGACCATGACCACCGCAAGGCTGATCGCCGGACTGGAAAGCCGCAGCATTCTACTTTCGCTGGTAGGCGGCGAAATCCGCTACCGTTCCGCGAAGGGCGCATTCACCGACGCCGACCGCCAGCTTCTGAAGGCGCATCGCGATCAGATCGTGGACTATCTGAACAGCCGCAATGCCGCGCGTGCCCTGAAGAATGCGCCTCCGCTCCGTGGACCCTTGAGGCCGTCCGTGGCGCAGGAGATGTGGCGCCAGTTTGCCGGCGGCGCGCGGGAAGGCGAGCCGGTCGCCCTCAACATCGGGATGACGGGCCGTTTTCGGCACGGCGCGCCGGATGTGACCGCCGCCGTACGGCAAGTCATCGGGCGCTATGACGCACTGCGGGCGCGTTTTGAGGCACATGATGGCGTCCTGCGGGCCTCTCTCAGCGCGGCGGACAGCCTCGTCGTCGAACAGCAGGACCTCAGCGGCATGGGGCCTGAAGAGGCCAGGGGCGCGGCGCAGAAGCTGGCTCAGCAGTTCTGCGGCCAGCTCAACCGGATCGAAGGCGAATGGCTGACACGGGCCAAGGTCTTCGCCTTGCCGGGTGGCGAAAGCCTGGCCGCCATCTCTTCGGCGCATATGATCGCCGATGCGGGCACCCGCAATATCGTGTTGGATGAGCTGCGGGACATTCTCGACCACGGCGCGCCGCAGGCGCCGTCCTCGGTGCCCTATCACGATTATTCCGCCGCCGAGCGTCAGGTCCTGGAAAGCGATCAGGGCGCGCTGCTGATCGACCATTGGCGGCGCTGGTATCAGGCCCAGCCGGCGATGAAAGCGCCTTCGGATGGCACTTTGCTGCAATGGGGCAATGGCATCCGCGTCATGAAGAACTTCACCATTCCGGGCCGCGTGCTGGACAAGGTGCGCTCCTTGGCCGACAGGCTGAGGGTGACACCCTTCCTGATCTTCCTCACCATCTTTGCCCGTGCCATGGCGCGCTGGTCGGGAATGGAGGAATTCCCGCTCCGCATCCTGGGCGACAAGCGAACGACCCTGGATCTCGCCAATACCGTGGGCCTGATGTTCTGCGCTGACGCGGTGGCAATCTCTGCGCCGCAGAGCGCCGATTTCGAGACGGTGATGCGCGCCATCATGGTCGAATATGACGCCGCGCTCGCGCTGCGCATCCCGACCCTGCATTTCTGGGCGCCCCATTGCGTCCGCCCCGGCATCGAGGCGCCCGATTATCCCAACTTCATCCCGGCCGTGTTCAACTATTATTCAGTCGGCACGGTCCGCGAGAAAGCCGAACGGAAGGGAGAACCTGACGCCACGGCCAGGCTGCCCTGGCCGCCCGACATCGTCACCGTCACACAGGACTGGCCGCGCCGCTCTTCGCCTCTGTTCCTGCATGTGATGGATCTGGCCCATGAGGCCCAGATCTCGCTGCATTTCTATCAGGGCGTGATCAGCCCCGCCGACCAGGACAGTTTCACGGCCACCCTGTTCCAGGTCTTCGCCGAGACGGTGCCCGATTGAGCGGCCTGCTTGCGTCTATGCTGGTGCCGGGACTGTTCGGCGCGGAGATGCATGACGAGGGCCAGGCGCTATCGCTTCACCCCGATGAACAGCATGAGATCACCGCCACCGTGGAAAAGCGGCAGCGCGAATTCGCGCTTGGCAGGGCCTGCGCGCACGCTGCGCTGAAGCAACTCGACCGTGATGCCGGGCCTATCCCGCGGGGAGACAATGGTAGGCCCGTTTGGCCGGCCGGAATTGTCGGCAGTATCACCCATACCCAAGGCTATGCCGCGGCCCTGGTGGCCGCCGCGGCCGATTTTGCAGGCCTGGGCGTGGATGCGGAACGGATCGGCGGCGTCACCCGAGATCTGTGGCCACGTCTGTTCGATGATGGCGAGCGCGACTTGCTGGCGCGGCAGATCGATCCGTCAGGGCTCGCTACCATTCTGTTCAGCGCCAAGGAATCCTGCCACAAGGCTGGCAAGGAGCGCGTGCTGCGGTTTCATGACCTGCGTGTAACGCTCGATGAAAACAACTTCACGGCCCGACGCGGGACGGAAGCGTTTCAAGGCTGTTATGCGGTGCAGGGCGATCTGGTGGTAACGGCAGCCTGGCGCAGCACTAACGGTTAGATGCTGCCGGATTCTTCGGCAGTCTGAAGGCTTTCCAGATGGGCGGCGAAAGCACCGAGGGTGGGATATTCCAGCAGGTCGGATAGCCGCAATTCTTCCTCCATGCCGGTGCGCGCCTGGATTTCCGCGATCATCTTGACGCCCAGCAGCGAATGCCCGCCCAGGGCGAAGAAATTGTCGTCGGGACCTACCTTTTTGACACCCAACGCGCGCGCCCAGATGGCGGCAACCTGGTCCTGAAGCGTATCCGGCATGGTCCTGGATCAAAAAAATTTCGTCCGACCCTACGACAGGCGGGTTTCCCGCGCCAGATGCGCAGCTTTTGCCGTTGTTGCCGGCCGCCCTTTGGCGGAAAATGAGGCCAGGAGGTCTCCATGAAAAAGTTCCTCACGGGCCTTGGCCTCGTTGCCGCGACAGCGGCCCTGACCATGACTGCGGCCGCACCGGCTCAGGCGCTCTGCGTCTCAGAACGGGATATCGTCAACACCACGCCGTCCAAGGACGGCAAGCTCCTGACCTTGAAGATGCGCGATGGGCGTGTGCTGGTGAATCATTTGCGGGGCATCTGCAGCGACCTGCGCTTCAACGGCTTTGTCTGGGTTCTGCGCGGCACCAACGATATTTGCGAGAACATGCAGAGCATCCGCGTGCTGCAGTCGGGCCAGACCTGCCTGCTTGGCCGTTTCGAGCAGGGCAAGACCCCGGCGCCGCCGCCTAAGGCCCCGTAGGCTTCTGCCGGACCTCGGGTGCCGATTTGGTCAGGGCCCCGATCTCGGCGGTGACGCGGTCCACATCGGCTTTGGTTGGCAAGGCGGCGATCGTCAGATGCACCTGGTAGGTCCCGCCGCCTGCGAGTTTGGGGACACGGCCGGCAGCGCGTTCCACCGGGCGGGCATTGGGAAAACCGGTACCGGGCTCAAGACCCGTGACATAGCCGGCCTTGGCCGAAATCTCGTTCTTCCATAACGACATATAAGGCAGGCCCTTGGTGTCGAAGCGCATCAGCACGCCCCTCGCCCCGTCCGGCGCTTTCAGCATGGCCTCGGTCATGCCGGCGTTATCCGCCTGAAGCTGGAAGTTGAAGACCTTGGCGATGTAGCCCGGCTGCGGGCCGCCATACCTGTTCCAGTCCTTGAGGCCGCCCGCGGCAGAGGCGGGATTCATGGGCGCCATCCATTTTATCGGCGCCACAAACTGCGCGCCCGCGCCCAGGATCGGCGGGCCGAAGTTGGTGTGATAAAGCAGTTCCATCTCCTGCGGCACGTCCGACAGGTTGGTGACGACATCGTCGAAGCTGATCTGCGGCTTGCCGATCGGCGTGGAGATTTCCGAGGTCAGGCGCAGCTGCGGCCCGAAGGTCTGAACGTCGTTGACGATGCCGCGGAAAACCAGCCGCGGCTGCGGTGACGCTTCATAACGCACGCTGACATAGCTGGCGGGCAGGTAATCCACATGCCCATGCAGGGACAGTTGCTGGTTGCCGTCCTGCACGGGCGAGCCGAAGGAGGCCAAGCCCCCGCGAACCATCAGGCCGCCAAAGCCGGCCACCCAGCCTTGGCCGCCATTGTCCGTCAGGCGGATATAGGAGGGATGGATGATCTCGCCCACCGGCGAATCCCAGCCCAGTCTCAGGCGACCGGCTTGTGCTTTCCAGATTTCGAAGCCACGCGTGGGAACGATGGTGAAATGCATCGCGCCATTGTCCACCTCGATGACCTGCACGCCGTCCTGGCGTCCGTCATGCAGGGTCTTGAGTTCCACGCTCCAGGCCGGGCCGCCTTTGGCCCAATCGGCCGAGGTGACCTTCCACTGGGCCGTGGAAAGATTGGCGTTGCTGTCGGTGAGAACCTTGCTCGGATTTTCCGCCGCCGGGGCTTTGGCAGACAAGGCCAGAAACCCCAGCATGATGATCATGATCCGCCGCATGCCATCCCCTCTTTCGATTTTGGTGCATTTTCCCTCTTTTCCGGCGCGCCTTGTCAACGCCTTCTCGGGGCTTCAAACTGCTCTGGAGCGGGGGCGGCGAAGACCGCTGGACGACAAAGGGGGCATTATGCGTCGGCTCTGGTGGATCATGCCTTTGCTGCTTCTGGTGGCACAGCCGGCGGCGGCCCGGCCGCGTGATGATGCCCTGGCCGGCGCCTTTCGCTGCTCGGTGATCTCGGATTCGCATCAATGGCTGGATTGCTTTTACGGCGCCGCGCAGCCGGTTCGTGCCGCGCTGAACCTGGCGCCGGCGCTGCCGGCCCAGGTGCGGCTGGCCAGTTCGCCGCCCGCGGGCGGTGTGCCGCGCGATGAAGCGGTGCGCGACGATGTGATGGCGGCGGCGGCCGGCTGCATTCATGTCAGCGGCGATCGTGCCTGGCTGGATTGCTACTACGGCGCGGCCACGCCCATGCGCGGAGCGCTGGGTCTGTCGGTGCCCTCCCGGGTTGCCGCGCCGATGCCGGCGCCGATGCCGCGCATGGCCTCCGCCGCGCCGCGGCCGCAGCCCGTGCCATCCGGTCCGCCGCCCATGCCCAAGACGGGCGGTCTTTTCACCGGCCTGTTGAGCGAGGCCAAACCCATCGTGCGCGCCATGCCCATGCAATCCTATTCGTTCAACCGGTCGGGCGGGTTTGTCGTTACCCTGGCGGATGGCCAGGTGTGGGAGCAGGTCTCCGAAGACGAAGTCTATCACCCCGCCCGCTGGCGCCAGCAACCGCAGCAGATGCTGGTCACCATCAGCCCGTCGGTGATGCGCACCTTCGCCCTGAAAGTGTCGGGCGAATACGGGCTCTATAAGGTCAAACGGGTGCGGTGATCAGACTCTAGACTGCCAGGAGCTTGATTCTCGGATCGCGCCGCGCAAGCCGGTTCAGCAGATAATCGACGTCGGCGCGGCTTTCCTTGGAGAAGGCCGGCGCCGGCTTGCGCATGGCGGGGCTGGAAAGGATGCCCCGGCGCACCAGCATGTATTTGCGCACGGCAAGGCCAACGCCGGGCTGCTGGTCATAGCGGATCAGCGGCAGATGGGCGTCGAACAGGTCATGCTGCTCGTCGCGCTTGCCGGCCTTCGCCAGCCGCACCATCTCCACCAGCATGTCGGGGAAGGCGTAGCCGGTATTGGCGCCATCCACGCCGCGGTCCAACTCGAAATCGAAGAACAGGCCATTGTTGCCGACCAGGATGGAGATCTTGCGCATGGAGCCGTCCTTCTCCCAGCCGCGCAGGGTGGTGATCTTGTCCAGGCCCGGCCAGTCCTCATGCTTGAGCACGGCCAGCGAAGGGTTTTCCGTCACCACCCGCTTGACGACGTTGGTCGACATGGTGACGCCGGTGGATTGGGGATAGTCCTGCAACACCCAGGGAATGTCGCTGCCGATGGCTTCCATCGCGTTGCGGAAATAGGCGCTGATCTGGTCGTCGGTCTTCATGCCCGTCCCCGGCGCGATCATCACGCCGGCGGCGCCCAGGTCCATTACCTTGCGGGACAGCGAGCGCATGGCGGCGAAGCCCGGCGCGGAGACGCCGACGATGATCGGCTTGCCGTTCGCGCGTTTGATCACGCGGGAGCACAGCGCCAGCGCCTCTTCGGCATCCAGCTTGGGCGCTTCGCCGAGCACGCCCAGGATGGTGAAACCGTCACAGCCCATCTCGAAATAATAATCGGTCATGCGGTCGACCGATTTCCAGTCGATGCTGCCATCGTCCAGAAAGGGCGTGGGCGCGATGGAATAGACGCCAGAGGCTGTGTGATCGATCTTCATGTCTGTCCTTCCTTCTTGTCCTGACACTAGCCTGCCAGCCTGCTGGCGGCCACCCGGCTTGCCAGAAAAACCAGAAAAGTCAGACCCTTGCGCATCAAATCCCCGCACCGGCACGCGGGCCAGCGCTTTTTTGCGAGCGAGCTTAGCGGGGGCGCCCCTGTTGCGCCATTCTGGCAACGCCTCTGCTTGACGCGATACCTCGCGAGCCTAGACTTTGGGGAAAGAGGGCGCGGCCGCCGCCGGCCAACGCAGAAAAGAAGAACAAGGGGACACCATGCAACCGGTACTTTCATCCCAGGCGCGCCTGCTCTCGCTACTGCTTCTGTCTTCAGCTCTGTGCGTGCCGCTGGCGGCATCGGCGCAGAACGATCAGGCCGACGTGCTGATCACCGGGGGCAAGGTCTATGACGGCTCCACGGCCGCGCCCATCACCGGCGATGTCGCCATCAAGGGCGACAAGATCGTCTATGTCGGTCCCAAGGCGCCGATGACGGCCAAAAGGACCATCGACGCGCATGGGATGGTGGTCTCGCCCGGGCTGATCGACGCCCATACCCATGCCGACCACTTCCTGGAAGACACGGACAAAAGCCAGCGCGCCAATCCGGCCTGGGTGATGCAAGGCGTCTCCACCGTTTTTATCGGGGTGGATGGCAATGGCCCGCCTGATCTCAAGGCCAAGTTCGCCAAATTCAGCAGCCAGGGCATCGGCACCAATGTGGTCTCTTATGTCGGCTTCGGCGCTGTCCGCAAGGCCGTGCTGGGGGAGGCGGCGCGCGCGCCCAATGCCGCGGAGGCAGAAAAAGAAAAACAACTTGTCATCCAGGGCATGTGCGAAGGCGCCATCGGCCTTTCGGCCGGTCTCTTCTATGCGCCGCAGAATTTCGCCAAGACTGAGGAAGTTATCCCGCTGGCCAGGGAAGCGGGTTTGCGTGGCGGCATCTATGATACCCATCAGCGCGATGAATCCTCCTATTCGATCGGCCTGATGGCCTCGACCCAGGAAGTGCTGCGCATCGGCCGCGAAGGCCATATCCCCGTGCACATCTCTCACATCAAGGCGCTGGGCCATGACGTCTGGGGCAAGTCGGTCGATGTCATCAAGCTGATCGACGAGGCCCGGGCCAAAGGCCAGAACGTGACCGCCAACAATTATCCCTGGCTGGCCTCGAACACCGGGCTGGACGCGGCGCTGGTTCCGCGCTGGGCCTCGGATGGTGGCGCGCCGGCCATGCTCAAGCGCTTCGACGATCCGGCGCTGATGCCCAAGATCAAGGCGGAGATGGTCAAGAACCTGGACCGCCGCGGCGGCGCCAAAGCCATCCTGATTACCAGCGGCCTGACCATGGACGACAGCACAGGCATGTCCAAGGGCAAGTCAGCGCCCTGGACAGGCAAGTATCTCTCCGAAGTGGCCAAGATGTGGAAGCTGGATCCGGTTGACGCGGCGGTGCGCGTCCTGCGCGAAAGCAAGGGGCATGTCTCGATCGTTTCCTTTGTGATTTCCGAACCCGACCTGGAAAATTTCATCAAGCAGCCCTGGGTGGTGACCAGTTCCGATGGCAGCGTCGGCCATCCCCGTCAATACGCCACCTTCCAGACCAAATACGCGGTCTATGTCAAACAGAAGCATGTGATCGACGAGGCGTTTTTCATCCGCCATTCCACGGGTCTGACGGCTGATATCTTCAAGCTGGACCGGCGCGGATATCTGAAGCCCGGCTATTTCGCCGATGTGCTGGTGTTCGATCCGAACCGCTATATTCCCAAGGCCACCTACATCCATCCGGCGGTGCTCTCGGAAGGGGTGCAGGAATTGTTTGTCAATGGCGTGGCTGCGGTGGATAACGGCAAGATGACCGGATCGCTGCCGGGCCGGCCGCTGCCGCATACCCCGCCTGCCGGGACCTGCAAATAAGGCCGCTCAAAGAGGAAACCCCATGCGCAAATTCGTTTTGGCCGCCGTCCTGATTGCATTTGTCGTGCCGGCCGCGCAGGCCCAGACCGCTGAAGTCCACGTCTTCACTCCCGGCGTGGTCTATAACTCCGGCATCAAGGAGCTGGCCGAGTCCTACAGCAAGGAGACCGGGGTCAAGGTCACGGTCACCTCCAAGGGCATGGGCGCGCTGATCAATGACGCCAAGACCGGAACGCCGGTCGCCGACATCATCGTGGCGCCGGTTTCTTTCATGGACGGGCTGGAAGCGGAAGGCGCGGTCGTGCCGGGCACCGCCGCCGATATCGGCCGCGTCTATATCGGCTTGGCGGTCCCCAAGGGCAAGCCGCATCCCGATATCTCCACGCCGCGCAAGCTGGCGGCGGCGCTGAAGGCCGGGGGTACGGTGATCTATTCCAATCCCGCGCCCGGCAGCATGGAAGCACGCATCATCAACGACATGCTGCACCAGAACGCCATCTTCAAGGGCGTGAAGACCAGGATCAGCACCAAGGGCGAAGGCGGCCAGGCGCTGGTGCGCGGGGAAGGCGACATGGCGCTGCAGCTGATCTGCGAAGTGCTGAACCATCCCGAGCTTGAGCTGGTCGGCACCGTGCCGGAAGAGCTGCACGCTTATATCGACACCAAGGTGGCGGTATCGACGCGCTCCACGCAAGCGGACGCAGCCAAGGGCTTCATCGCCTATATGCTCAGGCCCGACCACAATGGGCTGTGGAAGTCCAAGGGCCTGGAGCGGCTTCCTTAATCTTTGGCGATGCGAATGGTGAGGCTGGCGACACCCGCCACCTCGCCCTTCAGCACATCGCCGGGCTGCACCGGACCCACGCCCGCCGGCGTTCCGGTGTAGATCAGGTCGCCCGCCTCGAGCCGCATGGACTGGGAAATGAAGGCGATCACATCGGCCACCGGCCAGATCAGCTGGGACAGGTCGCCATCCTGCTTCACCGCGCCGTTCACGGTGAGATGGATGCGCCCCGCGGCGGGATGGCCGATCTTGCTTGCCTTGCTGAGGGCGCTGATGGGGGCGGAATTGTCGAAGCCCTTGCCCCAGTCCCAGGGGCGCTTCTTGTCCTTGGCTTCCTGTTGCAGATCGCGGCGGGTCAGATCGATGCCCACGCCATAACCGAAGACATGCGACAAGGCGTCCTCACGCGCGATGTTGCTGCCGCCTTTGGCGATCGCTGCCACCAGTTCGATCTCATGCTGCAGATCCCGCGTCTGGGGCGGATAGGGGATGGTGCTTCCGTCGGCGACCAGCGCATCGGCCGGTTTGCAGAAGAAAAAAGGCAGCTCGCGGGTGGGATCGGCACCCATTTCGCGGGCATGGTCGGCGTAATTGCGCCCCACGCAGAAAATCCGCCGCACCGGAAAAAGCCGCGTCTCGCCTTCGACCTTGACGGCAGGCTGGGTGGGCCTCGCGAAAACATAGTCGGTCATGTCATTCTCCGTGCTGCGTCGCAGCAATCATCTTAAAGCGTGAAGCGGCGGAAAACTTGCCGTATAGGCGAGGGGCCAATTACGGTCTTTTGCAAACTGGGGGAAGGGAAATTCCTATGCGTAGACGCGAATTTTTTCGGATGGCCATGACCAGCGGTGCCGCGGCGGCCTTGCTTAGCCAGAAGGAGGCTCAGGCCCAGGAAGCCGGCGCGCGGGCGGCGCGTGGCATGGCGATGCCGAAGATCCGCGACCTGAAGGTGATCGAATGCCAGCCCAAGGGCTCGCGGCTGACCGTGGTCAAGGTGGTCACCGACCAGGACGGCCTTTACGGCTATGGCTGCGCCACCTTCACCCAGCGCGCCGACCTGGTGAAGCCGGCGGTCGATATGTATCTCAAGCCGCTGCTGGTGGGCCGCACCGTCGACCGCATCGAGGACATCTGGCAGATGGCTTACGATTCTTCCTATTGGAAGAACGGTCCGGTCCTGAACAACGCCATCTCGGGCGTCGACCAGGCGCTGTGGGACATCAAGGGTCGCATGGCCGGCATGCCGGTCTATCAGCTTCTGGGCGGCAAGGCGCGGGAGGCAGTGGATCTTTATGGCCATGCGGAAGGCGCCGAGATTCAGGAGACCATCGACAGTGCCAAGCAGTATATCGCCCAGGGCTTCCGCCATGTGCGTATCCAGGTGGGCGTGCCCGGCATGGCGGGCTATGGTGCCCGGCAGGCGGGCCAGCGTTTTCCGTCCCTCCACAACGAGCCGGTGTTCGAGCGCGAAGCGGCCAAGCGCCGGGCGATCGCGCTGTTCGAGGAAGCCCGCAAGCAGCTGGGTCCGGAGATCGAGCTGCTGCATGACGCCCATGAGCGCTATACCCCGACCGAAGCAGTGCAGCTTGCCAAGGACCTGGAAAAATACCGCCTCTTCTTCCTGGAAGATCCGCTCTCGCCGGAAGATCTTGTCTGGTTCCAGAATATCAGGGCCCAATGCTCGACGCCGATCGCGATGGGCGAACTGTTCAACAGCCCGCATGAGTGGACGCCGCTGATCAAGGACCGGCTGATCGACTATATGCGCATGCATATCTCGCAGATGGGCGGCCTGACCCCGGCCCGCAAAGTGGCCGCCATGGGCGAGATCATGAATGTGCGCACCGCCTGGCACGGTCCGGGGGACGTCTCGCCCATCGGTCACGCCGCGATGGTGCATCTGGATCTCAACATCACGAATTTCGGCATCCAGGAATACACGCCCTTCAATGACGCGGAAAAAGCGATCTTCAAGGGCGTGCCGGAAATGCGGGGCGGTTATTCCTATGCCAATGACCGGCCCGGCTGGGGTATCGAGATTGACGAAGCGGAAGCGGCCAAGCATCCGTTCAATCACAACCAGCCGCTCAATGGCGGCTGGGGCGTGGTCCGCCTGCCGGATGGGCAGGTCATCAAACAGTAGGCGCAAGCCTCGAAGAAGAAGCCCCGTATCCTGCGATGCGGGGCTTTTTCCTTTCCGGTTCAGGGAACGCCGGCCTTGTCGCTGGCCCGGCGCCGCGGACCCTTGTGATTTTCCCTGGTCGACCGGCGGCGGTCGGGGCCGCAATAATTCTTCGAACTGACCCGTTTCTTGGGCGACCGGACGATAGCCAGCAAACGTGCTTCCAGATTCGCGGGGATGATCGGCTTGGCGAGAAATTCGGTGACACCAGCGGCGATCGCGTCCCGGACGCGGGCGACCTCGGTATGGCCCGAAACCATCAGCACCGGCACGTAAGGATTGAGACCGTTGCGCGGCGTGCGCAGGCGGCGGGTGAATTCGACCCCATCCATCGGCTCCATGCACAGATCGCTGATCACGACATCGATGTGGCGCTGGCCCAGCACCGAAAGCGCTTCCTGGCCGTCCGCCGCCTCCACCACATCGTTGATGCCAAAGGACCGCAGAATTGTGCGCACGATTACGCGCGTGGCGCGCACGTCTTCCACCACCAGGACGGACAGATGGGCGATCTCTGAGGTGGGCATGACAACTCGGGTGAGGAGCAGCGAACAAAAGCGTATGTCTTAAGACTTAAGAGAAGTTTAGTGCATCCAAGCTCTTGTTTTTGTTCTGTATTGAAACGTACCGAAACGTGCCAACCCGTTCTTAATGTTTATCCCGTTATCCTGCCGGGGAAAGTGAAGGTGCGACCCATGATAAGAAAAAGCCAGAGAGGCTTCACGCTCGTCGAGTTGATGGTGGTGGTGACCATCATCGGCATTCTTGCCGCGATCGGCATTCCGCGCGTCTTCTCCTACATCCGCACCAGTTCGACCGCGGAAGTGGCGCAGGATGCAGCCAATATCACGGGCGCGATTTCCGGTTATGCCCAATCGCAGCTTCAGACCGCGGCGGCGATCCAGACCCAGATCGACACCACAACCGCCACGCCGGACCTAAGCGGCACGAAGGAAATCTCCACCATTATCCCGCAGATCCAGCTGCCCAAGGATGGCCATTTCAACTATGCCATCCGCGCCATCGTGGCTACCGGCGGTCCTTCGGCGGGCGACGTGGTCTATTGCATCATTGCTACCGGCCGCCCCAACGCCTCGGTCTCCGGCGGCAAGATTCTTTATTCCAGCGTCGCTTCCACCCAGGCGGGCTGGGACGGCCACATCAACCGCACCGCCTATGTCAACGGCCAGACCGACCTGACCGGAGTGAATGCCGGCGGCTATTGTTCGGCGGCCGGCGCGGCGACGGCGACCTCGGCGGGCTGATCGCTCCCGAACACTCTTCAGGCTCAAACCAGCGCGTCCGGGAAGCGGACGCGCTGGTTTCATTTTAGAAACCGTATTGTCGCGCCGGCTTTTGGCGGCAATGGCGCCTTTCGTCCCGCCGCATGGACCATTCATTCCACATAATGTTAACGGCTGGCGACCTAATCTTAAGCGCATTTACCGGAGAAAAGCGCGGACTCCTGGCCGCGCGGCTCAGCCATGGCCAAGGCTACTGTCCTGCATGACCCCGCCCCGCCGGAGGAGTTGCGCTCCGCCGGCGACCGTTTTGTCGACTGGCGGTCCGTCGGCGTCGGCGGCTCGGCCAACGTTTATCGCGTTTTCGATTCCGAGCTCGGCATTCCGCTCGCCATCAAGATTCTCAAGCAGGCCCACCGGGACGACCGCCGCTACATCGAGTCGCTGCGCCGCGAAGTCCTGATCTCGCGCCGGCTGCGCCATACCAATATCTGCCCGATCCACGATCTCTATGAAGGCGAGCGTGGTGTCGGCATCGTCATGGACCTGATCGAGGGCCACGACCTCAAACAGTGGCTGCGCGATCAGCGTGGCAAGCTGCTGGATACCATGCCCAGCCGACTGGCCCTGTTTGGCAAGCTGTGCGCCGCACTCACCGTGGCCCATTCGCTGATCATCCATCGCGACCTCAAGCCCGGAAACATCTTCCTGCGCAAAGGCGACGTCACCGATCCGGTGATCATGGATTTCGGCCTTTCCAGCCGGGACGAATCCGATCGTGCCCATCAATTGGAAGGCGGCACGCCCAAATATATGGCGCCGGAGCAATATCAGGGCCTCGCCGACATCGATCAGCGCGCCGATCTCTATGCCCTGGGCATCCTGGCCTATGAGCTTTTCACCGACGGCCAGATTCCGGCCTGCAGCCTGAAGGATGTCTACAAGACGGGCAGCCTTCCGCAATTCAAGCCCGAAGAGATCGTGCCGCCCAGCGCCTTCTGTGCCGCCATTCCACCGGAACTGGACCGGCTGGTGCTTTCGCTGATCGAACATGATCGCAGCAAGCGCCCCGCCACGGCCGCCGATTGCAGCGCGGTGCTGGCAAGGGTGGTGTTGCTGGATCCCTTCCGGCCGCTGACCTCGCCGGACCAGCGTGCACCCGCCATTTCCGTTTCTGCCGGCGCTTATGTGGTGGGTGAAAAAAGCGGCCGCGCCTGCGATCAGCCGCAAAGGAAGATCCGGCTCGCCGCGTTTCAGATCGGCGCCACGCCGGTCACCAATGCCCAGTACCGGCGTTTTCTTTCCGCCACCGGCTATCGCGCGCCGGCCCTGATCGGCCATGCGCTCTTCGGCGCCGACAACCATCCGGTGGTGATGGTGAGCTGGGATGATGCGGCGGCTTATGCCCGCTGGGCCGGCGGACGCCTTCCCACCGAACTGGAATGGGAAGTGGCTGCCCGCGCCGGCGAGGCGGCCAACATCTATCCCTGGGGCGAGACCCCGCCGCAGACCATCCAGGCCAACATCGACAATGTCTGTGCCGGCACCACCCCGGTCGGCAGTTATCGGCTTGGCAACAACGAGCTGGGTCTGTCCGATTGCTGCGGCAATGTCTGGGAATGGTGCTCCGACAGCTGGGACGAGACCTTGCTGAAAGCCATCGGCCTGGACGCGGTCGATCCGCGCTCGCAGGCACACAGCGACCTGCGGGCCATCCGCGGCGGCAGCTTCGATTCGCCGGCTCCTGCCGGCCGTACGAGCTTCCGCCATCGGCTGGAAAAGGGCGTCATGCGTGCCGATGTCGGCTTCCGCATCGTGTTCGGAGCTGGCTGATGGCAAATCCCGCAACGCCGCTGGGCGATCCGGATGCCACCATCGTGGTCGGCGCTGCCGATGCCGATGCCACGCTGGTCGTCGGCGCGCCGGCCTCCAGACCGGTGTCTCCACCTTCATCCACCGCGGCTTCTTCCATGCCGGCGGCCGGCAATGCGGCCCGGGTGGAATTTCTGCGCAAGGTGCAGGCCCGCGCCCAGGCTCAGGCTCAACTCAAGGCGAAAGCCGCCGACCCCACGCTTGCTGCCACCGTTACCACCACCGAGCCCCCGGTGCCCGGCCAGCCGAGAGACGACAGCAAGCGCAAGAAGGCGTTTTTCAGCCCCGTCATCACTCGCGTGGTGGCGCGCGGCCTATTGTCCCAGCGCGATGCGATTTCCGCGAGCCTGCGCGCGCGCGACCAGGGCACCACTTTTCTTGGGGCCATTGCCCAGATCAACACGCTCGCCGGCGACGTCGAGTTCTACAAGGGATTGGCCGAGGAAGCGGGGCTTGCCTTCATTGCCAACGACCGCGAGCTGGTACAGATCCTGGGCGAAGCCGAATGGCTGACGTACAAGGAAGCAGACCAGCGCGGCTGCTTGCTGCTCAAGCCCGACGACCAGGGCGGTGCCCGCTATGCCGCGATCGATCCGTTCGACGTCATCACCCGCGACTGGATCAGTGATCGTCTCGCGCAGCCCGCCACACCGGTTGTGGTGTTGCCAGCCGCTTTCCAGACGGTGCTGGGCAGCCTGAAGACCCGTATCGAACCGCCCAAGACGGGCGATGAAAGCCTGGTGCCGATCGATGTCTCCTGGCAGCAGGAAACCAAGATTCTCAACGAGCCCAGCGCTTCCGACGTGCCGCTGGTGGTGGATTACATTCTGCAGCGCTGCCACGGGCAAGGCGCATCCGACGTGCATCTGGAGCCGACGGAGGAGGGCATGGTGGTGCGCGCCCGCCTTGACGGCATCCTGCACGAACAGAGCCGCATGCCGCTGGCGCTGCATTCCGCCGTGGTTTCGCGCATCAAGGTTCTGGGCGGGATGGACGTGGCGGAGCGACGCCGGCCGCAGGACGGCCGCATCCGGGTCATGATCCGGCGCTCCCCGCTGGATATTCGCGTTTCCACCCTGCCCACGGTGCTCGGCGAGAAGGTGGTGATGCGCCTTCTGGACGATTCCGCGGTGCGCCCCAGTCCCGAGCAGCTGGGCCTGCGCGACCGTCATCTGCGCCTGATCCTGGATAAGATCACGGCGCCGCACGGCATGATCCTGATCAGCGGTCCGACCGGGTCAGGCAAGACCACCACGCTCTATTCCTGCCTGTCGGCGGCCGACCGCGAACGCCGCAATGTCGTGACCATCGAGGATCCGGTGGAATACCGGCTGAAGGGCGTTCACCAGATGCAGGTGAACGAGAAGATCGGCCTGACTTTTGCCAGCGGCTTGCGCACCATCCTGCGCCAGGACCCTGACGTGGTGATGGTCGGCGAATGCCGCGATGCGGAAACCGCGCGCATGGCGGTGCAGGCCTCGCTGACCGGCCATGTGGTCTTTTCCACCATTCATGCCAATGACTGTGTGGGCGTGGTCTCGCGCCTGCTCGACATGCAGATCGATCCCTTCCTGGTCGCCTCGGCGCTGACCCTTTCCATCTCCCAGCGCCTGGTGCGCATCGCCTGCAAGCATTGCTCGGTGATGGTGGAAGGCCGCGAGGTGCTGCGCCAGCTCAGGGCCGAGGGCGTCTCCGATGAAAAGATGCAGCGGCTGGGCCTTTCCATCGATGAGCGCATGCCGCTGAGCCAGCCCACCGGCTGCGCCAATTGCCGTCACACCGGCTATTCCGGCCGCCAGGCGGTGTTCGAAATGCTGGAGATCAACTCCGCCATCCGCAAGCTCATCATCTCCGACAACCATGACGTGGACGAACTGCGCCGGCTGGCGCTGGAGTCGGGCATGGTCACCATGGCCGAGAACGGCATCCAGATGGTGGCGGACGGGCGCACCACTTACGCGGAGTTGTTCCGGGTCTTTGGTGAAGGCTAGGGGCGGCAGGCTGGGTGATGGCCAATTCCGATCTTTTGATTTTCACCAAGCAGTTTGCCGCCATGGTGCGCTCCAATCTGCCTCTGGTGCCGGCGCTGGAAAGTCTTGCGCGCGATTCCCCGCGCCGCACCTTCCGCAACATGCTGACCAATGTGCTGGAGCAGGTGCGCTGCGGCCGCGACTTCCACCGCGCCCTGGCCGACTATCCCAAGACGTTCAATGGCACCTATATCGGCGTGGTGAGGGCCGGCATGCAGTCGGGTCAGCTCGGCGTCGCGCTGCAGCAGATCAGCGAGTATCTGGAGTCTCACGACAAGATCATCAAGAAGGTGCGTGCCGCGCTGATCTATCCGGGAATGCTGTTCGGCTCCTTCTGCGTCACTTTCCACGTCATGGTGTTCGGCATCCTGCCGCGCTTCCAGTCGCTGTTTCAGAGCTACAACAAGGCACTGCCGGCGCCGACTCAATTCGTGCTGGATGTCGGGCATGTCTATGAGGAGTACTGGCCCTTCCTCTTGGGCGGTGCCGTCATCTTCGGCATCTGCTTCCTCGCCTGGGTCCGCACCACCGAAGGCCGCGTCACCTACGACCGGCTCAAGCTCCGGATACCCCTGTTTGGCAATCTGATGCGGCTCTCGGCCATCGCCCGCTTTGCCCAGACCCTGGCCATCCAGGTGCAGAATTCGGTCGGCCTGATCGAAAGCATTCGGGTCGCAGCGCCGGCCAACAACAACAAATATATCGAGCGCAGCCTGCTCAAGATCGCGGACCATATCGAGCAGGGCGAAAGCATTGCCCATGCTTTCGAGCGCGAAAGCCTGTTTCGGGGCGTGGTGCAGCAGATGATATCGGCCGGCGAGCAGTCGGGCGATCTGGGGACGCCCCTGGTGTCGGTGGCCAACTATTTCGAAAGCCTGTGGGCGCAGCGACTGGAGTCGGTGATCTCCACGGTTAATCCTTTGCTAACAGCCTCGATGGGCATGTTGATCTCGGGCATGCTGGTCGCCGCTTTTCTCCCGGTTTTCCAGGTTTCCGGCTTGGCGGTGCAGTAGCCGGCCGTCGGGCCTGTGCGAACCTTAGGCCTTCAGTTTAATGCTTTGTTTCCGCGCGATGCTTAACCTCCCATGCACTCCACGCGCGCGGATTTAATGACTTCCAAAGGCCTCATACAGATTTGTCACAGCGAGGAATCGCTGGTCGCCGAGACGGCGTTCTGGGCGAATTCGGCAGGCTATGAGCTTGTCAGCGCCAACGGCCGCGAGGCGCTGCGCGAAGGCGCCACCAAGGCCATTGCCACCATCCTGGAGCTTTCCGGGACCAGCGACGATGAAGTCGATGTCATCGAAGCGCTGACGCGCAGAAGCCGCGCCCGCGTGATGGCGATCACCGAACTCGACGCCAAGACGGTCTCGTCATTGCGCCGGCTGTTTCAGGCCAAGTCCGTGGACGTCATTCTGCTTTCGCGCGCCGATTTCAACACCCGCCAGCTCGCCGACCTGATCAAGACGCCCGATGGCCAGCGCGTTCTGGATCGGGAAGGCCTGGCCCAGGCGATCGCGAGCGGCCATGTGGTCGTGCATTATCAGCCCAAGGTGCCGTTCCGTCCCGGAGAAACAGGCTTCGGCGTGGAAGCCCTGTGCCGCATCAAGCATCCCGAAATGGGGATGATCTATCCCGACAATTTCATTCCGCTGGCCGAGGCCCATGACCTGATCCTGGAACTGACCGATGCGGTGACGGTGCAGGCCTTCCGCGACCTGCGCCGGTGGGACGAAGCGGGCCGCGCCTTGCGCATGGCCATCAACATCTCGCCGCGGCTGATGAGCAGCATGACCTGGTTCGAGCTTTTCGAGCAGCGTTGCCAGGAGCATGGCGTCGATCCCAGGCGCATCACGCTCGAAGTCACCGAATCTTCCTCCCAGGGCGGCAAGGTGCTGGCGCTCGAGATTCTTTCGCGCCTGCGCCTCAAGGGCTTTCTGCTCTCGATTGACGATTTCGGTACCGGTTTTTCCTCGCTCGAGACGCTTTACAAGCTGCCCTTCGGTGAATTGAAGATCGACAAGGGCTTTGTCTTCGACCTGCTCAAGAGCAGCGAAGCGCGCACCCTGGTGGAATCCACCGTGAGCTTGGCCCGCAAGCTGGGGCTCAAGATCGTGGCCGAAGGGGTGGAGACCGACGAACTGTTCCAGGAGTTGCGCAACCTGCAATGCGACGATGCCCAGGGCTATTTCATTTCCAAGCCCATTGCCGCGGACGCCATTGTGCCTTTCTTCACGCGCTGGGAAACCGACAGCCTGGCCCGCGCCAACAGCCCCGCCAACAAGCTCAAGGCCGTTCATGCGCTGCTGGCCGAAATTCTCGGCGGTTCCGATGAGGATGATGACGCCACGGTGGTGCTGAGCTCGGAATCCGCCGGCTCTGCGGGCGAAAGCGGCCGCGATATCGCCGCGCGGCTTCCGGCGCTGGTTCTGGGCGGGGACCTGATCGGATCGCTGGCGCTGGTGCAGCGGGCCATCGAAGCCGAGCAGGAAAATGATTTCCGCGCCAAGCTGCGTTCGCTTCAGGGCGAACTGGAACGTTCTCTGCTGGAGTCATCTCTGGTTCTGAATGATGGAGAGCAGACCATCCAGCTCATGGGCGGCGACAGCTTCACCATCGGCCGCGAGTCGGCTTCCGCGCCGGCCGATATCACCATTCCCTGCCGTTGGCTTTCGCGTGGCACCAGGAATCTGCGCCTTTACCGCGACAAGGGCCGCTGGATGGTCAGCGATATGGGCAGCACCAACGGTCATTTCCTGGACGGGGTGCGGCTGAAGCCGAGGGACGGCATCCCGTTGCCGGAGGGCGAAACGGTACTGGAGGTCGGCAAGAATGGCGCCGAGCCGGCACCGGCCTGGCTGCATTTCTGTGTGACGCCTGCCGGCGCCGTCGAACTGACGTTCGGCACGGCAAACAACGAAGATCGAGGGATGTCGGCGCGCCAGAAGTGGATGCTGCTTCATCCCGAGTCCAGCTATGAAAACGATGCCACGGCGGCGCATAAACCCGGCTTCGACAGCCTGGTCTGGCGCAATGGCGGCTTCTGGCTGGTGCCCGCCGCCGGCGGCACCATCAGGCTGGCCGGCCATGAATTCTCCCGGAGCGTGCCGCTTCCCGTCGGTTGCGACGTCACACTGGGCAGCGGGGTCTGGCACGCCGAAAAGATCGGCGCCTTGCCCGCGCTGCCTTCGCAGCCCGCGCCCGCCACAGCTTGCGCGTAGGGCGGCGCCATGTCGCTCATCAACTCCTATCGCGCCTTGTGGAAGGGAAAGCGCAGCGCTGGCGATGAGGCTGACGCCCAGCGGGACCTTTCCTTGCGTGTCTTTCTCAATGACACGCGCTGTGATCTCGTGCTTGCCGACAAGGCGGGCCAGAGGATCGATAGCTTCGAGCGGGTGGCGGAGACCAGTGTGGAACCGCAGGCACTCCTCGCTGCCGCGGTCCAGGCGTTGCCGCCTGAGATCGAAACGCAGATCGGCAATGTCGAAGTCTTTCTCGACGATCCCGAACTGTCGGTGGTGGACAGCCGCCAGGCCAAGCTCAGCCACTTCGAGGGCCGCGCGCTGGCCGAATTCGGCAAATACCAGTTGGGCGGCAAGCCGGTCTGCTTTGCCTCCCATCGTTTCGGCGCCACGGCCACGTCTGAGACGGAAAAGCGCGTGGTCGCCTATATTCCGGAAGAGCGGCTGACGGGCGTGCTTTTCGCGCTGGGCAAGCTGGTGCGCTTCACGACCTTCTTCGGGCCCTGGTCGCTGCAGCCTCTGCTGGCCGGAGAACAGGAGGAAACCCAGGCGCAGCTCACGGTGCACAGCCGCTATTCCACCCTGGCGCTCACCAATGATTCCGCCGGTGCGGTGGCTGTCCGCCAGCTACCGGTCGGCACCCAGCATCTCACCGAAGCCTATGCCAAAGTGCATGGCATCGAACCGCAGGACGCGGCTGAGGCGCTGGCCACCCGCGCGCGCCTTGCCATCGGCAAGCAATGGCCATTGCCCGCCGGCGCGCCCGCCGCGCACGCGGGCACATACATGGCGCTGATGCCAGTGCTGCAGAAGCTGGCCGGCGAGATCGCCACCACCGGCGATTATTTTGAATTCCAGCGCCTGGCCGGCCGCGCCGGTGAACTCAGGCTCTCCCATCTGGGCACGCGGATTGCCGGCTTCGCCGGCTGGCTGTCCGACATGCTTCAGGTCGGCGTCGCCGACGTCGAACGTCAGCAACCGGACAAGGCGCCGGTGCTCAATCTGCTGGAAGGCATGCGCACCGGTCTGCTCAAGATCGGCAATCAGCATTATGACTTTGCGGGCGGCCGTTTTGTGCTGTCCGCGAACCAGCCATCGATCGCCACGCATCAGAGCGTCGCGGCCCGATGGAAATCGGCGTCTTCCCAGCCGGTGACCTTGGAGATGCTCAAACCCCTGGCGATGCCGCTGGCCGCCGCGGGCCTGGCGCTCGGCGTGTTTGCCGGCACATACATGTTTCTGCTGGCGCCCATCTCGCAGAAGAACGACACTGCGGCCAATCTCTACAGCAACATTCTGGCGCGCATGGCGCAGGTCGATGTCCGTGCGCCCAAGCCCGCCGCCGCCGAACCCGTGCTCTGGGCGCGCGACGTGATGGCGGTGTCGGCGATGATGCCCTACGACATGAAGCTCAAGCACCTGGTGCTGGTCCAGGGCAGCGGTACGACGCCATCCAGTTTTGAGCTGGCCGGTATCCTGCCCAAGGGCGATGCGGATAACCTGCAGCTGATCGGCCGTTTCATGAAACGCCTGTCTGCCTCGCCCGCACTTCATCGCCGTTTCACCGAAATCAATTTCGCCGGCGTAGGGGCGGGCGATTCCAAGGACGGCGATGAAAGCGAATTCAAGATTCTCGCCAAGGTGGCGCCGGACAATGCGGCTGGCGCCGTGCCGGCCAGCGCGCATGGGGTGGCGCGATGACCCTGGATCGCGCCCAACAAGCCCAGATTGGTGCCGGCCTTCTGCTTTTGTTGGCGAGCCTTTTCGCATTTTATCGTTGGCACTACACGCCAGCCGCGAACGCCGCAACGGGGCTTGAGACCCTCTCCGACATGCTCAGGATCGAGGCCGACCGCGCCGTGCGCGAAATGCCGCCGGCGGGCGGCTTGGCGGGCGCCACCGTTCCCGAGCTGCTGACCGCGGTTCAGCAAGCCGCCACCGCGCACAATATCTCGGTGCGCAGCGTCGCGCCCAATCCCGTCGATCCCCAGCGCATAAGCCTGGAAGCGCATGGCGATTTCCGCGACATGATGGCGTTCCTGGGCCGCCTTGAGACTTTCCAGGTTGCCATCAGCGGCTTTGACTTCGCGCCGGATGAAGACGGTGGTGTCAACGGTACCGTCGAGGTCCAGCACACCGGCAGGCCGGGCGCGCCGGTGTCCTTTGCTGACTATCTGGATGCCCTGGTCAGCTATACCGCCGTTCGCAATCCCTTCGAGATCGGCGATCCGGTGCCGCTGCCCAATGTCGGCAGTGACCTGGGCGATCTCTCCTGGACCTATCATCTCACCAGTATCTCGCAATTCGGCGCTGATCGGGTGGCCACCATCGACGGCAAGGATTATCGCGCCGGCGATCGTCTGGGCGATCTCACCATCAGCGCCATCGGTCCTTCCAGCGTGAACCTGACTGCGCCGCATCAGGCGCTGGTGCAGAAGATTCACTTCCGCCGCAATCCGGCTGAGGCGCACCATGCTGACTGAGGATTCCACGATGGTCCGCGGCTTCGCCGCAGTGACCCATCAGGGCCATACCCGCGCCCGCAACGAGGACAGCTATTTCATCGCCGCGGGCAACGGCCTGGCCCTGGTCGCCGATGGCGTGGGTGGCCAGGGCGACGGCGCCTGGGCCAGCAAACGCGCCATGGAGCTTTTTCCGCCGGCTTTGGCCGGTCGCTCCGCCACATCGCAGGCGGAGGCGATCGGTGCGGTGTTGGCCTCGGTCCATGCCAGCCTCTCCGCGGAAATGCGTGCCGACAACAAACGGCCCAGCGGCACGACCATAGCGGGGATATGGGCGCCGGACGGCAGCGAGGGCCCGGCCACCGTCTTCAATGTCGGCGACAGCCCTGTTTTTCATTTCTCCAAGGGCCGGATCACCAAGGTTTCCCGTGATCATTCCCTCTATCAGCTCTGGCTGGATGGCGGCCGGTTCGGCCGCGAGCCGGCCAAGCGCATGATCGTGCAGGCGCTGGGCATTTCCGATCCGCTTTCCCCTTACATCGCGCCGCTGGTGCTTTCGCCAGGGGATACAATATTGATCTGCTCCGACGGCCTTTCGGGTGCCATGGCGCCTTCGCGCATGGCCCAGCATCTGGAGGATGCCACCAGCTCGCGCAGCGCCTGCGAAGCGCTGCTGGAAGAGGTGCTGGCGGGCCCTGCCACGGACAATGTCACCGTTTCGGTCTGCACTTTCTAGCCGGCGCCGTTAGCAACTCGGTAACCAATCATTAGCTCCGCGGTTACCAGTTAATCCTATAACGGGACGATGTTTCGCGGCTCTCCCCCGGTGGCTCGCCCCATGATGCGTTCCGTGCGCGCCCTTCCTGGTCTTTGCCTGGGTCTTGCGCTTTGGCCTGCCACTATGCCGGCTTCTGCCGCGGTTGGCGATATTCCGTGGAATCGGAATCTGACCATCACCCGCACCTCTTCGGATGATGACATCAAGAATGTCTTTCGCAGCATGCTGCAGGCCAACGGCTTGTCGGTAGCGTTCGGGCCCGCAGTGCGTGACACCGTCTCTTTCCATATGGAACAGGTGCCGATCCAGCAGGCCTTCGAGCAGGTGATCGATCAGCATCATCTCACTTACAGCTACAATGACGCCACCAAGACCGTCTTCATCAATGCGGCAAGCGGGGGAGCCGGTGATGCCAAGAATTCGGCTTTCATCACTCTTTCCACCGTCAGCTATCAGGACGTGATGCAGGCGGTGAACAATCTGGGCCTGGGCCTGGGAGGGTTGAAATACGACGCCGCCTCCAAGACGCTGGCGGTTTCCGGCGATGCCGATCGCGTCAAGCAGATTCAGACGCTGGTGGAAAATCTGGAAGTCGCGCGCCGCCGCGCCGGAAGAGATCCGGGTGCAAGCCTTGGACCCGAGGCAGTGAAGGTCATTCCCTTGCGGTTCACCGATGTCGGACCGTCCACCCGCCAGTTCCAGGGCAAGACTGTTACCGTTCCCGGCATTGCCGACACCTTGAAGTCCGTCCTGGGTCTGGATGAACGGCCTCCGGTCGTAAACGGCGGCGATGGCACCATGCCGGCGGCACCTGTCGCGCCGTCACCTTACGGCCATCCGCGCATCTCGGTGGATGCCCGCACCAATTCGGTGGTGGTGCAGGGCACGCCCTCGGCCATCGCCGCGGTGGAAAAAATCGTCAATCAGCTCGATCGGCCGCTGCAGATGGTCCAGATCGAGGTGTTGATCGTCACCGCCAACGTCGGCGTGGCCAAGGAGCTTGGCGTCAGCTGGCGCGGCTCACAGGTCAATGTCGGAAATCCCAACAGCAGCTTCGCCATCGACACCGGTACCGGCGCCGGCGCCAGCGGCACCACGGGTGGCACCGCGACCAGCGGCACCACCGGCCAGGTCCAGAGCGGCGCCAACGGCCAGCTTTTCTCCAGCAGCGGTCTTGATGCCTTGAGCCTGCTTCCGGCTGCGACAGCGGGCGCCACAACCGCATCTTTCGTGATCCGCGGCGGCTCGGCCGTGATCCAGTCCCAGCTTCAGGCGCTGGCTTCGCAGGACCGCGCCCGCATCCTGTCGGCGCCCAAGCTGGTGACCCTGGACAATATCACCGCACGCATCACCCGCAGCCAGAACATCTATGTCCAGGTGGACACGGTCAGTCCGCAGGGCGGCTATGGCGGTGTCGGCTTGCAGGAAATCCAGACCGGCCTGACCCTGGAGATCACCCCGTCCATCGTGCCGGCCCAGTCAAACCGTGACCAGTCGCTGGTGCGCCTGAACCTGCGCGCGGAAAATTCGGCGCCCGGGAGCGGTTCCTTCGGCCAGATCGATGTCAATTCCCAAGAAGTGCAGACCAATGTCCTGGTGCCCGACAGCGACACCTTCGTGATCGGCGGCCTGTTCGACGACAGTAACATCAACTCCACCTCGGGCGTGCCTTACCTCAAGGATATCCCGCTGCTGGGTGCGCTGTTCCGCGACAACAAGAGCCAGAAGTCGCTGGGCGAGACGATCTTCTTCATTACCCCCAAGATCGTGGATGAGCGTTCCGTCCTTCAGAGCGACATCGCGGTCAAGGAAGGCTCCGCCGAATATATCCGCCGCGCCCGCGCCGAACTGAACGCGGTGAACCAGGATGCCAACAGGGCGAACCATGAGGTCCTGTCCGTGAAGGCCCTCGAAGAAGACGAGTGATGGGTTGGAACAGGAAAAACCGGATGACCGTTGCCGTGCTTGTCGTTCTGGCGGTCCTGGTCGCAGCGGCGGGTGTCTTCATGCCTGACATCCGCAGCCAGCTTGTGTTCAAGCCGCGGCAGGGCCGCGCCGAGACCATGGTGATGCAGATCGCGGCGCGCGAAAACCGCATGAGGCTGGGGCAGGGCCGGTTCGATACCTTCACCCCGCCCCAGGCGGCGGCCCATGCCCGGTCCCTGGGCCTGGATATGCAGGACTGGCCCGGTGAGGATTTCCTGTTCGACGCCGCCCTGATGCCCGACAAATCCTTGCGCCTGCGCGCGCTGCCACGGCCGGATTCGGTGCGCGATCTCAAGATCGGCGCCCAGATGTTCGTGGCCGAGCTGGCGCCCAGGGGCGGCATCAATCGCAGCGGATGGTACCCATGAAAATCCGTTTTGCCGCCGGGCTGGTCCTGTCTGCCCTGCTGCTTGCTACGCGCGCTCCGGCCGCGCCCGTGCCTGCCAATAGCGTGGTGACAGCACCGACCTGGGGCGTCGGTTCGGAATGGCATTACAGCGACGGCTATGCCGTGAAGGTCGCGTCCGTCTCGCCGAAGGGAACATTGTTCCAGCGGCTGGATGCCCCGGGCCAATCATTCATGCGTGAGGGCTTTATCCGGACCGATTCGGTCAGCGCCACCGCCACCCGCAAGGCCATCTACCGCACCGTTCCCGACAGCGCCGGCTCGATCCTGTCGGCTGCCAAGCCGCTGACCTTCCAGCGGGAGTATCTCAACAACGGCAAACTCATGGTGCATGCCAGTTCCTGGACGGTGGAAGGACGCGAGACCATTACCGTTCCGGCCGGCACCTTCGACTGCTGGGTGATTGTGTGGCGCACCCGTTCCTTGCGCTCGGACTGGACCGGCTTTGAGCGCTGGTGGTACAGCCCGCAGGCGCAGAATTATGTACGCATGGAATTCAAATATGGCCCCGAGCCGGATGGCTCGCGAGTGTTGATGAATTATCACCTGGCCTCGTCGACCGCGCCGGTGGCGTCCAATGTGACACCCAACGCGCCCCAGCCGATGGCGGCGCCGATGCCTTCCGCCTTCGACCCTGTTGTTCCGGCCCAACCGGCCAGCGTCACGGCGCCCACCATCTCTCCGTCGCTCAAAGCCCTGAAGGTCCAGGCGAGGAGTATCGCGCTGCTGATGCCTCCTGCCGCTTCTTCCCGCGCAGCCCTTTCCCAAAAGGTGCCCGTTGCAAAGCCCGACTTGCCCGACCCGGCCTCCGTACCGGCCGAGGCCAAGGCCATCCCGGCCAGAGTCATGTTCCGACCGGAGTCTAAAGACGACAAGCTGGGGTCCTGGCACGCCCAACTTGGCGCGGCGCAGGACGCGACCGCCATCCGAGACAATCTGCAAAAGATCCTGGCGCACAATCCCGGCGCGCGGGCCCTGCCCAGTGGCGTGATGGTGCGCAATGCCGAAGGCCGCACCTTCTATCGCGCCTGGCTGGGCTCCTATGACAGCCGCGAGGAAGCCTGGGCTCTGTGCAAAAGACTGAAAGCGGTGCCTGCCGCCGGTTGCGCCATCTTCAAGGGCGCCACCATGCAAGCCCGCGCCGACTGATACCTGGATTATTGGCCGGCGATCAGTTGCGCCAATAATGTGTGCAGGTTCGGCATCAGCACGAACAGCGCGGCGCTGGCTGCGAGGAACGGCCCGAACGGAAGCGGTGCGTCTTTCGCTTCGCGGCGCAAGGCCAGGAAAAATCCCATCACCACCACGCCACTGGCGAATGCACCCAGCAGGAAAAAGGGAATCTTGAGAATGCCCAGCCAGGCGCCCAGCGCCCCGGCCAGCTTGACGTCACCGCCGCCCAGTCCCTCGGCGTGGCGTACAAGGCCATAGATCGCCCCGATCGCCCACATCACGGCAAAGGCCGCTGCCGCGCCCGCCAGGCTTGAGATAAAGCCGTCGCCGTAAAGGCTCTGGAACAAGAGGCCGCAGGGCAAGAGCGGCAGCACCAGAAGATCGGGCAGCAACATTTCCCGCAGATCGATGGCCGACAGCGCCAGCAAGCTTGCCAGCAGCAGGAAGCTCAAGGCTCCTTCCAGCGACCAGCCGAACAGCTGCACGCTGATGAGGCCGGCCAGCGCGCCGCCCAGCTCCAGCAGCAGATAGCCATTGCCGAAGCTGTGACCGCAGGCACGGCAATGGCCGCGCAGCACCAGCCAGGACAGGAACGGGATATTGTCGTGCCAGGCCAGTTTCGTCTTGCAGTTCGTGCAATGCGAGGCGGGAAAGGAGAGGGCGGCCAGCGCGCGGTGCGGCGCGACATGGCCGTTGTTGCTTGTCAGCAGCAGCGGCGGCAACCGTGCGGCCACGACGCTGAGAAAGCTGCCGACTGCCGCGCCGCCCAGGATTGCGGGGGCAAGCAATACGGCATCGGTGGCGGTCACGACCCGGCTCGTCTTTCCGTCGCCTGGCCTTCAGCCATCTGCTGTGTCAGCCACTTGAGCAGGCGGTCGCGATGCTCGGCAGGATGGGTGAACATGACGCCGCAGACGCCGTCGCCCGAAAACATCACCTTGATCTCAAGGTCGCCGAAGCCCGTGATCCACAAATCCGCGATCACGCCTTCCTCGGGCGGATTGTCGAGTACGAGCAGCGCGCCGGAGCCGGAAAGATCGCCAATGGTGACCGGCAGGATTTCCCCGTCCACCCCAAGATCGCCCTTGAGATTGACGTCATAGCGTTGCTCGCGGCGCCGCTCAGCGCCGGAGGGTTCGACGGTACGGGTGCCAGTCGCGCTCATGCCCGGCAATCTCGCAAATCGCGGTTAAGGGCTGCTTAAGCCTTGGAGGGACAGCCGCGCTCTGCCGACCGGCCCCGGGGGGCGCCGGCGAGGCCCCTCCTTTATCCGGCGGCGGCCCGAAGCCAAAGGCGGCGCAGAAATGCCAAAGACGGATCGGTCCCGCCGGTCACCGGGATCACCCTCGCAAAACGGACGCCAACCTTGCCGCTGTTCCGCCAGACGGTCAGGGCCTCGTACCCCAGTCGTGCGGGCACATTGACCAGAAAATAGATTGCCGGCAGTTCGCATTTGTCCGGCAGCCTGATACGCGCGCCGTCCTCGCTCACGTCCAGAAACGTGCAGTCGAAAAGATATGTGCCGGACGCGTCGGCAATCACGCCTTTCATCAGGACGCGCTTGCGGCGTGTGCGCCTGGCCGATTGCGCGGGCCGCCGCTCGGTCTGGTTCATGACGATATTTGACCACGCGATCATTAAAAGCTGGCGAATTTCGAAGGCCGGTTATCCCGGCAGGTTGGTCAGCCGGTTGATGCTGAAATAGCCGGTGGTCCTGCCGCCATTGTTGTTTAAGATGTTCCCGCATTTGGCGCCGGCGTTGTTGAGCCCAACGCAAAGTCTTAACTCCATCAGCGGCAGGTGGCCGTTCAGCCCATTTACCACACTGGACCCCGTATAGGCGGAGGTTGCCATCAGCCAGCCGCTATAGGTCTGCCGGATCGGATTACTGTCGGCCGCCGCGATGTCGGTGGTGGTGATGGTGTATCTGATGGATTCGTCCGGATAGGTCCAGGTCTGCAGATTGCTCAATTCGTTGAAATAGCCCTGCAGGTTCGCCGCCAGAACCGTGTCCTTGATGCCGGTGTTGGGTAGGATGCAACTACTGCAGAACTTGCTTTTGGAAATGCGGCTGAAAGCGTAATTGAAGTTGCCCATCTCGGCCCAATAGGCGCGGCTTTTGGCCAACTCAGCTTCCACTGCGCGCTGTTCGACCAGAACCGTGCTGGTCATGAACAGCGAGAAGGCAAGCGAGATCACCAAGCCCACGATGGTCACAAAAACCATGGCTGCGCCGCGCTGATTGGCCAGAACTCTTTTCAATGGGGATCATCCTCGTCGCGGTTCAAGGTAAAGATAGTGTAGTAGCTGTTGCTGAACTGCCCGGGGGCGTTGGCGCGTACAGCTTGAAAACTGTCAGTTATGGTGAAGCTCACTTCCACGGTGCGGCCACTGACAGCCTGACCTCCCGCTTGCAGTTTGATATCGCTGCCGATCCAGCCGCCCACCAACTGGGTCGAATGATTGTCCTTGCAGTCGGGAATTGGTGTGCCAACGCCGATGCATGTCACTGTCATGGTGGCGAAGCTATCGGGTGTGATTGTCAGGATGTTACTCGTATACTGCAGAGCGTTGGTGCTGGTGCGCAGTCCATTGGGAGGCGCCGTGTGAAATCCGCGCAGGCCGTAAAGATTGTTTGTGCCGTCCTTGCCGGCCGAAGCGGACTGGGCACCCCAGGCCAGGAGATCGTAAGTCTCTCGGGCATGGCGGTTGATTTCGATTTTGGCGGATAATTCGTCAAACCAGCCCAACGCCTTCACCATGAAAGCCGTCGCAGCCAGTACGACAATCCCCGTGGCGGTGGCAGAGGCCATGACCTCGATCAAAGTGAATCCGGCCTGGCGCTGTCTCATGTGTGCCGCCCCACGATCGTGGCGAGGGTGACGGTCTGGAGGTTGGATGCGGCCACTGGATTTCCAGAGACCATGCGATACGGATATTCCAGATAGAGAACCAGCTTCTGGCAGTTGCCTGCCAGCAAGCCGGTGGGATCGAGGCAATTGCAGCTATCCAGGCTGATGCAGGGATTGGCGCTGATATTGGTGGTCGTCCAACTGATCCTGCCCAGAGTGCCCTGGGCCTTGTCGATCCAGACATAACTGCGGTTAAGCGACGACAACAGGTTGCTGCTGACATAGACTTGGAAGCTGTCGCCTGAGGCGAAGGTGGTGGCCGATGTCGTGGTGTAATCCTGCGTCCCGGGAATATAGGTGGGAGACAGGCTGATGGGATAGATCAGGCGGGTGGAAGGAAAGGCCGCTGTCTCGGTGTAGCCGGTTGTGCTGACCGGACCCAAGCCCCCAAACATGGTGGTGCCGTAAAGCGTCGTCAGTCTTTCCATCTCCATATTCGCAACAAAAATCGCTTTCTGCCGCACCACCAAGGCGTTTACCCGGCGGTCCCCCATAATCCAGATGGCGCCAAGAGCGGTGACGAAGATGGACAGGACTATCGCGGCCGCCATCACCTCCATCAGGCTGAAGCCGCGCTGGCTTTTCAGGCGGTCACTGCAGCGCATGACTTTCGCTGATGCCTTCCAGCCAGTTGAAGATGATGGAATCCGTGCCCGCGGCGCTGTCGCGCCGATTGGGCGGCGGTGGATAGCGATAGATCACCGCCCGCCCTTCGCGGCCCGTCTGGCCCGAGGAGGCTGATTGCACCCAACCGGTGGGCGTGGGCTTGGTCGAAGGCATGGTGCAGGTCGTGCCCTGCGGCCCACTTACCGTGGTGGTACTGGTGGCGCGCAGGATGGCCCAGACCTCGAACTCGACGGTGGGATCGCCGGCCTGGGAGGTGGAAATGAAGTTGGTGCCGTTGGTGGAGGAACAGAGGGTGGAATCGCGGCAGATCACCACAAAGCAGAAATTGCCGGTGTCGTTCAGATTGACGTTCAGGCCCGAAGAGAGCGTCGCCTCGCTCAGATTGCCGCCGGAGCAGCAATAAAGGCCGTTGCGCACCTTGTAGCTGCGCTCCTTGGAGGCGATGTCCAGAAGATAGGGCTTGGCCTCGGCCAGATGGGCCTGCTGGACATAAGAGCGATAGATCGGCACCGCGATAGTCGCCAGAATGCCGATGATCGTCACCACGATCATCAGTTCGATCAGGGTAAAGCCGCTCTGGCGGCCGGGCCGGCGGAAAGGGGCGCGCATGATGGGCCATGGTAGAGGGGCCCTGTTGCCAAGCGATTAAAGTAACCGCGCGTTAGCCATGCCCAGAACTTTCCGGGTGCGGATTAACAAAAGGCCGCGCCGGCTGGTACGAAAGAGTGCCAAAGGCCCTGAAAATAACGGGTTTTCCGACCTTTCGGGAACCGCCGCTAAGCAGCGATTAAAGTTTAAGCCTTATTGTCCTTCCGCGAATACAGGCAGGGCGATCTTCATGCGCAAACGGAATCAGAAGGGATTTACTCTAGTCGAACTGATGGTGGTGGTGACGATCATCGGCATCCTTGCCGCCATCGGCATTCCGCGCGTCTTCTCCTATATCCGCACCAGTTCGACGGCCGAGGTGGCGCAGGACGCAGCCAACATCACCAGCGCGATTTCCGGCTATGCCCAGTCGCAGCTCCAGACCGCAACGGCGCTTCAGGGTCAGATCGATGGCACCAGCGCCACGCCGGACCTGATCGGCACGAAAGAAATCTCCACCATCATCCCGCAGATCCAGTTGCCCAAGGATGGCCATTTCAACTACGCCATCAGCGCCGCGGTGGCCAATGCCGGTCCTTCCTCGGGTGAGGTGGTCTATTGCATCATCGCAACGGGCCGTACCAACGCCTCGGTCGCCGGCGGCCAGGTTCTTTATTCCAGCGTCGCCTCGACCGTGGCGGGCTGGGACGGTCACGTCAATCGCACCGCTTATGTCAACGGCCAGACGGACCTGACCGGTGTCAAAGCCGGTGGCTATTGTTCGGCGAGCGGTGCGGCCCAGCAGAGCTATTCGCCCTAAGGATCATGCGGACTGAATTCGGCTATGCATGGGGCAAGCTCTATCTGGCGATGCTCGCCATGGCCACCAGCACGGCGCCGTTGCCTCAGCGTGTGGCCGAAGCGTTTCGCACCCATCTTGCCTCATTGGGGCGGCAGAACCTGCCAGCCTTCGCGCATGACCGGCTGAGGGCGATGCGGGCCAAGCTGTCCGCCACGCCCACGGATGCCGACGACGACCTGACGATCGATCCCAGCAGGCTGACCGCCAAAGAAGCGGCCGCGATCGCGGAAGAGATTTTCAGCCTGTATGACGAGATTGCCCGTAGTGACGCGCGCGACCGTGCGGCCGGCAAGGCTTGAGAGTTCAGATTGCGTAGGCACGCACCGGAGCGGCCTGCTGATGGGCCGGTGCGAATTCGATGCTGACAGACGGGGGCATACCGTCGCGGCGTAGGCCCGGCACGCCCGCCGCGATCCATGAGACAAAGCCGATGAGGATCAGCTCAGCGATGATCACCGCCGAAAAAAACCTGCCGCTGATTCTGCGATCTCGCATAACCCCTTTTTGACCCATCTATCCTCGCACCGCCAGCGCGATCCGGCCTTATAGTGAACGCGCCAGGCCGGCAAAGAGGTGGCGTCAAAACGACGCTTGGCTGGGGGGGGGTACTCGCAATCGGTGCGATTGTGAACGCAAAGGCGCTGGCCGCGACCGGCGATGTTGCCTAATCTTCGACCAAAAAGAAGAGGAGGGGGGCGCTATGCGCAATTTGATCGGCATTTGCGGTGCTCTGTTGGGAATGTTGGCGGCGGCTCCCGCCTTGGGCGCGCCGCTGCATCCTGTGTTCGAGGTGGATCGCAACTGGCCCAGGCAGATGCCGCACGGTTACGTGTTCGGCCCCGCCGGCGGAGTGACGGTGGACAGCAAGGGCCATGTCTGGGTCTATTCCCGGCCGACGCAGCTGCGCCTCACCTTGATGAATCCGCCCAATCCGACCAGCGGCCTGCCTGCGCCGGCGGTGGTGGAGCTCACCGCCGACGGCACCTTTGTCCAGGGCTGGGGCGGCCCCCTGGCCATGAGCGAGAGCAGCCTCGCCAAATTCGACTGGCCGGTGCAGGAGCACGGCATTGCAGTGGATACGAAAGGCAATGTCTGGGTCTGCGGCAATGGCCGCGATGCCAAGAGCGGGCGCGATGACGACCAGTGCCTGAAATTCACCCATGACGGCAAATTCCTGATGCAGATCGGCCATTCGGGCAAAAGCAAAGGAAGCCTGGACACGGAAAATCTCGGCCATCCCTCCCAGCCGGTTTACTGGGCCAAGGACAATGAGCTCTTTGTCTCCGACGGCTATGTCAATCGCCGTGTCTATGTCGCCGATGCCGATACCGGAAAATTCAAGCGCATGTGGGGAGCCTATGGCCATGTCCCCGACGACAGTGCGCCGCGCGACCGGCGCTATGATCCGCCGCTACAGCAGTTCAACCTGCTGCATGGCATGACCATTTCGCGCGATGGCACCGTCTATGTCGCCGACCGCAATGCCAATCGCGTGCAGGCTTTCACCCTAGACGGGAAATTCCTCAAGGAAGGCTGGGTGTCGCGATCATCGCCGCAAGGCGATTTCGGTACCGCCTTTGCGGTTGCGCTGTCAGGCGACAAGGCCCAGCGATTCCTCTATGTCGCCGACGGGCATAATGAGCGGGTCCAGGTGCTGGACCGCCAGACTCTGCAGCAGATTCCCGGGGCGGAAATCGGTCATCCCGGGCCGTATCCGGGACAGTTTTTCAACATCCATGTGATGGCAAGCGATGCCCAGGGCAACCTCTACGTGGGTGAAGGCGGCGGGCGCGTGCAGAAATTCCTCTACAAGGGAATGGCGCGTTAGCAGAAGCAATAGCGGGTTTTCCAAACAAGAGCGCGCCGTTAGGAGTGCTCATATTGCAGCGCAAGAAGCAGGTTATGGCAGTGACGTCGTGCGCTCAGCACGAACCGGTTTTGCACTGTTTTGGGTAGAGTTTTTGGGCGTTTTTATTGTCGCCACCTGTCTTTACTTATAATATGCGCAACCGCGTGTATACAGAATACAAACGTGAAGACGGGCGCGACGGCACAGTCTTCGGGAGGATACGTGCGTAACAAGTTCTTGCTCGCCCTGACCACCGCTATCGTCGTTGCCGCCCCTGCGTACGCGGCGAGTTTACCGTCGAGTGAGGTCGCGAGTTTGCGCCGG
>JADMIO010852355.1_pt1 | contig 42403 bp, 35 predicted proteins | sample 8958161 | NCBI WGS metagenome assembly JADMIO01 (sample SAMN16585339, study PRJNA669376) | soil metagenome | isolation source: Crop rotation soil | place: USA: Cullars Rotation, Alabama | collected 2011 | reverse complement strand
CGCGACAACTTGTCCACGTGGAATTCTAAGCTTAGGATCCCAATGTGCTGGAAAGGTGACGGCAAGCAACAGGTTGAGCAGCGCGACCTCGCACGCGACGATCCAGATGGCCTTCTTCGCCGTCGCGTAGACCGGCTTGGTCATGACGCCGGTGAGGTTGGCGATCGCCTCGACGCCGGACAGCGCCAGCACGACGAAGACGAACGCCCGCCAGATGTGCCCCGGCGGCTGGCGGAGCGTCCCAAAGTTCAGGTGCCGCCAGTCCACGTTCGGCAGTGCGAAGACGACGACGAGCAGCGTGATGGCCACCATTCCCGCCGCCGCGAAGATCGCGAAGCCGGACGTGTGCTTCGGGCCCATCAGGTTGAACGCACCGATCGCGATGATCGCGACGATCGCCCAGAGGCCCGGCGAGTTGAGGGCGAACAACCGCTCCGGCCGCGACTTGACGTACAGCGAGCGGATCGCGCTCTGCCAGGTGGCATCGTCGGAGCGGGCCAGGTACTGATCGCGCTCGCCCGCCGCCATCTGGCCCTCGTACTTGAGGGTCTTCTCCTCGGCGTCGAACCACAGGGCGACCGCCGGCCCCGTCTCGGCCGACGCGTGCGGTAACTGCACGCCCGGGGGCAGCGCGTCCAGCGCCTCCTTCAGGGCGGTCTCGTGCTTCAGGCGGATGTCGTCGCCGGGGTCGGTCTGCTCGACCTGCTGCGTCTCGTGCCGGCCGAGCCCGAAATAGTGGAACGCGTCCACCGCGCTCAGGGACGCCGTGACGGTGTAGTCCGCGAACAGCAGCAGCGCCCCGATGACGCCCAAGAGTCGGCTGCGCTGCTTGGCGGCGGTGTAGACGCCGCCGCCGTCGGGGTAGATGCGGCAGATCTGCGTGTACGCCCACCCGACCGCCAGGATCAGCGCGCTCATGCCGGCCATGAGCCAGAAGCTGGTCCGCCCCGCGACGAGGAATGCCAGGCCCAGCACGTACAGCCGGCTCGTCCCCCAGTCCCCGAACAGCAGGGCGGCGGCCTGAAACCAGTTGACGTTCCTAGGGCGTTCGCTGCTGAGCAGCGCCAGGGCAGGCGGTAGGGCTTTATCGGTTGTTTCCATACGTGAGGCGCGCCGCCCGCGAAATTCAAGCGGTTAGGGCTCTTGCGGTTGTCGAGAAAGGCTATCGCGGGCGGCGCGAGGTGACAAGTACCTAGGTCTTGGCCCGACCAGATTAAACGCCGGTGCCCACAGCCATGCCCGGCGCCGCGAACTTTGCCGGATTGCACACGTCGTATCATCAGCGCGCTCGCGGAGATGAGCCCGCCCGGAGTAGTCCATGGAGTTTTCGATTAACGCCGTTGGATTTGTTGTATTGGTAGCGGTTTACATCGGTTTCCGGCGTGTCATGCGCCGGCGCCACCGGCAGGCCGCGGAGAGGGTCTACCGCAACCTCGCGGGCACGCCGGGGCGGCGCCAAACCGATTGCCCACGGTGTTCATCCCCCCTGCCGCCGGCCGGCTCCTATTGTCCGCGCTGCGGCGTCGCCCTCCCACCCCCGCTACCAGGAAAGCCGCGCGCCCGGATTGGCTTCGTCTACGCCGTGATCGTGGTGTTCGGCATCCTCGGGCTGTGCGCCTTCGTCTTCGCGGCCCGAACTTCCCAGCCTGTGTCTTCCCCGCAAATTGCGCGGCCGGTGGTCGTTGCACCGTAAATGAGATACAAAGCTCTTCGCCGCCTGGACTTTAGACCGCCCGGACAAACAAACGCAGCGGTGGGCTGGACGGGCGTCCGGATCCCCCCGAACTCTGAATGGTAGACTAAGCCGACCTGCCCCCCCTCAACGGTTACCCGCTGTGCATCAGGTCGCTTGGCCAGCCTCTGAGGTCAAGACCAAGGTGACGGTTCGCCCGGCGAACGTCACGGACGCCGAAGGTCTCCGGCGTTTCGCCGCGGACCTGTTCGCCAAACACCTCCCGGTGTTGTTTCGCCGTGAGCGGGTCCCCTCGGCCGACGACCAGCGCATGATGATCCTGCAGCTATGCGGGACGCCGCGAAGCATACTGCTGGTTGCCGAGTCGCGGGATGGCGACAGGCGGCGGGCTCGTGAAAGGCGCGGCGACAGACGCGGAGAAGCAAGGGCGAACTTCTTCTCCGCGGCTATCTCCGCATCTCCGTGTATCCGTGCCTCCGCGGCTGTTGTGGCTTTAGTTAGGTACTCGCCGCCGGCGTCGCGTTCGCGCGGGTCGGGCGACTACAATCGGGTCATGGTTCCCTCCGCGCTCGCCAAGAAGGTCACCCTGAACGACCTACGCGCCGCCCGTGCCGACGGTGGGAAGGTCGCGATGCTGACGTGTTACGATTACACGACGGCTAGGCTCATGCAGCAGGCCGGCGTGCCGGCGCTGCTCGTGGGGGACTCGGCCGCGAACGTGATCCTGGGGCACGAGACGACGTTGCCCGCGAAGCTGTCGTTCCTGATGGAGCTGACGGCCGCGGTCCGGCGCGGCGCGCCGCTTGCCTTTCTGGTCGGCGACATGCCGTTCGGTTCCTACCACGCGTCGTTAGGACGGGCCGTCGGGAACGTCTGTAAGATGGTGCAACGCACCGGTTGCGACTGCGTGAAGCTGGAGGTGGCCGACGGCCACGCCGGCCTGATCCAGAAGCTGGCGGATGCCGGTATCGCGGTGATGGCGCACCTGGGCCTGCGGCCGCAAAGCGTCGGCCTGATGGGCGGTTACAAGTTCCAGGGGCGCACCGCCGCCGAGGCGGCAGAGGTCGTCTCGTTAGCCGGCCGGATGGAGGACGCGGGGGCCGCGGCGCTACTGTTGGAAGCAGTGCCGCCGGACGTCTCGCAGGCGGTCGTCGCGGCGACGGGGGTGCCGGTGATCGGCTGCGGCGCGGGGCCGGCTTGCCACGGGAGCGTCATCGTCACGCATGACGCATTAGGCCTGACGCCGCGCCCGCCACGGTTCGTCCCGCGGCTGGGTGACTTGGCGGCGCCCGCCATCGAGTGTTTCGCCGATTACGTGCGGCGGGTGCGCGAAGGACAATACCCCGCGAGCGAGCATAACTATGAAATGCCGGCCGCCGAGCGGCAGAAGTTTCTGTCGCGGCCGACCCAAGGTGCATCCGTCGTCGTTTGAAGAATACAACCCGCAGTCGTTTAGCCGGCTCGGCCACGAGCCGTCTTTAGTCCGAATAAGATAGACGGCTCGTGGCCGAGCCGGCTAAACGAGTAGCGGGCGGACGCGTTCGCCCCCTTGACGAACGATTGATTACAAAGTCTTACCGGGGCGCGCGGCGTGCCTGTCGCCCCCCCGGCGCATTTGCAGGAGAAGAGGTAATGAGTCCAATGCGCAAATCCCTCACCGTGGGAATGGTTGCCGGCACGGCTGCGGCGGCGGTCCTCGCGGGTTCGAGCCTCGTGCAAAACGTTCGGTTCGCCCGGGCAAAGGAAGAGGTCGAGTCCACGCGCGAACAGCTCGCCACCGTGAACGACCTGGCCAAGGTCTTCCGCAACGTCGGCAAGGTCGTCGAGCCGTCGGTCGTCAACATCATCGTCCACAAGAGCATGAAGACCGGCGGGAAGCGCATGCTCCCGTTCGACGACGACATGCTCAAGCGCTTTTTCCCCGACCGCGACGGCGACGGCAAGCCGGACCTCCCCGAGGGCTTCGGCGACGGCGGCGGCAGCGAGGGTGAGGACGGCGGCGCGTTCGAGCAGGTCGGCACCGGCAGCGGCGTCATCATGGAGGTCCAGGGCGGCAGCGGCTTCATCCTGACCAACAACCACGTCGCCGGCGGCGCCACCGAGATGAGCGTCACGCTCGCCGACGGGCGGACCATCAAGAACGCCAAGGTCCTCGGCACCGACGCCAAGACTGACCTCGCGGTCGTGAAGATCGACGCCGACCGGCTCATCCCAGCGAGCTGGGGCAATAGCGACCAACTGGAGCGCGGCGACTGGGTCATGGCGTTCGGCAGCCCGTTCGGCTACGTCGGGTCGATGACCCACGGCATCGTCAGTGCCCTGAACCGACAGGCAGGCATCCTCGCCGAGAAGCAGGGCTACGAGAACTTCATCCAGGTCGACGCCCCGATCAACCCCGGCAACAGCGGCGGCCCGCTGACCAACCTCCACGGGGAGGTCGTCGGCATCAACACCGCCATCGCGTCCCGCTCCGGCGGTTTCCAGGGCATCGGCTTCGCCATCCCCTCGAACCAGGCGAAGTTCGTCTACAGCAACCTGAAGGATAAGGGCAAGGTCGTCCGCGGCTGGCTTGGCGTCAGCATCAGCGACGTCTCCCGCGACCTCCCGAAGGCCTCCAGCTTCGGCTACAAGGGTGAGAAGGGCGTGCTCGTCGAGCAGACCTTCGCCAACACCCCCGCCACCGGCAAGCTGCAGGCCGGCGACATCATCACCGAGCTGGGCGGCAAGTCGGTGACCAACGTGCAGGACCTGCGCAACGTGGTCGCTAGTACCGCGCCCGGCCAGGACCTGAAGATGAAGGTCTTCCGCGACGGCAAGGCCGAGGACGTGACCGTCAAGATCGGCGAGCAGCCGGAAGACCTGACGCTGGTCGGCGGCCGCTCGACCGCCCGCCCCTCGACCAGCTCGGGCAATGAGGCCGAGAAGCAGAGCGAGGAGCTGGGCCTGCGTCTTTCGAACGTGAACGATGCCCTGATCCAGAAGTACGGCTTGGCCGAGGTGAAGGACGGCGCCCTGGTGACGAAGGTCACCCCGCGCTCCCCGGCCGCCAAGGCGGGCCTCCGCGAGGGTGACCTCATCACCCGCGTCGGCGCGACGACGGTCGGCAGCGCCGACGAGGCGTTGGCCGCGATCGGGAAGCAGGACCGCGCCAAGGGCATCCGCTTCTACGTCACCAACGCCGGGGGCTCCCGCTTCATCTTCGTCGAGCCGACGAACTGAGAATTGGGTAGACGGTTTCTAACAACAAAGAACGGGCGGCCGGTAACGGCCGCCCGTTCCTTTGTTTGTCCGTTCCCTCAGGGGAACGACGTGCGCCAAGTCCTGCCCGCTGAAGCGGGCAGGCCGGCGGGCGCGCCCGAAGGGGTACTGCACTTCCCCGGCTCCTTTCATTTCCGCGATATGTGTGCCCTCGTGCTACAATCCGGCGAACGAACGGCCCCGTGTTGCGTGCAATCCGCACGCGGCCCGTCGCCTGGATTGAGGCCGCGTGTGAAGCGGGGTGTTATGCGACCGAACCGGACGCACTTGCTGCGAGTCGCCGTGCTCGCGTTGGTATTGTCCGGCTCGTGCGCGCGTCCGGCGCACGCGGACGACCCGCCCGCGACCTCTCGCCCCGCCACTTCCCAAACCCAACCCACGACCGCGGCGGCCGCCGAGGCGGAGGGCTGGATCGCCCGGCTCGGAGACCACGACTGGAAGGTGCGCACGCTGGCCGAGGACAAGCTCGCCGAGATGGGCGACGCGATCGAGCCGAGGCTTCACCGGCTCATCGTCGAGACCGCGGACAGCGAGGTCCGCGCCCGCGCGGAGGTCGCGCTGCGGCGGATCGAGATGATGCACCGGCTCGGCCCGACGCTCGTGACCGTCCGCCTCGACCACGCGGCGCCGCAGGCGGCGTTCGCGACGCTGGCGACGCTCGGGCGGGTGCCGATCGTGCCGCTGCGCGAGTCGCTGTGGCGGCAGCGCGACTGGCCGCCGCTGACGATGGACCTCGTCGCCCAGCCGTTCTGGGCGGCGCTGCGTCAGGTGTGCGCGGCCGAGGGGCTATGCCCACTCTTCGCCGGCGGGGAGGGGGAGCCGGGGCGCATCGTGCTTGCCCTCGACGCGCCCGGCGAGATGGCACGGCCCGCGACGTTCAGCGGGTCGTTCATGATCCTCGCGACGAGCCTGTCGCGTCGGCCCGCCGGACCGGACGCACCGGCGGACGGGGGCACGGAAGCCGAGCTCCAACTCAAGTTCTTCGCCGACCCGAAGTGGCGCGTCATCGAGCACCCCGACCAGGTGGACATCCAACTCATCACCGACGATCGCGGCCGGCAGTTGAAGGCGCCCGAGCCCATGCGCATGCAGGGTTTCAAGGCCGACTCCCCCATCTGGCTGATGCGGACCGTCCTGCCGCGCGTCCCCGCGGACAGCGTCCGCCTGGCCCGGCTCGGCGGGAGCTTCCGCATCACGTTGTTGGAGATGTCGGATGCGGCCGAGTTCCCCAACGTGCTGAGCGCCCGCGCCGTCGCGCGGCGCGTCGGCGCCCACGTCGTTCAATTGCGCGAAGTCGTGGCCGAGGACGACGCCTACGTTGCCCGGATCATGGTCGCGCGCAACGGGCTGTCGCCGCAGACGTGGCGCCAGGCGCACGAGATCGATGCCGTGCGCCTGCTCGACGCCAAGGATCAGCCGCTGAGCCGCACGTCCTTTCAGGCCGAGGAGCGCGGCGACCAGACCTACTACGACATTCGCTTCAGCAAGCCCCGCGCCAGCGCCTCATCCGGCGGCTCCGCGGCGCCCGCCAAAATGGTCTGCCAGGTCCCCCTCGAGCCCCGGGAGATAACGATCGCGTTCGAGTTCGCGGACCTGCCGATCGAGAAATAGCCGCCGCGCGGTGGTGACGAGGAGGGTCTGCGCTATTCCTCGACGGCCGCAGGTGATGTCGGTAGTGTTGACCTCGAAAGGGTCGGCACTCGGACGGCCAGCGCCTGCATCTGCTCCGCGGAAAGCACCTTCGACAGGCCCGCCCGGGTGGCGTCGATCAAGGCCTGAACCCGACGTCGGACCTCGCCGGCCTCGGTTTCGCTCGAGGGCTCGGCGGCGGGCAGCGCGTCGACGCCCGCGCGGAGTGCGGCCAGGACCTCCTCCACTTGCGCCGGTTGCCCGTTCACGAGCCGCAGGTTGCGCAGCGCCAGTCGGAGCCTCGCGGACCAGGCACGGCCCCCGCCACGCGGCGTGCGGCGGAGCGCCGCAAGTTGGGCGACCCGTCCGGGGCCTAGGATCGTCTGCACCTCGTCGCGCGTCCGCTCCAGGGTCTGCGTGACCTCCTCGCACCGCTCGGAACCCGGCACACGGCCGGCCTCGAACTCGCGGTCGACCGACGCCCACGCGGCGCTCGCGGCGGCAAAGAGCGATTCCACCTCGCGCCGCTCGGCGGGCGTCAGCGAGAGGTCCGTCACCTCGCGGCGATCGAGTTCCAGCCGCTCGTGCGCCTCGGCCAGCCCCGCCCGCAGGCCGGGCGTTTCGCGTTGCGATTCGGAGCCTGACCGGGAGACGGGCGCCGTCATCGGCACATTGGCATCGCGCGCGACGCGAGCTCGATCTTTCGGCGGCGCCCCACAACCCAGCGGCCCGATCATGAGTACGAGCGACAAGCCGAGCCGCGGTCGCGGCCGTTGCGAGCCGTTGGCATTAGTTCCGGCTGACTTCGGCATGGCAAAGGTGGGGCGCGGGACCACGGTTGAGCGACCGGACACTGGCGCGACGTTTTAACCGCCCCGCGCCCCGGTGCAAGCGTCGTCGCGCGTGACGGGCGGTCGATGACAAACGTCCCGGCCCACATCTACAATGCCGCCATGACCCCGAGCGCGCTGCAGGACCTGTGTGAGACCGGACAAGAGCAGTTGATGGCCATGCGATACCTCGAGGCCGAGGCGACGCTCGCCGAGGCGGAACAGCACGCCTGGGGCACGCGCGACTGGGACGCGCTGTCGCGGCTATACATGCCTTTGCAGGAGGCCCGCCGGCAGCGCCGGCAGCGGTGCGGCGAGGGCGTCGTCTGCCTGGACCTGCTCGCCCAGTCGCCGGACGACCGTATCGACGCGCGGCACGTGCTGGAGAATTACCCGCACGGCCAGCTCCTCGTCGCCGGGTGGGGGTCGATCGAGCCGGCGCTCGCGGTCCGGCGGATGCAGAAGGAGTTGGGGCTGTACGTCGAGAGCTTCCTCGCCGCGGTCTACCCGATCAGCGGTTCCGGCGAGACGGTCAGCGATTCCACGCCGCGCGCCGTGGCGATCGTGCCGGCGGACGACGTCGCCCTGCCCGACCCCGAGCCGATGACCGCCGACGAACTGGCCCGCCGATTGCCTGCTCACAGCATCGTCCTGCCGGCGACGGAACTCCCCCGCGGCAGCCGGATGGGCACGACGGCGACGTACGGCGAGGTCATGGACATGTGGGAACGGCTCCACACCCCGTTCCTCGCGGCCGCCGACGCCGAGCCGGACTTGGTCCGCCGAATGGACGGCTACCGCCGGACCATCCGCGTCGATTACGCCAGCGAGCTGGCCCACCAAAAACTGTCCGACGCGGCCCGGCAGATGATGCGGCAGGCCAAGGCTAGCAAGTAGAACGATCCGCAGATTACGCAGGTTTTCGCAGATTAAATACAAGTGCAGAATGCTCGCCTTGGGTTTCCTATTCTTTAATCTGCGTCCATCTGCGTAATCTGCGGATGAATAACATCCGCGTGTGAACAGACTTTGACGAGGTCCACATGGGAATCTTCGACGGCAACCGCCGGGGCCCCGGAATCCACATCACGTGGATCATCGGGCTCGTCATCGCGGGCTTCGGCCTTCTGCGTTATTTCACCGCCACGCAGACCAACCCCGTCACCGGTAAATCGGAGCGGGTGAGCCTGACGCCGCAGCAGGAGGTCGCGCTGGGCGCCCGGACCGCGCCGCAGATGGCCGCCCAGATGGGCGGCGAGGTCCCGCGGTCCGACCCGCGGGCGGCGCTGGTCGCCGAGGTCGGGCAGAACCTGGTGCGACAGATCAACGTCCCGAACATGCCCTGGCAGTTCGACTTCCACCTGCTCGACGACCCGAAGACGGTTAACGCCTTCGCCCTGCCCGGCGGGCAAATCTTCATCACCACCGCCCTGCTGAGCCGGCTGGAGAACGAGGCGCAGCTCGCCGGGGTGCTGGGCCACGAGATCGGCCACGTCATCGAGCGCCACGCCGCCGAGCGCATGGCCAAACAGCAGCTCGGCCAGTCGTTGGTCAATGCCGTCGCGATCGGCGCCAGCGGCGACCACGGCGGCTACACCGCCGCCCAAGTCGCCCAGATGGCCAACCAGTTCGTCCAGCTCAAGTACGGCCGCGAGGACGAGCTCCAGTCCGACGGTTACGGCGTCAACTACATGACCCAGGCCGGCTTCGACCCCACCGAGATGATCCACGTCATGGAGATCCTCAAAAAGGCCTCCGGCGGCAGCAGCCAGCCCGAGTTCATGAGCACCCACCCCGACCCCGGCAACCGCGCCGAACAGATCAGGGGGCAGATCAAGCAACACTTCCCCAGCGGCGTCCCGAATAACCTCACCAAGGGCCGGCCCCTCGAATCCCCCGCCGCCACGGGTGGCGGGCGGGGCAAGGCGCTTCCGCCGAAAGAGCCGTTCTAACAGGACAGCGCCTTCACGCCGCTTGTGGCGTCGCAAACCAATCGGAAGGTCCTCGGGACGGGCGCGCCATTGCATCCGCGACGTCGCAAGCGGCGGTCCGCACGCAAAACAGGACGGCGCTACTCAATCGCAACCCACGCCGGACCGTTTCCCGCGCGTCACTCGTGGTTGCGGCCGGTTTGGCTCGCCTGTATGTTTTCGGCATTCGTTGTCGCGCGGCTGCGCCGGGCAGCGGACCCACGTTGGCAGAGGACCAAGGACCCATCCGATGAAGATCCACGAATACCAAGCCCGTCAGATCCTGAGCGAGGCCGGCATCCCGGTGCCCCAAGCGGAGGTGGTGCGCACGCCGGAAGAGGCCGCGGCGGCGTTCAAGGCGTTCAAGACGTCGATGTGCGTCGTGAAGGCGCAGGTCTACGCCGGCGGGCGCGGCAAGGCGGGGTTCGTCAAGCTCGTGAAGAGCGCCGACGAGGCCCGCGACGCGGCCAAGTGGATGCTGACCCACCGGATGACCAGCTACCAGACCGGCCCGGAAGGCGTGCCGGTCTCGGTGTTGCTCGTGGCGCCGGGCGTGGACATCGCCAAGGAGTTCTACCTCGGCATCACGATCGACCGCGCCCGCAACACCGCGACGCTGATCGCGTCGGCCGAGGGCGGCGTGGATATCGAGGAGGTCGCGAAGAAGAACCCCGACAAGGTCCTCAAGGAGCCGATGCACCCCCTGCTGGGCCTCCAGGGCTACCAGGCGCGCGACATGGCGTACAAGCTGGGCTTCAAGGACAAGCAGGCCGGCGAGGCGGCGAAGATCATGGCCAACCTCGCCAAGGTCTTCATCAAGACCGACGCCTCGCTTGCCGAGATCAACCCGCTGGTCGTGACCAAGGACGGCAAGCTGCTGGCGATCGACGCGAAGTTCAACTTCGACGACAACGCCGCCTTCCGCCACAACGACCTGGTCGCGATGGAGGACGAGAGCCAGGAGAAGCCGCTCGACGTGCGGGCGAAGAAGGCGAACCTCAACTACATCGCGCTCGACGGCACGATCGGCTGCCTGGTCAACGGCGCCGGGCTGGCGATGGCGACGATGGACATCATCAAGCTGCACGGCGCCGAGCCGGCCAACTTCCTCGACGTCGGCGGCAGCGTCACGCCGGAGGGCGCGGTCGAGGCGTTCGGCATCATCCTCTCCGACCCGAAGGTCAAGGGCATCCTGGTCAACATCTTCGGCGGCATCGCCAAGTGCGACCTGATCGCCGAGGCGCTGGTGACGGCCGGTCGGGAGATCGGCTTCAAGGTGCCCGTCGTTGTCCGGCTGGAAGGGACGAACGTCGAGAAGGCTCGCGAGATCCTCGCGAAGGCGAAGACCGAACTGCCGACGCTCGTCGCCGCGACCGACCTGACCGACGCCGCGAAGAAGGTGGTCGCCGCAGTGTCGTGAGGCATTCGTCCTCGCAGGATCAAGCCGGGTTCGAAGCGAAGCGGAGACCCGGATTCCGACCGCGCGCGAAAAGACGGGGAGAATCACTGCGCTGCGCACCCGGCGTGCCCCACAGGGGATTCGCATATGAAGTATTGCTTCGTCAGCGCCTGTCTCTTGCTTGTCCTTACGGGCTGCAGCGCGTTCAAGCAGCCGAACGCGCCGGTCGAGACGGTGGGAAACACGCAGGGAAAAGGCCCATACCAGCCTCGCGAGCGGGCCGGTAGTGAAGCTTCGGCTGTAGCCCCAGCCGCGCAGCAACCCTCCGCCGCGGGGGAGACATCCGCGACCCCCGCGGCGCCGGAGTCGATCGCCCCGCTGCCCCGGCCCTTCCCCGACAATCCGCCGGTGGGGCAATCCTGCCGCGTCCATTTCCGTCGCGACGCGCTCGGCTTGTCGGCGCCGGCCCCGCTCGGTGTGGACCAAGGCGGCCTGGCCAGCCGGACCACCCAGATGAGCGGCACGCTCGACCGGGTCACCGACCAATGGCTGGTTATCCGGTCCAGCGACCACACGTGGTGGGTGCCGCGCACCGCGATCCTGGCAATTGAGCTGACGGATTAAACCGGCGAACGTTCAACGAGCCATCGTGCATCAGTGACCATGCGCAGTTGCCAAGCCAAGCACGCCTCGAGCCACAACCCGGTCAAAAACTTATCGATAACTGAAGGCGGCGCTCTTACGGCGCGAGGACCTCGCCGCTTGTAGTATGTACTGTGACTACGATCGTGACCGCCACACATCCTTCGCGCCCGGCCCCCCATCTACGTTTATTCCTCCTGGTCCTCACCGCCGGGCTGATCGTCGCGGCGTCAACCTTGCTCCTTCGCACTGAGGTCGGCCATTACATCACGGACATGGACCGGCTGCGGCAACTGGGGCGCGCCGTCCAAGCATGGGTCGCCGACCATCGGATCGTCGCCCCGCTCCTCTTTTTACTTGCTTACGTCAGTTGTGCCCTGCTCGCCCTGCCCGTCTGGTGGCTGCAGGTCCTCGCGGGATTCGGGTTCGGGCTGGTGATGGGGATCGGGTGGAGTCTGGCCGGGGCCGTGGCGGGGACGGTGCTGGCGATGTCGGCGTCCCGGTGGCTCGGCGCGGAACGGATGACGCGCCGCGCCGCCGGCCGACTGCGCACCCTCCGCCGGCTCGACCGCCGCCTCGGCCGCAACGGCCTGCTGGTCGTCATGGCGGTCCGGCTCTGCTACGTCCTGCCCTTCGGCCTGAGCAACTACCTGTTCGGCATCACGCGCATGACCGTCCGCGACGCCGCGCTGGGCAGCCTGCTCGGCGGGTTCCCCGCCATAGCCGTGTACGTCGCGATTGGCGTGGATCCGAGGTTACTAACGAGCCCCCGGTTCATCGTTACGGTTGCGGGGGTCAATGTGCTGCTGCTGTTACCGCTGGCGTTGCGATACCGCCGACGAGGCACAACAACACCGCGGGAATAGTCCCCATGGCAGAGGAAGCGCCAAGGCCGCCAAGCTCGCCAAGAAAACTGCTAAAATGAACTCCCCTGCTTGGCGGACTTGGCATCTTGGCGACCTTGGCGCGACGCTTTAACAAGCATTTCGTACAGTATTTCACCTTCAGCCGGGACGAGGATAGCCCCCGTTGGTGAACCGCCCATCCACGTTGAACGTGACGCCGTCGATCTCGATGCGGCCGCCCTGTCGCAGGTCGACGACCATGTCCCAGTGCAGGCCACTCTGGTTGGTGTTGCCGGTCTCGGGGTAGCCGGCGCCGAGCGCGAAGTGGACGGTCCCGCCGATCTTCTCGTCGAACAGGGTGCTGCGCGTGTACTGCTTGATGTTGTAATTCGTGCCGATCGCGCACTCGCCCAGCAGCCGGCTGCCGGCGTCCATGTCCAGCATCGAGATCAGGAACGCCTCGCCCTTACTTGCGCTGGCGTCCACGACCTTGCCGTCCTTGAACGTCAGGCGGACGTCGTCCACCTCCCGCCCGTGATGGACGGCAGGGAAGCTGAAATGGATCGTGCCGTTGACGCTGTCGACGACGGGCCCGGTGAACACCTCGCCATCGGGGAAGTTGTGGTGCCCGTCGCAGTTGATCCACCGCCGGCCGGCGACGCTGAGGCGGACGTCGGTGCCGTTGGCGGCGACGACCCGGTAGTCGCCGCCGAGCAGCGATCGCTCGTTGAGGAAATCCACCAGCCGCTGCTGCCGTTCGCTGACCGCCCGCCAAGCGGCGACCGGATCCGGCTGGTCCAGCAGGCCGGCGGTGAAGACGAAGTCCTCGTACTCCGACAGGCTCATCTCCGCGTCCTGCGCGGCGGCGTGGTTGGGGAAGGGGAGACCGCACCACCGCAGGCTTCCGCCGGCCGCCCGGGCGAGGAACTTGTCCAGTATCGGTTTGCGTGCCGCCTGCGACAGGCCCATGCGCTTGGCGTCGACGTTGGTCAGCGCACGCGTGTTCTCTTCCGCCCAAACGACGATCGAGACGTCGATCTGATCGACCTCGAATTGGGCGACCGGGTTGACGAACTTGAGCTGCTCGTCGTTGCCGGTCTTGAGGAGGATCTCGCTCAGCTCGTCCGGCGATGTCCGGGCCATCGGGTGCCCGCCCGCGGCGACCACCTTGCGAAATAATTCGACCAACAACGGTTCCGCCACCGTCGGCGCCGTCAGCCGCACCAAGTCTCCCGGCTTCACGCCGGTGCTGTAGTTCACGATCACGTCCGCTAACTTTTCCAGCCGGGGGTCACGCATGACCACATTGTAAGATTTCGTATGGAGTAGTCATTTGTCCCTGGTCCTTTGTCCTTTGCAGCCGTTCGTCTCGGACGTTGCTCGCGAAGACCCACGCCACGGAGATTCGCCCGCGCCAGCGCCATACATGAAAGGCCGTTCCCACGTCGCCGACCTGCAAAGGACTAATGACAAGGAACAAATGACACCCTCTCGATTTTCCCGGCTGGCGCGGCGCTTGCGTACGCTTACGATGCAACGGGAAGATCGACAGCAAGAACCGATCGATGGAGGCTCTCTATGTTCCGTTTGATGAAGTTGGCCGCATACGCCTTGTTTGGATACGCCATTTACGAGTTCGTCCGCGGATTGGTCGACATGCCGCCCGGCCCGGGCCGCATGCGCATTGCGGAAACGCCGGGCGCGTCCGGCAGTCGCGCCAGGCTAACTGGCGGCGGCACGGGCAATTACATCGCCACGCAGGATCCTGATGGAGCCTCCGTCCCCCACCGCGTGGGACGGGGCGTCGTATAAGGCATGCTGCGCACGTGCGATCATCGCATGGCGGCCGATAGGCGTGCGCCGGCCCGAACGCGCACGCTTATTTGCTCCCCTCGGGAAGCAGCCGGCCGGTGTCGCGCAGGCGTTTGAAGGTCCGGCGGCGGATGAGGAAATAGGGCTTGAAGATGAAGCGGTGCAATCGGATGAGCGCACTCTTGTGCTCGATCCGTGCCCGCTCTTCCGGCGTGATCTCGTCCGGCCGCAGGCGGCGCTTGTGCTTGAGGACGTGGTAAAGGTCCTCCCGCTGCATCCGCCGGAGGATCCACCGGGCGACGAACCGCGGGATGTACTCGTTCAGGTCCCAACTGATCTGGAAGTCGATCAGGTGCGGCAGGCCGTCGTCACCAAGCAGGATGTTCTCCGGCTTATTGGTATCGACATACGCAATGTCGCGACGGTGCAGCTCGCGCATCAGTTCTTCGAGGCGGGCGAAGAAGCCGTCGGGCACCGGCTTATCCTTTGCCAGAGGGCGGCCCTCGACGAACGCGTGGACGAAACCCGTGCGCCCGACCATCCCGAGGACGGCCGGCACGTTGGGCAGATCGTCGAGGCGCCGGTAAAACCGGACCTCGCGCCGGCAGAGCCACCCGCCGAGCCACGCCAGGGGGAATCCCGCGAAATCTTCGGTCCGCCCGATCTTGAGTACGGCCCGCCGCCCCGCGTCGTCGGCGTAAAAGCCCGTGGCGGCGAAGAAGTCGTGCTTGACGGTCTGCGCGAGCCGAAAGGCCCGCCCGTCGGCGGTGATCTGCGGCGGCAGGCCGGCCCGACCCAGCGCGCGCATGGTGTACGCGGTCCGCTCCCCTTGGGGCGCGTTACCAACAGGGTCGTCCAGGGCGTCGCGGTGTGTGCTCACGACCGTGATTATATGGCGTGGGGTCGGAATGTCAGTCTAGGAACGTCGCGCCACGGCAAACAATTCGCCCGACGCTATACCAATTGCCCGTCACGGCGGAATTCATTTCTTTCCCATCGCCCGCTGTGCCCGGAAGAAGTCGCGGAGCGCGTCGGCACACGCGTCGGCGAGGACGCCGGACGTCACCTCGACGCGGTGATTCAAGCGGGGATCCTCGCACAGTCGAAACAGCGTGCGCACCGCGCCGGCCTTGGGATCGTCGCAGCCGTAGATCAGCCGGGGGACGCGGGCGTTGACGAGGGCGCCGGCGCACATCGGGCAGGGTTCAAGGGTCACGTAAAGGGCACAGTCGAGCAACCGCCAGTGGCCCGTCTGCCGCCCGGCCTCGCGAAGGGCAAGGATCTCGGCGTGGGCGGTCGGGTCGTGGGCGGCCTCGCGCCGGTTCGCCCCCCGGCCGATGACGCGCCCCTCGGGAACGTGGACGACAACCGCGCCGATCGGCACCTCCCCCGCCGCCGCGGCCGCGCGGGCGAGGTCCAAGGCTTGGCTCATCCAGCGTGCGTCATCACTTTCGGCGATCATCTCGCTCCATGATATCGGGCGAACCGGCGCGGACCACGCATGCGCCTGCGCGCAAACCAACGCTCGCTGGCGGCGCGCCCGCCGATGTTCTATATTCCCTGCCCATGAGCGAGACCCAGCCGCCCGTCACGAACGATGCCGCACGGCCGACACACGACGCTTCCCTCGCGGCGGGCAAGCCTTGGATGCTGCGGTTCGGCGGCGCGTTGGGTGTGGCGGCGTGCTTCATCGGGCTGGCGGTTTTCCTCGCCGCCTGTGCGGGAATTGATGCCGCGCTGAAGATGGCCTACATCCCGCTCCTGCTCGGCGCCGTCGGGTTCGTCTTCACGCTCGTCGGGGCGCTGCTCGAGAAGAAGCGCTACGCCGCCGAGGACACCCACGTCCTGGCCGCCTTCTTCGCCAACTGCATGGGTATCATCGGCGGCCTCGTCGAGCTCACCGCCCTCATGGGCTGGCCCACCCTGTCGAAGTGATCTCATTCCCACCCTTTTAGCGGCCGGGCCAAAGGCCCGCCTGTCTCGCACTCCCGCCCCACGACTCGCCTGTGAGCAAGAGCTTGCATAGGCGCACGGCGAGCGCTGCCCCGCGGAATCCCCTGGTTCGCTCGTCGAGATCGACTACTTGACGGGATGCTCCTTCAGGTCCTTCAGCGCCTCTTCCAGCGCCAGCACCGCGTAAGCCGTCGACAGCACCGGGTCGGACTCCATCCAGCGCTTGTCCCCAACCCAGCTCCCGTCCGGCCGCTGCTGGGCGCCGAGCTTGGCGATCAGTTCCTGCCGCCAGTCGTGCTTGTCGCCCTTGGAGTCGGTCACGACCGGCTGGTCGTACGCGTTCAGGGCCTTGGCGAAGACGTTGTAGTAGTAGTACAGCCCGTGGCGGGCCTGTTCCGGCTTGTACAGGCGCATGCCGGGGTTCTCGTCCAGCGACCAGTTCTTCGTGATCCAGTCGATCGCGGCCTTCACCCGCGGGTCGTCGCGTTTAACGCCGGCGTAGATCATGCTCTTGAGGCCGGCGTAGGTCATGGACCCGTAGCTGCGCCAGAGCTTCTTGCCGTCGGGGGTGGTGTAGTTCTCGGCCTCGCTGTCGCCCTCGCCGGAGGTGCCCACACTGTAGACGAACCCGCCGTCGTCGCCGGCAAACTTCAGGTCGTTGGTTTCCGAGTTGTTCTGCGTGCGCGAGACGAACTTTAGGGCCGCCTGAAACGCGGGGTCGTCCTCCTTCAGGCCGGCCTCCTTGAGCGCCTCGATGGCGAAGTGGGTGTTGGAGAGGTCCGGGCGCGCGTGGTTGCCGTAGCCGAACCCGCCGTACCAAGGCTGCTTATCATCGGCAACCTGCTCGCCCTTCGGGCCCTTTTCGCCGTTGGGAACCCACTGGAGCTTCTTCAGGAACGCAACGGCGTGGTCGAGGTGGTCCTTGTAAGCCGGGTCGTTGGCGGACGCGATGGCGCTGACCGCGATGGCGGTGTTGTAGTTCGCCAGCGCATCCTGATAGATGCCGCCGGAGTCGAGCTGGTAGCTGAAGAGCTTTTCGAAGCCCTTCTTTACGAAATCGTCCTTCGAGCTGTACTTGCCGCTCTGCACGAAGCCTTGGAGGACGATGGCGGTGAACGCGGGGAAGTTCTTGTCGGTCTGCCAGCCGCCGTCGGGCTTCTGATGCGCCTTCAGGAACGTCAGCGCCTTGTCGAGCTGCGCCTGAGCCTGGGCGGCAGGATTGGCCGCCGCTAGCGCCGTCGTGGCCGACACCGGCGCCTCGGCCGCATGTACGAAGACGACCGGCGAGAAGCCAATGGCCGTTGCCACGGCAACTGCTACTGCGCGGCGAGGCGACACTTGCATGTTCATCGAACGCATGACTGCCTCCGTTGTTTCAAGGTTTGGCGCCCGGCGGCTTGTGACCGTGCCGGCGGATCCGCTCTTCGAGCATGTCCAGCTCCTTCTGCTGGACGAGCAACCGCTGGCGGCGTTGGGCCAACTCCGCCGCCAGCCGGACCTCCGGCGGGTCGTCGTGCAGGTGCGAATACGGGACATTGTAGCCCGCCGACAGGACTTCCTGGTCGGGTGGCGGCGGGTCCGCGCACATCTCGCGGTGCGCCTTCCACGCGAGCGCGGACAACGCCGCGAACATCGCCAGCATTCCAAAGGCTAGCACGGCGAGCAGGACCGAGTGTAATTCTTGCACAAAGAAGATGAGCTGGATGGCCCAGAAGATGACCCCGAACGTCGTGACGACGACCGCCCAGCCGGCCGTGCCGTGGCGCTGCGCTTGCAGCCCGAGTCCCAGCCCGGCCAACGCCGCGCCGAGTAATACGGACAACGCGACGGAGAGCGTCGTCGCCAGATTGGCGGAATAGACGGCGTGGCGCGTGGTGTCGCCCGCGCCGTCGACATCCGTTCGGACGCCCCAGCCGACCTCACCCCACGCCTTACGCTCCGCCACCTCTTTGGAGAGGAGACTACTGCCGCAACAGACGGCCATCGCGGACAGGAAAAGGGCGACACCAGCGAATTGGAAGACGGTGCCAACCCCCTGCGTGAACGCGCGCGGCGGTGGCGGCGACACGGTTGAAGGAACCTTAGGTGGATCGTCCTGCGGTGCGGGCATTGGTCGCGAGTGTAGACCGGATCGCACTGGCGGTCATGGGACGCGATGTACGGCGGCGACCCTTGCACGCTCGGTCCCTCACCCCCGCCCACTCCCCTGAGTACAGGGGCGAGGGAGTGCGGCGCGCACCACCCGCACGGGGACGCAAATCTGTGCTGCATCCTATGGCTTCACCGAGCCGTACGCGGCGAAGCAGCCGTTTTTGTGGAGGACTTCGATCCGGCCGAAGCCGTTGCGACGCAGCAGGTCGAGTTGGTAGGTCAGTGAGCGCGGCGTGTCCTCGCGTTCGATGTAGGCGAAGACGTCGTCGCGGTAGCGCTCGCCCTTCAGGCCGGCGAGGTACTCGCCGTAGCGGCGCCACATGATCGCGTGGACGGCCGGGTTCTCGTGGGTGACGAGGTCGGAGACCCACACCGAGCCGCCCGGGCGCAGGCACGCGTGGAACTTGGCGTAGACCGCTTCCCACTCGGCGTCGGTCCGCAGGTGATGCAGGACCGCGGCCGCGAGGATCACGTCGAAGCCGGCGGGCGGCAGCGGCAGCTCGCGAATGTCGCCTTGCAGCGTAGTGATCGTTCCCGCGGCGCCGCTGGCGCCGACGCGCTGGGCGGCCCGGTCGAGCATCGGACGGCTCAGGTCCACCAACGTCGCGTCGAGGTTGGGCAGGCGGGCGAGCAGCTTCAGCGTGTAGTTGCCCGCGCCGCAGCCGACGTCCAACACCCCGCGCGCGGCGGGCGTCGCGACGGCCGCGGCCTCTGAGATCAGCTCCAACACGAGCGGCGCGTCCACGGTCGCGGACTGCCCGGTCTCCAGGTTCGAGAACCGCTCGACGTCGTTGTCGAAGCGCTGACGGATTTCCTCAGGGGTTGATTTCATGGCGGAGGGTCCAGTCCCACCCGGGCCGCGCGGTGGACGGGGTCAGAGGTAGTCGAAGTACCGCGTTCCCCAATCTCGGAGCCGGTCGCTCGCGCCGTGCCGGCCCTTATAGGGTCGGCGAAGCGCGGCGGACGGGACGTAACGGTAGCCGCTACGCTCGAACAGGACGCGCAACGCCGCAAGGATCTCCGGCTTCACCACGTTGTCGGAGTCATACACCGTAATCAGTCGGCCGAAGTTGCTGGTTCGGATCGACGCGGCGTCCAAGTCGGTCAGGACGCTCTGTGGGAGCCAGATGGCGCCGTGGAAGCTCGCGTCCTGAATCGCCGGCCACGTCTCAAGCTCGCAGTCCTCGCCCACGAGTTGCGTCACCTCGTGGGCCAGGCGTAAGAGCCGGGCGTTGGCCTCGATGTGGTCGAAGTCCCGCGGCGCCTCCAGCGAGTGCGGATCGTCGAAACCCCGGAGCAGGAGTTCCGCCTCGATCATTGCCTCGTCGAACGGTTCAGTCATGACAGGTCATCCACGAAGGGCACGAAGGAACACGAAGATGAAAAACAGAGCGGATCTGCTGTCGCGCTTTGGACTTTGAGACCGCGTTCATCCCCGCGCTTACTTTTGGCTTTTCTTCTCCTTCGTGTGCCTTCGTGCCCTTCGTGGATCCATCTTATTCGCCGATGACCTTGACCAACACACGCTTTTCCCGGCGGCCATCGAACTCGCCGTAGAAGATCTGCTCCCACGGGCCGAAGTCGAGCTTGCCGTCGGTGACGGCGACGACGACCTCCCGGCCCATGACCTGCCGCTTCAGGTGGGCGTCACCGTTGTCCTCGCCGGTACGGTTGTGGCGGTATCGGTCGATCGGGGCATGCGGCGCGAGCTGTTCCAGCCATTCCTTGTAGTCGGCGTGCAGCCCGGCCTCGTCGTCGTTGATGAAGACGCTGGCCGTGATGTGCATCGCGTTGCAGAGCAGCAGGCCTTCCTTGATCCCGCTCTTGCGCACGGCCTCCTCACAGTATTGCGTAATGTTCTGGAACGCCATGCGGGCGGGCAGGTTGAACGTCAGGTATTCGGTGTGGGACTTCATGGACGGCTCTCTAACATCGCGTCGGACTTGCGCGGAAAGGATCACACACGCTTTGGATTTCAATAGAGGTCGGATCTTCTCCGTGAAGCCGGCGAGCTTGCTCGCCGTTCTCGCGGGCAAGGTAAAACAGCGAGCAAGTTCGCCGCCTACACGGCTAATCGACCAACATCGCGCGAACGCGAAAAGCGCCCCCTCTTTACTGTTTAGCAGAATCCGACCCGAGCGTACTGCGGAACAGGTCGACGGTCATCCCGTAGCACAGCCGCGCCAAGTCGGCATCGTACCGCGGCCCCTCGTCGCGCAAAAACGCGTGTTGGCCGTTGAACTCGTGCCACGTGAAGACCGTGCCCGCATCGGTCAGCGCGTCGTAGACCGCGCGCCGGCCCTCCCGCGGGATGTGCGGGTCCTGGCGGCCCCAGATCATCAGCAGTTCGCCCTTGATCTCCGGAATTCGGTCCAGGCTGTTGTCCTGCATGCCCTTACCAAGGCTGCGCTTGTGGATGTCGGTGGCGTAGAAGCAGACGCCGGCCTCGACGTCGGGATTCATCGCGGCGCGGAACGCGAGGTGCCCGCCGATGCAGATGCCCATGGCCCCGAGCCGGCCGGTGCAGGCGGGGTGGGCCTTCAGGTAATCGAGGCACGCCCGGGCGTCGGCGTCGTAGCTGGAGAGCTCCTTGTTGATCTTGTGCTGGTTCCCGCGGTCGGCACCGGCTTGGTCGTAGGCGAGCACCACGCCCGGCTTCGGTTCCAGCTCGTGGAACACCTCCGGCACGGCGACGACGAACCCGTGGCCGGCGAGGAGGGCCGCAGTGCGACGGATCGGCCCGGTCACCTGGAAAATCTCGGAAAAGAGCACTACGCCCGGATACTTCCGCACCGGTCTGCCGGGGACATCAGCGGGGCGCAACACGTAGGTCCTCATTGGACCGGCCGGGGTGGGCAGGTCGGCGTATTCGTTATCGGTAATGATCATTCCCTTAGCCCTTCGTCGCTCGTGATTCGCCAGCGGCACCATTTACGGCGGACGTGCGATTTCCGCAACCGCCAGTCCTTACGCTCGGGTTCGGCCGGCAGGAATGCCGGCACTCGCCCGCGCGCGACCGACGGGAATGTCGGTCCCACCAAAATGCTGTGACAACGTCATCCGGCGCGTGGCGTCACGGTGATCGCCTTGGGGATCGTCGGGCAGTAGTACTCGCACACGCCGCAGCCGACGCAGCCTTCCTCGATGACGTGGACCCGGCCGGCGCGCAGCTCGATCGCCCGGCTGCCGACGGGGCAGCGGTCGATACAGATCGTGCATTCCTGGTCTTGGGTGCGCGCGCACAGGTCCGGTTTCCACAAGGCCGTGCCCATGTCGATGGCTTCGATGAGCGTCGGCACCAGCGCGCCGCTCGGGCAATTGTTCATGCAGAGAAGACCGTCGCACAGGACGCAGGGCATCTCGTCCACGTCAATGAACGGCGCCCCGTCCCCCCGGCCGCCGGGCTCGATCTTGATGCACTGGGCCGGGCAAACCCGCACGCATTCCCCGCACCGGCTGCATTGATCAATGAACTGTTCCTCCGCCAACGCGCCGGGCGGTCGCAGCAAACGGAGCACGGGCCTGCCAGCCGACTGCGTCGAGTCCGCACGCGCGGGCGGCGTCTCATCCATCGAACCCAGGTGGTGGAGGGCTCGCTCCAATGGCCCCGACGCCTTCGTGGCGCGGTCGAACAGCTCGCCGAGCGCTGCCCGGAAGAAATGGCGTCGATCTACGCGCTTGTCATCCGGCATGCTGCGTCCCAGGATCGCCTCTTGGTGAACATTTGCCGCCCCATGCCCGCGCGGGGTAGCCGTCCGATTCTACGCGAACGTCGCGTGCCCATGTGGCTACGGCAGTTCGTCCGGGGGTTCGCTCGCCCGGGCAGCGACCTCATTTGCCACTTGATACAAATCGAGCCACTGGTGCGGTGCCAAGATCTCCGGGCGAACGTGGCCGTCCAAAGCAGCCTCGACGAGTAACGCGTCCGGTTCGTAGCCGGATTGCGCGAGCGCCTTGCGCAACGTCTTGCGACGGAACGAGAACACCTTGTGGACAAACGTGCCAAAGCCCGCGGCGCGCGACGTGAGGCGGTCGTCGCGGCGCATCCGCACCAGGGCCGACTCGATCTTCGGCGCCGGCCAAAACGCCTGTGGCGGCAGGGTACGCAGGACCTCGACCTTCGCCAGTAATTGGGCCATGACGGTCAGCGGCCCGTAGTCGTCGCCCCCCGCGGGGGCGCGGAGTCGGTCGGCGACCTCTCTTTGCACGGTGAACGCGAGCAGGTCCACGCCGGCAATCAGCAGTTCGATTACGAGCGGCGACGCGATGTTGTACGGCAGATTGGCAACGAGCTTGATCGGCTGGCCTGCCTCGGTTGCGGATCGGATGGAGGCTAGCAGTTCGGCGTTCAGCTCGTGCTTGCCCGCCAAGGCGTCGCCCTCGATCAAGGTAAAGCTCGGCCGGTCCGCAAAGCGTTCGCGCAATGACGACGCGAGGTCGCGATCGATCTCGACCGCGATCACGCGGCCAGCGCGGGCGAGCAGTTCCTCGGTCAGCGTGCCCGTGCCCGGCCCAACCTCGATGACCACGTCCGCCGATCCCAGCTCCCCCGCGGCCGCCACCAGCCGTACCAAGTTCTGGTCAATCATGAAGTTCTGACCGAACCGGTGCCGCGGGCCGGTGCCGGCGCCGGCGAGGATCGACTGGATCTCGTGCTTCGTCTGGGCCATGTTCGCGGCGGCAGTGTACAGTCCGCGGACGGTTCGGCGGAAACGCACGGTGGCTTGGCTTCGCGTCGCGTGGCCTCCATACGACCGCCGACGGCCGGCTAGGTGAATGGCGGAGAGATCACAAAGGCAATCGCGATCCCTATTTCCCTTGAACGCGGCGGTTTTTCCGCTACGCTGGCGCGCGGGTACGGCAATCAGATCTTTTAACTGGGAACCAAACTAAATATGCGAAATACGCAGTGGCGCGCGCGGTGGTACGGCGTGGCGGGCCTTGCCGGAGCTCGCGCGTCCTCGCGCGCGCACAGGCCGGTTGAGGCCGAGCCGTTGGAACCACGCCGGATGCTCTGCGATTGCGGGGGCGACGATTCGGTCACCGAGGCCGCGTTGCCGGCGGTCAAGTTGGTCGCGCAGTCCGCGGTGCCGGCGGCGGTGACCCAGAAGCTGCCGGACCTGTTCCCGATCGCCAGCCAGTCGCAGGGGTACATCTACGACTACACGCTCGACCGCACCGAGGAGCCCGGCCACACTTTGCTGCGGTTCTCGACCGCCATGGCGAACAAGGGCGTCGGCCCGCTCGAGCTGCGCGGCGGGACGGGCAACGCCGCGACCGGCACCCAGGAGGTCTTCCAGCGCATCTACAACTCTGACGGCACCGCCAGCGACCGCACGGCCGGCTACTTCACCTACCACCCGGCACACGGTCACATCCATTTCGATGGGTTCGCCGCGTACAACCTGCGCCAGGTGACGGCGGACAACGGCGTCGGGGACATCGTCGGGACCGGCGACAAGATCAGCTTCTGCCTGCTGGACATCGCGCACTTCGACGCCACCCTCGCCGGCTCGCCCAGCCGGGCCACCTACGCGAGTTGCGGCCAGCTCCAGGGGATCTCGGTCGGCTGGAATGACATCTATGACCGCGACCTGCCCGACCAGTGGATCGACGTCACCAACGTCCCAGACGGGAAGTACTGGCTGGAGGTCATCGCCGACCCCGACAATCGCATTCAGGAGTCCGATGAGACCGACAACACCGCCCGGATCATGATCGACCTGAACGCGACGTCGACGCCGCTGGCGGCCGACCGCTTCGAGCCCAACGACAGCTTCGCCGCCGCCAAGAGCCTCGGCACGCTGGGTCGGCGGATCGAGACCGGGCTGTCGGTCCACAAGGCGAACAACGACGACTACTACAAGTTCACGGCCGCCTCCACCGCGACGGCCGTCGTGGACCTCGGCTTCGACGCGTCCAAGGGCGACCTCGATCTGTACGTTTACAACTCGTCGCAAACGCTCCTCGAGGAGTCCGAACTTGCGACTGACTCCGAACACGTGGAAGTCAACGTGGAGGCAGGTAAGACCTACTACGTCAAGGTCGTCGGCTTCCAGGGAGCGACCAACCCGGCCTACGACCTGACGATCGACGCGCCGCAGACGGTAACGCTCACCGCCACCGACTCCTCCGCCAGCGAGCCCGGCGGCTCAAGCGGCAACACCGGCCTGTTCACCGTCTCCCGCAACGGCCAGAGCAACCAGCCGCTCACCGTCAACTACACCGTGACCGGCACGGCCACCAATGGCACGGACTACGAGCTTCTCTCCGGCACGGTCGTGCTCTCGGTGCTGAACACGTCCCAGACGATCAAGGTCACGGTGAAGGACGATACGGTTCAGGACGCGAACGAGACGGTCACGGTCACGTTAAAGTCGTCATCGGACTACGCGGTCGGCTCGGCGTCGTCGGCCACCGTCACGATCGCCGACAACGACAACCCCGACGCCCACGACCAGATCTCCGAAGCTTACTCGGTCAGCGTCGGCGGCAATTCGGGGCAAAAGACGCTGGGCAGCAAGCAAGTCCACATGTACAAGTTCACGGTCAAGAGCGGCCAGCGGATCGGCTTCGACATCGACCGCCCCTCTAGCAGCTCGCTAGACTCCTACCTCCGCATCTTCACCGCAGGCGGCACCCAACTGGCGTCCAACGACAACGGCCAGGCCCCCGGCGAATCGGCAACGAAGAATTCCTACATCGTCCGGACCTTCGCCACCGGCGGCACGTACTACGCCGCCGTCTCCGGCAAGGGCAACCAGAACTACGACCCCAAGACCGGCACCGGCGACACGACCGGCAGCACCGGCCCCTACACCCTCTACCTCACGAACCGCACTCCGACGGCCACCCCCGCTGCTACCGTTGCCATGACCGCGCCCGCGATCAAGAAGCAGTTAACCTTGGACGACGATGACGATGCGAGCCAGTAGGCAGCGGGCAGATGGCAGTAGGCAGAGAGGCGAAAACCGAACGCCCGGCGACGAACGTAAGCTGTCCGTCGCCGGGCGTTCGACATTTGATACTCGGAGTTCCCCTTCTGCCCGCTACCCGCCGCCGGCCTACTTCCCCGGCGCCTTGGGCGTCATATCGATATACGGCGTCTTTGGCTCCTCGCCCGGCGGGACGAAATCCGGGGTCGGCGTGCCCTTGGGTCCGAGGAGTTTCAGGTAGCGGTAGACGCCGCGGAGGTCGTCGTCGCTCATGGCCCGCAGGCTGGGCCAGACCATCGGCGGGCGGGAGTTGCGGTTGTGGGCGATCGCGACGAAATCGTCCTCCCGCAAGTCCTTCACGAACAGCCGGAGGTTCGAGGGGTACGTCGTGCCCCACGGCCCGCGGAAGCCGACCGGGACGCCGGTGAGCCAGTCCTCTTCGGGTACCTTGCCGTCGGACGGGGCGAAGCCCGGCGTGTGGCAGTCGTTGCACCCGCCGGCGAGGATGAGGTACCGACCCGCCGCCTCCGGGGAGGCCGCGGAGACCCGCGGCGCCGGCGCCGCGATGTGACCCTGCTGGACCGCGGGCTCCCTAGCCGGCCGGTCGTCCCCGTTGGCCCGGGTCGCCTGCCAGAGCGCCACGGTCGCCAGACCGATCAGGACCATCCCCGCCACCAACCCCGGCCGCACCCGCAGCGCCGCCGGGTCGACCGCCAACTCGTCCAGTTCCACTTGATGATTCCGTTCCATCGTGTCCCTCAATCAGGCTCATCGGAGCCCAATGTCCCTGGCTGAAGAACGACGAAAAACCATCGCCCCATGCAGCCGGGTTTTCCGGGATTATTCGATACAATCGAAGGCTGCGATAGAGACCTGAACAGGTCCGTCCCCCGATCGCCCGCGGCACGGTGTGTTCGTCACGCGTAAACGCTACGTTCCCCGATCGACGGTGAAACCAGCCGTGGCTTGTTGGCTTCGCTTGGCAGACCGCGCGACCCTCTGACGGAAGTCACGACCGCATCTAACAACAGGATCCGACGCCCCTTACGCCTCCGACCGCCCGCAATCCGCCGTGGGTTCGTTTCGTCAGGGCCGATGGTCGCGAGCCGCTGTTCGCCACGTTGAACGCCTTCGCCTCATGTCTGGATGTCAAAGAGCAGCCCAATTGATCGGCGCGCAGACCGGCGCGCCGTGAAATACATACATTATCCTAATATAAGAAGGCGTGATTGCAAGGGAAAACTGGAACAGAGAACTGCAGAGGTCATGCGAACGCCAGTTTCACTTACTTCCCATCAATCGGCCACGCATCCCGTGTAGCCGCCGGGCTTCCCCGGCCCGGGGACGTGACCAGAACTCCCACATTCGATTCCCGGCTTGTTCCGCCGAGGTGGCAGTCGTAGACTCCGACTTGGGTCGTTGAGCATGTAGGGTGCGTCATGGGATTGCTAACGGTCGAAGGTGTCGTGGAGAATGGACGGATTCGCCTGCGCGATGACGTGACGCTGCCGGAGCACGCGACGGTCTACGTGGTGGTTCCGGACTTTGCCGCACCGCCGCCGGCGACGACCCGTCCGCCGGCGCGGGTCTTCAGTCCGCGGCTCGCGCGCCCGGCGCAGGCCGCGGATTTCGCTAAACAGGTCATCGAGGCGTCGGCCGATGCCCGCCAACCCTGAAGCCTATGACAGGACGCACTTCGACCCGCCCGCGCCGGTCGCCCGTGTGACGTTGCGCGCCATAGGCGGCGGTGCGACCGTGGACGACGTACTGTTGCTTTTGGACACGGGGGCCGACGTGACGCTGCTCCCCCGCACAGCGGTCGAACGGCTGGGCGTCCCGGTGTTGGCCGACGGTTCGTACGAACTAATGGGTTTCGACGGGGCACGAAGCTTCGCACGTGCGGCAGAATTGGACATGATCTTTCAGCGGCGGTCGTTCCGCGGCCGGTATCTGCTGATGGAGGGTGAGCGAGGAATCATGGGGCGAGATGTCTTGAATCACTGGGCCGTGCTGTTGGACGGACCACGACAGCAATGGTCGCCGAGCCCACCCTAACCGCTCATTACGGTCGACCCGCTGTTGCTGCGGCAGGTCGACGCCTACGCGAAGCGGGCCGGCCTCAGCCGGTCACAGCTTTTGGCCGATGCCGTTCGCCGGCGGATTGAGGGCGGCGAGTAACGCGGCCCGTCACGCCGGGGCAGGGCGAAGCGCCGCCCCGGATCGGCTGCGCGACCCGTCCGGAGCGGCGCGGCGGGTCCCTCCTTTTTCCGAATTGCGCCGCGTCGCCGCTCTATATCCCGGCGTGATTACACCCCCCTGCAACACCGAACGGAACCCTGAAACCCGTGCCCGCCACGCGTAAAATTGCGTTTTTACAGCAAATACGCTAGATTTCTCCCCACATGCGGTGCCCCTTCTGTGGCGATCCCGAGGAGAAGATCAGCGTGATCGACTCCCGCACCTGCGAGGGCGGGCGGGCGATCCGCAGGCGGCGCAAGTGCGATAAGTGCCTCAAACGCTTCACCACCTACGAGCGCGTCGAGCAGACGACCCGGCTCATGGTCGTCAAGAAAGACGGCAAGCGCGTCCCGTTCGATAAGACGAAAATCCTGGCGGGGCTGGAGCGGGCGTGTTACAAGCGGCCGGTACCGGGGAACGAACTCTTGCGCGTGGCCGACGAAGTAGAGGAAGAGGCTAAGGCCGCCTACGACCGGGAAGTGCCCAGCTCGGTCATCGGCCAACTGGTCATCGACCGTCTCCGGCGGCTCGACCAGGTGGCTTACGTCCGGTTCGCCAGCGTCTACCGACAGTTTAAAACCTTGGAAGACCTCGTAGACGAGGCCAAGGCCGTGCTCGACGCCAGGCGGTACGAGGACCCCGGCCAGGGCCGGCTGTTCCTCGAGCCCGACGCGGACCGGGCGGGCGCCACCAAGGCAAACGGGGACGAGGAACCCGTAAAACCGCGCCGGGCCGCGCGGCGCCCCAGGGGACCGATCGAGACGGCGGACGATGCCCGGCCGGCGAAACCGGCATAACCCACGATTGACACGCGGCTTCCGTACCAAAACACCAGGCTCAACTCCGGCGGATCGATTGCAGCCGTGCCCGCCTTGCGTCCGATAATCACCAGGAGAACCCGATATGACCCGACCCGCTTGCCCGACCCGCCCCACCGGTACGGTCCTACGGCGTCGGCGGCTGCGCCGCGGCGCGCTGGCGCTGTCCCTCGCCGTTGCCGCGTTCGCGGGTTGCACCGTCAACCATCAGGCCCCGGCCCCCAAGCAGCGCTGGGCCGACCTGCCCGAGCGGGTCGGCATGCCGGCGTTCCTCAACGGCAGCATCTTCGAAAAGACTGTGCGGGCGAACGATACGCCGTACAACGTCTCGTCTTACGGCCTGATCGGGCAGTTGCGCGGCACCGGCGACTGCACCGCGTCGCCGACGGTCCGACAGTACATGCTCAAGGAACTGGCCCGGCGCGGGTTCGGTGACCCGCTCGTGCCCGGCTTCGGGAACATCGCGCCGAGCGACGTCCTGAAGGACCCAAATTACGCCATCGTCCGCATCGATGGCGCCATCCCGCCGGGCGCGCGCAAGGGCGACTGGTTTGACGTGCGGGTTTCGTGCCTGCCCGAGAACAAGACCACGAACCTGGCGCACGGGGTGCTGTTCGAGACCGAGCTGCGCAACTCCGGCGCCAGCCGCGAAAACCCCGGAGGCGCCGTCAACGTCTTCGCCAAGGCCAAGGGTCCGATCATGGTTAACCCCGCCTACGCCCTCAACCAGGGCGGCAGCGTGGTGGGTCCGGCGTGGCAGAGCCTGCGGAGCGGCACGGTCATGTGGAACGGGCTGGTCATGCAGGACCGCCCGATCCTGCTGCAGTTGCGGCACCCGGAAAAACGGATGTCGCGGATGATCGAGTACCGCGTCCAGGAGCGTTTCCAGGACGCCAACGTCGCTCAGGCGTACGACGAGGGCGTCGTCAGCCTGTACGTGCCGAAGAGCTACCGCGGTGACTGGGAACACTTCGTCGGGGTGATCGAGCACCTGTTCCTGGACAACGACCCGCCGTCGAACGTCGCCAAGCTCAAGGAGCTTGAGCAGGAGGCGCAGCGGCCGGGGGCCGCGCTGGAGGACATCAGCTACTGTTGGGAGGGCCTGGGCAAGGACGCGATGCCGTTCGTGCTGCCGCTGCTGAGCAACGCGAAGCCGGAGGTGGCGTTCGCCGCGGCGCGCGCCGCCGCCTTCATCGGCGACGTCAGCGGCTCGGCCGAGGCCAAGCTCATGCAGATGGCGCGCACGCCGAACCACCCCTTCCGCATCAGCAGCGTCCAGGTCCTTGGCGGGCTGCCGTCATCGTCGGCGCTGAACCACATGCTCCGCGAGCTGTTGGACTCGGACCAGGCGCTGGTCCGGATCGAGGCGTACAAGATCCTGGCCCGCAACCTGGACTCGTCGGTCTACACGCGGGTGATCGCGCCGTCCAACGACCCGCGCAACGAGAAGTTCGCGCTGGACGTCGTGCCCTCGGACGGCCCGCCGCTGATCTACGCGACCCGGCGCGGCGCCCCGCGCATCGCGGTCATCGGGCGCACCCCGGAGATCCGCTTCCCGGTCACGTACACGGCGCTGGGCAACCGCTTCACGCTGAGCAGCCCGGCGACGGGGAAGTTCGTGACGATGTTCTACCGCGACGAGACCGGCCCCCACGAGTCGGCCCGGGCGATCCGGGCACCGGTCAAGGTCCAGAGCCAGGCGGACGTGCCGGAGATGATCGCCCGGTTGGGCGGGGACGGCGTGCGCGGCGAGCCGCAGCTCAACTTCACCTACGCCGAGGTCCTCGCCATCGTGCAAGAGCTCGCCGACTCGGGTAAGCTGGCCTCCGACAACGGGTCCAGGACCCTCGCCGCGTCGTTCGTCCTCCAGGAGGCCCCCCGCGTCGAGAACATCATGAACACCGCCCCGGTGATCCTCGACCCCGACGCGACCGCGAGCAACACGCCCGCCGTGCCGAACTTCGGCCAAGTCCCGGGCGGAGGCGCGACAGGGATGTCGCCGCGATAAGGAAAAGTGCTGAGTTAAAAGTGCCGAGTGCGGAGAGGAACATATCACCTTCCTTACTCAGCACTCGGCACTTTATACTCAGCGCTCACGTTGACCGGTCAGGGAGGACCGCTGGCCCATGCGTCTGAAGAAACTGATCCTGCAGGGGTTCAAGAGCTTCGCCGACCGGACGGAGTTCGTCTTCGACTCGCCGATCACGGGGATCGTCGGCCCGAACGGCTGCGGCAAGTCCAACGTCGTCGACGGGTTCAAGTGGGTGCTGGGCGAGCAGTCTGCCAAGAGCCTGCGCGGCGAGGCGATGCTCGACGTCATCTTCAATGGCTCCGCGGCGCGCAAGCCGGCCGGGCTGTCGGAGGTCACGCTCGTCTTCGACAACCCCAAGCGCGACGACGGGACCCGCATCCTCAACCTCGACTTCGACGAGGTCTCCGTCGGCCGGCGGCTCTTCCGCGACGGCACCAGCGAATACACCGTCAACAACTCGGTCGGCCGGCTCAAGGACGTGCGCGAGCTGTTCCTCGACACCGGCGTGGGCGTCGACGCGTACAGCGTGATCGAACAGGGGCGCGTCTCGGCGCTCCTTGAAGCCAACCCCGAAGAGCGGCGCCTGATCTTCGAAGAGGCGGCCGGCATCTCGAAGTTCAAGCAGCGTAAGAAGGAAGCTCAGCGGAAGCTCGAAAAGGTCGACCAGAACCTGCTTCGCGTCCACGACATCGTCGAAGAGGTTGAGAAACGCCTCCGCAGCGTCAAGGTCCAGGCCGGCCGGGCGCGCACCTACCAGGAATACAGCGACCGCCTCGCCGACCTTCGGCTGACCTACTCGCTCCAGGAATACCACACCCAACACGGGCAACTTGAAGAACTGACCACGAAGAAGGAGGACGCTCAGTTCCGCCTCGACGACGCCCAAGGCGACCTAGCAAAGCGCCAGAACGAGCTGGCCGGGCGGCGCGAACAGTTCGACGTTTTGTCGCAACAGCGGCAGCGCATGGAATACGAGCTGGTGCAAGCCAAGGCCGCCATGCAGACGGCCAAGCAGCGCCAGCAGCACGCCGACCAGCAGTTGCGGCAGGCCGCCGAGCAGCTTGACGCCCTCGCCCACGACGGGGAGGAGGCCAACCGCAAGCTGGAAGAGGTCACGGCGTCGCTGGAGACCGAGTCGGCCGCGCTGGCGGAGCTCATCGCGGAACTTGAGGACCGCCGCCGCGACATCGACGAACGACAAGAGGCCTACCGCGACGGCCAGCTTCGCCTCAACCAGACCAACGCCCAGATCGAGCAGCACAAGGCCGCGATCCTCGAGCTGATGCGTAAGCTCGCCGGCGTCAACAGCCGGATCGGCGCGATCGAGATCGAACGGAAGAACGTCGCCGCCCAGCAGCAGCGGCTCGGCGAGCGCCGCCACGTCGTGCTGAACGAGATCGAGGCGATGGAGGCCCAGCGCGTCGAAGCACAGTCAATGCTCGAGGAAACCCTCGCCCACCTCGCCGAGCAACAGCGGCAGATGGAATCGCTGAAGGACGAGGCCGCCCACCTCGGCAAGCGGATCGCAACGATCAGCGAGAACCTCGGCGCGGCCAAGGAACATCGCTCGGGGCTGCTCAGCCGGCAGAAGCTGCTCAAGGATCTGGAGGCCCGGCGCGAGGGCGTCACCGAGGGCGTCAAGTCGATCCTGCGTCAGCGTGACAAGAAGTTCGGCTTCGTCCGCGGGCTGGTCGCCGACGTGCTCCGCGTCGACGTCGAGCACGCGCATGTCATCGAGGCGGCCCTGGACGGGCGCGACCAGTGGCTCGTCACCGACGACTCCGCGGCCGCCGCCGCGGCCGAAGAGGCGCTGCAGGACCTGGAGGGCCGCGTCAACGTGCTCTGCACGGACCGGCTCGCCGTGACGACGACCGAGCCGGAAGGGTACGACTTCAACACCCACCGCCAGCGCATCCGCATCGCCGCCGACCTCGTCCGCTTCGAGCCGGTCGACGGCTGCATCGCCCGCCACCTGCTCGGCCGGACGGTCGTCGTGGACAAGCTGGAAGACGCGATCGACCTGCACCGTAGCGGCCCCGCGGGCTGGCGGTTCGTCACCTACTCGGGAGAGGTCATCGAGGCCGACGGCACCTACCGTGCCGGCCCGCTGACGGCCGCGATGGGGCTGATCTCCAGGCGTTCGGAACTCGAAGCGATCGCCCAACAGATCGCCGAGGTCGACGCGCGCATCGAGGCGCTGGCCCGGCAGCTCAGCGAGGGCAACACCGCCGCCAAGGATTTGGAGCAGCAACAGAACGCCCTCCGCAACGACATTTACCGTGCAAATACGGCAAAGGTAGAACTGACCAGCAAGATCGCCCAGAACGGCGACAAGCAACAGGTCCTGCGCCGCGAGGAGCCGCTCCTGGAGCGGGAGATGGACGGCCTCGCTCAGCAGGTCGATCGCCTGGAGGCGGAGGAGTCGAAGCTGGCCGAGCAGCGGGAGGCGATGGACGCGGACCAGGCGCAGCGTCAACAACAGGTCGACGACGCGACGGCCGAGCAGAAGCGGCTCGCGGAAGAGCTCTGCCACGCGGGCGAGGCGTTGACGGCCGCCCGCGTCGAGGTCGGTCAGGCGCAGCAGAAACAGTTGGCCGCCCAGCAGCACGTGCAGCGTATGACGATGACGCGGGCCGACCTGCTCCAGCAGGTCGAGCGGGTCGCCCGGTCGACCGAGTCGCTCGTTGCCCGCCGCGCCGGCGCCGAGCAGGAACTGGATGCCGCCCGCGCCGCCGAGGAGGGCCTGGCGTCGAAACAGGAAGAATTGTCCGGCCAGATCGAGTCGCTGACGGCGGCCGTCACCGACGCCGGCGAGGCGGTGCGAACGCTGTCGGCGCAGGTCGAGAAGCTCCGCGCCACGCACGCCGAGGTCGAGCAGCAGCTTCACGCACTCCAGCTCAAGCACGGCGAGGTCCGCGTCCGGCTGGAGACGCTCGTGCAGCGCACGCTCGAGGAGCTGGAGCTCAACCTGCCCGAGAAGTACGCCGCCCTGTCGGCGCCGCTGGACGACGGCACGCCGGGCATCGGCTACCAGCCGGCCGACATGGACTGGGACGCCGTCGGCGACGAGATCAAGGAGCTGCGCGAGAAGATCCACCGCCTCGGCAACGTCAACCTCGACGCGATCGGGGAATTGGAAGAGCTGGAGCAGCGCGACACGTTCATGCGCAACCAGCTCGAGGACCTGACCGAGAGCAAGCGGCAGTTGGAGGAGCTGATTGAGACGATCAACATGGAGAGCGGCCTGCGGTTCGAGCAGACCTTCACGGCCGTCCGCGAGCACTTCCAGGTCATGTTCCGCAAGCTCTTCGGCGGCGGCAAGGCCGACGTCTACCTCGAGACCGAGATCGACGACCCCAAGGCCAAGGCCGAGGTCGGCCCCGACGGCCAGGTGATCCTTCCGGAAAAGAAGAAGGTCGACGTCCTCGAGGCCGGCATCGAGATCATGGCCCACCCCCCCGGCAAGAAGCCCGCCACCATCAGCCAGCTCTCCGGCGGCGAGAAGACGATGACCTGCATCGCCCTGCTCATGAGCATCTTCAAGAGCAAGCCCAGCCCCTTCTGCATCCTCGACGAGGTGGACGCCGCCCTCGACGAGGCCAACAACCAGCGCTTCAACCTCATCGTCCAGGAGTTCTTGGACCAGAGCCAGTTCATCGTCATCACCCACAGCAAGCGCACGATGCAGATCGCCGACGTCCTGTACGGCGTGACGATGCAGGAACAGGGCGTGAGCAAGCGCGTCGCCGTCAAGTTCGACCAGATCGACAGCCAAGGCCACATCAACGAATCCGCCGCGGCGTAGTCCGGCAAGTTCGCCGACGGTCTCAGTGGGGAACCCGATCGTCCGAGGAACCCGGACGCCCGTCCGCGCAATTGTCGAAACGTGGCGGAGGGGAATCGCACCCGAGGACATCAACAGCCATCTCCCACACCTCACGCTGGCACAGGTGTTCGACGCCCTCAGTTATTTCGCCGACCACCAAGAAGAGCTTGCGAGAGAAATCGCGTTCCCGATGAACTGCTCGGCCCGAGGTCGAGATTGCCGTGAATCGGTTGTTCATCAGCCTGTACCTTGACGAGGACGCAAGCGTACTGATCGCGAAACTGATCCGGTCGCGGGCATGTACCGTTCTCACGACTCAAGAGCCTGACCAGATCGGCCAGAGCGACGACGAGCAGCTAACGTTCGTGACCGCGCGGCGCGCCAAGCGAACCCACGGCGGGACGGTCGGGCGCGGCGGTCAGTGGGCCTTCCAGTTCGGGGTCATGCCGCGGAAGCCGTAGCAGCGGAAGTAGCGGAAGGTTTGGACCTCGACGCCGCCGCGCTCGACCTTGAGCTCGATCGCCCAGGCGCGCTCGCCGCCCTTGGGGTCGGGGACGCCCTCGACGCGGTCGAAGGCGGCCAGGAGCTCCCCGAACGTGCGGTTGGTGTGGCCGAGGAAGATCGCGTTCTTGCCGATCCGCTCGTTCGGCGGCTGCAGGCGACGGTCGGGCCAGACGTCGTACTGGGTCATGCGCTTGGGATCGATCGCGTAGTGCGAGCCGGCGTAGAAGGTCTTCGGCTGGCCGGGCGTGTAGAACGCCAGCTCGGCGGTCTGCTGGTAATCCTCGCACAGGATGAATGCGCCGGGGCCGAGGGTTTCCAGTTCGTCGCCAAACCTCGCCCCGAGTTCCCGCCACCCTTTGAGCTTGGCGGTGAAATCGACCTGGCGGGCCGAGAGCCCGCTCTTTGGCATCCGCTTGGCGAGCCAGCCCTTGAAGCCGTGCGAACCGTTGGCCTTGGCCTCTTGGCGCCACGAGGCGGTCTTGTGGTTCAACCAGTTGATCGCGGGGTAGACGATCTCGACGTCGTGGGCGATCGGCATCACCAGCAGGCCGAACGCGGCGGCCGGGTAGAACCACCACCGCCAGGCCTTCCATCGCTCGCGGTCCTGGAGGCGCGTCGCGAGGAAGTAAGCGGTGGCGATCATCAGCGTGAAGTACGCGGGCGCGGGCCAGTTGATCTGCACCTTCGCCCGCAGGCTCGCGAGCATCGTCAGCGCGAAGAACGCCAACCCGATCCACCCGAGGAACCGCAGCTCGCGCCGTCGCGGCTCCGGCCGCGGGCCCCAGGGTTTCATCGCGTAGACGGCAGCAAACGCAAGGATGACGAACAGCCCTGGCCCCATGACGCCGAACTGCCCGCCGAGGAATTCCAGCACGTAACCGGGGTGGAACCTCGAGGTCGTGCTCGTACCCGTTTGGGTCGCCACGTGCATGACCGAGACCCAGCCGTGGCGCGCGTTCCAGACGATGACCGGCGTCGTACACGCCAACGCGACCGCGATCGCGCCCCACGGGCCGGCCGACCGCAGTTGCCGCCTTGCCTCTCGGTCGGTGGCGAGCAGCAGGACCATCGGCAGGAACCACAGCATCATGGCATACTTCGCCAGGAACCCGACGCCTACGACCAAGCCGATGAGCGGCCAGACCCACCGCCGGTCGTCGAAGACCGCGTGCGCCAACAGGTACGTCGCCAGTGCCCAGCAGAAGAAGAACGGCGGGTCGATCGTCATCAGCACGCTGCCGGCCACGAACATCGGGACGATGTGGTACAGCAGCACCGTGCCCAGCGCCAGGCGGTCGCTGTCGAAGAGCTTGCGGGTGAGCAGGTAGGTGAGCAGCGACGTGCCGGCGCCAAGAAGGATCGCGGGGTACCGCACGGCCGGCATGTTATTGCCGAACAGTTCGCAGCTCGCGCGGATGATGCAGGCGACGAGCGGGCCCTTGCTGTAGTAGCTGAGGTCGAGCTGCCGCGACCAGTCCCAGTATTGCGCCTCGTCGCCGGAGAGGTCGATGGGGCAGTTGTGGTTGAGGTAGCGAAGGTGGCTGACGACGCCGAACGTCAACACCAGTGCAAATAGGATTCGGCACGGGAGCGGCGTAAGCCAGTCAAACGTCCAAACGGCGCCACCCTCGCCGGGCACGTGAGGGATTGGCGAAGCGGGCTCTGATGACGCGGCTGTTGGTGGCGATCCGAGAGTGGCCATGCGAGCGCGCGATTGTACGGAAGACGCCCGGCCCTCACCACCCGCGTACGGTTCGGCTCACCACCCGAACCGCTCTTCGGTCCAAGGGTCGCCGTGCATGTGGTAGCCGTTCTGTTCCCAGAAGCCCGGGGCGTCGGTGGCGCGGAGCTCGATGCCGCGGATCCATTTGGCGCTCTTCCACAGGTACAGCCGCGGCACGAGCCCGCGGAGCGGCCAGCCGTGGTCGGGCTCGAGGTCCTTGCCGTCCCACGCGTAGGCGAGGACGCAGTCGTCCGCGGTGAAGTCCGCGAGCGGGACGTTGACGGTGAACCCGGCCTCGCTGTGGCACATGACGAAGCGGGCGTTGGGCTTCGGCTTGGAGCGGTCGATGATCGCTTTCGTGGGAACACCGGTGAAGACGTTGTCGAGCCGGCTCCAGTGCGTGACGCAGTGGATGTCGCACGCGACGTCGACGGCCTGCATCGCGCGGATCTCCGGGTAGGTCAGCTCGTACGGGTTCTCGCACAGCCCGAAGACGCGCAGCCGCCAGTTCGGCGCGTGTGGGTCGACCTTGGGGACGCTACCGTAGTGCAGGACCGGCCATTTCGCGGTAAGCACCTGCGCGGGCGGCGTACGGTCCTTGGGGCCGCCGCGCTGCGTGTCGGGACTGACGATGCGGGGACGTTCAATCGGTTGCGTCATCGCTGGCACCTCACCGAGAAAGTATGCAGGAACTATAGGCCGAGAAGTTTTTTATCCAATTCGGATTTTTCTCTTGATTTCTATAGTCGCCGGAGAATAAATTAACTCCTCGCGACGTAATGTCGATGGAGACTTTCATGCGGCGAAATTGCTATCAACCAACCTGGCTGGCACACGAATCATTGCGATTCGGTAGTGACCTTATGGCCACGCCGCGCCTATAGACTCCCCGCCTCGTCCGGCCGGGAGTTCTTCCCGGTCGAAAGTAAGCCGTTACTACTTTACCGGGAAAGCGTTAAGCGTGCGTGCCCGCCACGTTGGCGCCGGCATTTGCGTAAGCGTTGCCTGCCGCTGCGTTTGCGGCGCGCAGCACGAGGGGATTTGTGCGCCCCGTGCGAGCCGGTAGCCATGTGATCGTACGCGAGAATCGCGCGCCGGCGTCGACGTGGCGTCGTTGAGGAACGGGTGGTTGACGAACGCGCTGTTAGCTCAGGGGCAGAGCACCCGGCCGATAACCGGGAGGTCGGAGAGTCGAGAACTCCACGGCGCACTGCACACGCACTGGTAGCTCAATCGGACTAGAGTCCCGGTCTACGAAACCGGTGGTTGAAGGTTCGAATCCTTCCCAGTGCATGACCGTTTAATTTGATTGTATTTAATAAGAAGATTGTATTTAACTCCTAACGCTCTTGGTCCGTCGCCGCACAACGGACTCTTCGCGGTCGAGGTTTCGGGGGGAGCCTTGGCCGCGCCGGGGCGCACTCGTAGCTCAACGGCGGAGCCGCCGGCTCTTAACCGGACGGTTGCAGGTTCGAATCCTGCCGGGTGCATTGCGACGCGCGTGCGTCGAAACGTGGAAGCTGGAAGGTCGAGGTCTTGCGATGGTGGCGGAAACGAAACGGTGCGCATGACGCCGCACCGGTAGCTCAACGGCAGAGCCGCCGCCTTTTAAGCGGAGGGATGCGGGTTCGAGTCCTGCCCGGTGCATGCGCGGAAACTGTGAGGACGACGGGTGCGGTTCAGTAGCCCAATTGGCAGAGGCGCCTGACTCAGAATCAGGTCGTTGCAGGTTCGAATCCTGCCTGGACCAATGTGGAACTTGCCGGTTGTGAGTTGCCAGTTGCCAGCAATGCTAGGGAGCCGAGGCCTTCTTCTTCACTGGCAACTGACAACTCACAACTGGCAACTGATTCGTTGCGGTAGCTCAACCGGATCAGAGCGCGGCCCTCCGAAGGCCGAGGCTGAAGGTTCGACCCCTTCCCGCAACGCTCGGCTTGTTCTGGGCCCGTCGTCTAACGGGAAGACTCCTGGCCTGCACCCAGGAAATGAGGGTTCAACTCCCTCCGGCGTCCACTGCGAATGACGCGCGGCCGCGCTCCGGTAGCCCAACCGGCAGAGGCACGTGATCGAGAGTCACGGTGTTGCAGGTTCGAGTCCTGCTCGGAGCACTTGGCGTGAGCGGCGCCGCGGTAGCCCAATGGCAGAGGCGGCGGTCTCAAGAACCGCGTCGGTGTGGGTTCGACTCCCACCCGCGGCAGTCCGACGATCGGAGGTGGCCAATGGATAGCGATGGTTCATCTGGGAGCCCCGTCACGGGCTCGCGACAACGGAGGGTTGGCTGAACTGGCAAGGCACCCGTCTCGAAAACGGACGTGGCCGCAAGGCTTTGGGGGTTCGAATCCCTCACCCTCCGCTCGGACGGACGGATGCGAACGACACAACCGGAGGGTTGGCAGAGCGGTCTATTGCACCGTGGTGCTAACGCGGCAGGCCCGTCGCCGGGCCTCGGAGGTTCGAATCCTCCACCCTCCGCTCATCCCGCCCCGCATCGGCGCGGCGCGGGTGAACGCTCTTTGACAACCGGGTGGCCTTTTTCCGTCGCCATAGCTCAGCGGGACGAGCGTCCGGCCGTCAACCGGAAGGTCATGGGTTCAACTCCCATTGGCGGCGCTTTGCGTGCGTGGACTTAGCTCAGCGGTAGAGCGGAGGTTTGAAGCACCTCGCGTCCCTGGTTCGATCCCAGGAGTCCACATGACAACGATAATGCGCGTCGGTAGTTCAGCGGTCCAGAACGCCGCCATGCCAAGGCGGAGGCCCCGGGTTCGATCCCCGGCCGGCGCATCGGCAATCCAGGAGAGCGCGAAACCGCGAAGGCGCGAAGAAAGCACGAAGGCGGACGAACGCTGCGTTGCTTCTTCGCGGTCTCTTCGCGCCCTCGCGGCTTCGCGCTCTCTTTAGAGGGTCATCGCCGTGAACGTCGCAGTGGTAACTCAGGTGGCAGAGTGCCGGTCTTCCAAACCGGATGTCGTGGGTTCAATCCCCACTCACTGCATTTCGCGCCGTGGTAGCTCAGCGGGCAGAGCGGTCGCCTCGTAAGCGACAGGTCGCCGGTTCGATGCCGGCCCGCGGCTCTAGATTGGTCCGACGTCCGAACGGGTGCGTAGCTCAATGGCAGAGCAGGGGTTTCATAAGCCTCAGGTTGTTGGTTCGAGTCCAACCGTTCACCCATACGCCGTTCAGGGATAGTTCAACTGGCAGAACGCCCGGCTCTGAACCGGGAAGTTGGAGGTTCGATTCCTTCTCCCTGAGCCTGAGTCGTAGTTCAACCGGTAGAACGCCGGACTTTGATTCCGGAGGTTCGTGGTTCGAGCCCACGCGGCTCAATACTCGGAGGTCATTTGTCATTTGTCCGTTGTCATTCGGAAGCCGCCGACTACCGACCGGCGGCTCGCGACGACGCGGTACAGGCGTCGATACCCACGTAGCTCAACCGGTAGAGCGCGCGGCTGTTAACCGCGTCACTGGTGGTTCGAATCCATCCGTGGGTGCTGGGGGCAGCCGGCAGCAGGCTGTAGGCAGAAAAGGGTAGCCGCTCTCGTCTTGCTAACCGGCCAGGCGGTCTCCCCTTCAAGGAGAAGGTGCGGGTTCGAGCCCCGCCGAGAGCATCGGAAAACGAAGATGTGAGTGGAGAAAGTGGATTCGGCGCTCCCGTCGTCCAACGGCCAGGATGCCCGGCCCTCAACCGGAGAATGATGGGTTCGATTCCCTCCGGGAGCAGTGGAGTCAAAGGATGAAGGATGAAGGCGGAAGGATGAATGGATGTCTTGGAGTGCTTTTCATCCTTCCTCCTTCCACCCTCATCCTTGGATTCAGCGTGTGGCGCAGTTTGGTAGCGCACGTGCCTCGGGCGCACGGGGTCGAAGGTTCGAATCCTTCCACGCTGACTGGTTCGACAATCGCGTAGGTGGCAGAGCGGCAATTGCGGCGGGCCGTAACCCCGCCGGCTCCATGAGCCTTCGGGGGTTCGAGTCCCTCCCTATGCAATCAGATGTGTCATTTGTCCTTTGTCATTTGGTCCTTCGTAGCAGCTCGACTTCCGACGGAACTGCGGAAGGACGACAACAAAGGACAAGGGACCAATGACACGGGACTATTCGATTTGGGAGGACGTGGCCGAGTGGCGAGGCCCGGGCCTGCAAAGCCTGGTCACGCTGGTTCGATTCCAGCCGTCCTCTCCTGTGACCGTAGCTCAAACGGACAGAGCGCCGGGTTGTGGCCCCGGTCGGTGTGAGTTCGAACCTCACCGGTCACCTTTCGAGACGTGTTGACAGGAAAAAGGCTATCCCGTGCGCCCGCGTGACGGGCGCGATCGGATGAAAGGAGTTTGTCATGACGCGTGCATTGTTCACCCGCGGCCCGGCCGCGGTCGGCGTCGCCGAGGCGGCCCCGGTGGTCCACGTGCGGTTCGCCGGCCGGAGCTTCGACGTGTCGTTGTCGGAGCTGGACGTTGGCCGGTCGTGCGACGACGCGGCCGTCAAGCGGGCCCTTGCGGGCTACTTGGAGGTCGCGAACCATCGGCTCGACGACCACGTGATCGACCGCCACGCCAACGGCAACCTGACGCTTCGTCCCCAGGCCGTCTTCGGCTGACCGGACGGACGCGAACGCCGCGGGCGGGTCGCACCGATCGCACCCAACGGCACGAACTTACAAACACGGTAGGCGCTGCGGGCAACCGCGGCGCCGGGGTTCAACTCCCCCTTGGCCTGGAAAGGCCCCACACAACGGCTTGTGGAACTCGTGCGATCGTGGCGACCCGCCCGCGGCGAACGACCATGGAATAGAGAACCCGATCGGCCGCCCGCGGCTCGCGGCCCGCACCCAACGACCAGAGCATACAAACATGGCCGTCTACGGGGCTCATTACCCCGTGACGAAGGTTCGACTCCTTCCACCGGCTGTCTCGACTCATCCGCCGGTGAGAAACAACTGCTCTTGCGACTCGTGCGGACCGCGACCCGCCGGCGGCCGATCGAAGAACAGAATAGATTGCGGCGTGCGACCCCCGCACCACCGTCATCCTGAGGTACTCCGAAGGATCTCTCGTCCATCTCGCGTTGCCCGTTCTCTTACCGGCTGCGCCGGATCGGAGACGGTGCCTGCTCCGCGCCACGGGTTTTGGTGCTACCGGCGGGCCAAGCGCGATGCACGAGAGATCCTTCGGAGTACCTCAGGATGAAAGTGACGCTGGCGCCCGAGGACAAGATCGAAAAGTGTAACACGGAGACAACGCACAACCCCGCCGTACCCAACGGCACGAGCATACACACCCCTGTCACGGGAGAGGTTGCGGGTTCGATTCCCGCCAGGCCGACTGCAAAAACCGCCGGCCTGTAGCTCAACGGTAGAGCGCTTTTTACGGCTCGCGTAACTCGTATGGCGGGCGTTGTGCGATTGAGACGGACAAATGTGGGAGGACGATCCGCCGGCGCCGTGCCTGCGCCCAACGGCAGGAGCTTACAAACACATGTGGGTTCGAATCCCATCAGCCGCCTTGGCGACTGTAGCCTAACTGGAAAAGGCACCTGGCTTAGGACCAGGCGTTAACTACGCTCAGCTCGTGCGACTCGCGCGGGCCTGGCGCCGGCAGATCGCTAAACCGACCAGCGCAAAGCGAATCCGTACCCAACATCGCGAGCCTACAAACGCGTAAACCACAGGTTGGAGGTTCGAATCCTCCCCGCCGCCGAAAGGCGGCGCGTAGCTCAATCGGCAGAGCAGTGGTCCTGTTGAACCAGCTCGCGTGACTCGTGCGGAGGCGCTTTGCGCCGTGACGAAGGAGGTGTCCAATGACGTCGACGAACATTCATCTCACGACGGAGCAGGACCTGCGGCTGCGGCTGCTGAACACCCTGCTCACGACGCCGCACCGCATGCTCGAGGAGGTCCACCCGGTCCACTCCGAGATGGTGGCCGGCGACCCGCGGTTCTACGTCCGGCTGGCGGCGTGGTACTTCGACCACGGCGACGTCCGCGACCACAAGGAGATGTTCGTCATCACGCTCGCCCTGAGCGACTTCCCGGGCCACCGGGACGTCGGCCTGGCGCTGCTGCGGCAGCTCCCGCCGTACCAGGTCGTGCGGGTGCTGGACTTCGTCAACGGCCGCAAGACGACGCGCAAGGTCTTCGAGCGCCCGCGGGAAAG
>JADMIO010814524.1_pt1 | contig 42404 bp, 32 predicted proteins | sample 8958161 | NCBI WGS metagenome assembly JADMIO01 (sample SAMN16585339, study PRJNA669376) | soil metagenome | isolation source: Crop rotation soil | place: USA: Cullars Rotation, Alabama | collected 2011 | reverse complement strand
CGCGACAACTTGTCCACGTGGAATTCTAAGCTTAGGATCCCAATGTGCTGGAAAGCGAGCACCTCGATCGCCAGTGGCATCCACTTCCCGCCGGCAAAGAAGGCGGAGACCGCAAGACGCTCGATACTCACATGCATCTGCTCGAATCGTTCACGTCTCTCTTCGAGGCCTCGGGCGAGAACACGCATCGCCGCAAGCTGCTTGAAGTCGCGCAACTGATCCTGCAGCGCATGATCGACGCCGACAGCGGCTGCGGACTCAATCATCTCACACTCGACTTCCGCCCGATCCCCGCCATTGCGCTGCATCGCACATGGAACGCGGAACGCGCGGGAGATTCGCCTCCGACGCCGACCGACACGACCTCGTACGGGCATAACCTCGAACTCGGCTGGCTGCTGCGTCGTGGTCTCGAGATGGCCAACGTGGACATGGAGGCATACCGCCAGCCGATCTGGCGCCTGATCCATCACGCGCTGAAGCACGGTATCGACTGGCAGCACGGCGGCATCTATCGCGACGGCAAGCGCAAAGGCGATGCGCTGGTTCTCGAGAAAGAATTCTGGCAGCACGCCGAAGCGCTCGTTGGCCTGCTCGACGGCTACGACCTCTTCGATGACGCGCGCTGTCTCGACGCTTTCGAGACCATCTGGGATTTCGTCCACAAGCACATGATCGATCACGACGCCGGCGAGTGGCGAACGCTGCTCGCGCGCGACGGCGCGCCGATCGACGACAACCTCGGCAACCCCTGGAAAGTCAGCTACCACACAGGTCGCGCCATGGTCGAATGCGAGAAGCGCCTCGCCACCATGCTGCAGCGCAAGTCCGCGCCGGGCCTGGAAGCCGTCTTGTCTTGACGCCGCGGCGATCTACAAAGGAGTGACCGTGCTGCGATTCGCCATCGTTCTCATCTTCGGAGTGTGCATCATGCCGGCCAGAGCCGAAACGTTGCAACCCGGCGGCTTGAAGGCTACCGATCGTGTCGTCTTCATGGGTGACTCGATCACCGACGGCTTCACTTATCCGCTGCAGATCCAGCAGTCGCTGCGCGAGGCCGGTAAGCCGGTCTTCATCGCCATCAACGCCGGCATCGGCGGTGACACGGCCGAGGGGATGGCCAAGCGCGTCGACCGCGATGTTCTCATCTACAAGCCTGCGCTGGTGACGCTGAGCGTCGGCATCAACGACATCCTGCATGGCGTCACGCCGGAACTCTATAAGGAGCGCGTGAAGTCGATCTCTGATCAGCTCAAGAAGGCCGGCGTGCCGATGATGATCCTCACGACGACGATCCTCGGTTCAAAACACGCTGAGAAAGACAAGAAGCTCGATGAGTACAACACGTTCCTTCGCGCACTCGCCAAGGAGAACGGCTACTGGCTGGCCGACGTCAACGCGCTGATGCATGCGGCTCGCACCGAAGGCAAGCCCGGCCTGATGTCGCCCGACGACGTTCATCTCGAAATGCCCGGCTACGACGTGATGGCGCGCGCGGTGATGGACGGCCTGGGCTACAAGGACGTGCCGCTGACCAAGAATTTCGTCCCGCCGGCCTATCCCGGCCTGATCAAAGATTGGAAGTTCAAGCTCGTCGACGGCAAGGTGCGCGTCGATGAAAAATCCGTCGCCGACATCAAGCCTGACGCCGACTGGTTGAGCTTCACGCTTCCCGATTCCAAGCCCGCGCCCGAAGCAGGCTGGTGGCCCGAACACGAGCGCCAGCGCGGCGCGGCGATGACGATGGAACGCGAGCTCGGCAAGAGCAAGCTGTACCTCGGCTACGCCGAGGTCGACTCAGACGCCGACAAGAAGGCGTTCATTAACGTCGGCTCATACGCCGATGCCGTGTGGCTGAACGGCAAACGCGTCTACAAAAACGACGGCCAGTGGCGCGGCTGGCACCTCGGCCGCGAGCGCATGCCGATCGAGCTCAAGAAAGGCAAGAACGTGCTGGTGATGGAGACCGGCGCGCAGTGGCTGTTGAGCATCACGGACAATTGCGATTGGTGAGCGCCTCACGGTCTCACAAGCTTGTGCATCGCTCTCCAACGGCGGCACGGGCAGCCCGTCCTCGATAAATCGAGGACTTAACAGCAAGGCTGCCCGTGGCACACGTCGTATCGCAACCTCGTACTTCGCACTTCGAACCTCGTACTTCTCTTCACTTCTTCCCGATCGCCAGGCCCTTGCTCGTCAGGTACTGATAGCTCTCGCGCACGGCCGTCAGCATGTCGGTTGCGCAGTGGTCGAGCTCGACGGTGAAGAACTGCACCGGGCCCTTCTCCGCTTCCTTCAGACAGCCGGCGATGTCGACGGTGCCTTTGCCCACGGCGGTCATCGGCAGGTTGCGGTCCTTCGGATCCGCCGGGCCATCTTTGACGTGCAGATGCTGGACGCGATCGGCGTACTTCTTGACGAAACCGACCGGATCGACGCCGCCAACCTTGACCCAGTAGATGTCCGTCTCGAGGCACACCTTGGGGCAGAGCTCCAGCAGCGAGTCGAACTTGACCTTGCGGTTGAACTCGAACTCGTGGTTGTGCAGGCACACCTTCATGCCCACGGGTGAGAAGCGCGCGACGGAGGCGTTGACCTTCTCGGCGGCTTCCTTGACCTTGTCTTCGCTGTCGAACGAGTCCGGGCCGAAGCCGCTCGTCAGCAGCGTGCAGCCGAGGGTCTTGGCGTCGTCTTCGACCGAGTTCCAGGCATTCTTGTCCAGCACGCCGCAGTAGATGCCGCTGACCTTCACGCCGAGATCATCGAGTTCCTTGCGGATCTCTTTGGCACTCTTCCCGAAGTAGCCGGCCAGTTCCACATAACCGTAGCCAATGTCGGCGACGGCCTTCAGAACCGGTTTGTAGTTGTCCTTCGCCGCGTCGCGCAGCGTGTACATCTGAACGGAGATCGGTTTGGCCATGTCTCATGCACCTTTCGTGAGTTTGTTAGAGAACACACTCACAAAACGGTACGCCGCGAAATTGAGTCCGTCAATCACAAAATATCACTGATTATCACAAATCTTAACAGTCTCCGCACGGTGTGTGGAGACTGTTGGTTCTTGGCTATTGGCTCTTTGAATTCACAGCCGTGCCGTCGGGCTGTTCCCAAGAGCCAAGAGCTAAGAGCCGCTGTTGTCGATTCCGTGCATGTTTTCAAAAACCCGTGAATGGCTGGCGCACCTGCGCAGCGGGTACCTTCTCAACACGAAGGCACTCACAATCCAAGGAGACAACATCATGAGCACGCTCGCACTGCGCGGTGGCAAACCCATTTACTCCGGCGCCTGGCCCAAGTGGCCCATCCACGACGAGCGTGAGGTCGAGCGGGTCGTTCGCGTCGCTCGCAGCGGCAACTGGGGTTGGTGCGGGCCTGAGGAGACCGAGTTCCGCAAGAACTTCAGAGACTTCATCGGCACCAAGCACGGCCTCTGCGTCACCAACGGCACGCACGCGTTGCAGCTCGCGCTCGAGGCCCTCGACATCGGCGCCGGCGATGAGGTCATCGTCCCCGGCCTGACCTGGCAGGCGACAGCGGCCTGCGCACTCGATGTCAACGCCGTCCCGATCCTCGTCGACATCGAACCTGAGACACTGCAGATCGATCCGAAGGCCGTGCGCGCCGCGATCACGCCGCGGACGAAGGCGATCATTCCCGTCCACCTGTACTCCTGCGTGTCGAACATGGATGAGATACTCGCCATCGGCCAGGAGTTCAACATCCCGATCATCGAAGACTGCTCGCACCAGCACGGCTCGGAATGGCGCGGCAAGAAGGTCGGCAGCATGGGCGCCATCGGCGCCTTCAGCCTGCAGGGCAGCAAGGTGCTGAACAGCGGCGAAGGCGGATTCATCTCAACCAACAGCGACAAGCTCTTCTACCGGCTCGATTCGCTGCGCAACTGCGGCCGCCACAACTGGGGCGGGCCTGAGGACCACGCCGACCATTACCCTCAGAGCGGCAACTTCCGCTTCACCGAATTCCAGGCGGCGATTCTGAACTGCCAGCTCGCGCGATTGCCGGAGCAGACGGCGCGGCGCGATGAGAACGCAAAGTACCTCAACAAGATGCTGGCGACGATCCCCGGCATCAAGCCGATGGTGCGGCGCGAGCAGATCACGCGCCAGCAGTACTACGCGTACGCCTTCCGCTATGACAAGACTCACTTCGCCGGCCTGAGCATCGACCGCTTCCGCGCGGCCATGCACGCGGAGCTGGGCATGGGATTCGGCGGGACGTATGAGGTCCTCAACAAGTGCTCGCTCTACAAGCCGCTGACGAAGAAGCGCCACCGCATCAGCGAGGAGCACTGGAAGCTGATCGATCCGCGCCGCTTCGAGCTGCCTCACTGCGTCCGCGCGCTGGAGGAGATCGTCAACTTCATCCACTATCCGCTGCTGGCCGAGACGCGCCAGATCGAGATGATCGCCGAGGCCGCCGCCAAGATCCAGAGGCAAGCCGCCGACCTCCTCAATTGGGAGCCGGCACCCGCGGCTGTGGCCGCGAAGGCGTAAGTTTGGTCTCGCCGACGGACCTCTGTGGCGTAGACTTTAGTCTGTGCTTGAGCGTGCGGATCGGCCAAGCCGTCGGCCGTTATGAAGCACGAACTGGCCGGCGATCGCTCAAAAGCGCAGACTGAAGTCTACGCCACATCATCTTGAGGACTCATCGATGCCACGCGATAAGGTCTGGCCCTGGTCCGGCAAGCAAGGTCTCGTCAGCCTCACGTTCGATGACGGTTCAAAGTCCCAGCTCGAGCGCGCCATTCCTTACATGAACAAGGTCGGCGTGCGCGGATCGTTCTACGTCAATCCAAAAGACAACTACCGCGAGCAGCTCAAGCCCTGGGTTGAGGTCGCTGCCGCCGGGCACGAGGTCGGCAACCACACGGTGACTCACAACTGCTCGCGCAGCATGGGCGGCGAGAAGGGTCTCGAGATCATGACGCTGGCCGATGTCGAAGCCGACATCCTGCTGGCCGAGCGGCGCCTCGACGAGGTGATTCCGAAGGACAAAGGCCGGCGTTCGTTCTGCTATCCGTGCTATTACCACCATGTCGGCGAAGGCTTGACGCGCCAGAGTTACGTCCCGGTTGTCGCCAAGCATTTCGTCGCCGGCCGCACCGGCACCTGCAATCGCGGCTACTTCCCTGATCCGACTTACGCCGACGTGCACTGCCTCGAGTCTCACGCCGTCGAGCTGATGATGGGCTACGAGATGATCGGCCTGTGCGAGCGCGCCGCCAACCGCGGGCATTGGTGCATTCTGACCTTCCACGGCATTCATGAAGGCCATCTCTCCGTCAGCGACAATGACTTCCGCGAGCTGTGCGATCATCTGGTAAAGCACAAGGACCGCTTCCACGTCGCGCCGGTGAACGAGATCGCCATCGACATCGCCACCGCGCGCAAGACGCATGTGCTGTAAACGCGGGTGGCCCGGCCCGTGGGCCGGGTGAGCGAAGCGAATCAGAAGCCACACCCGGATCGTTGTCGGTTGTTCGATGCTGCGATTGCCAACGTACGCGCAAGTTGGCAATCGCGGTGTCGCAAGGACAGCGAACGCTGGTCCTGAGGCTTCTTGTGCCTGCGGCACCCAGCCCTCGGGCTGGGCCACCCTCCTTAATAGGAGCCTCCCTCATGCTGAAGCTCGGTCTGGCCACTCGCAAAGTCACACCCGAGATGGGCGTTGCTCTGGCGGGGTACGGCCTGAAGCCCGAGCGCACAGTACAGTCCGTCATGGATGATCTCTTCGCGCGCGCCATCGTCTTCGATGACGGCTCGCGCAAGGTGGCCTTGGCCAGCGTCGATGTCTGCCTCGTCTCGGCCGCGCTGGTCCAGAATATTCGTGCTCGCGTTCAGGCCGAGGCCGGCATCGCACCGGACGCGGTGATGATCAGCGCGACACATTCGCATTCGACGCCGACAGCGCTCTTCCTTCGCAACTGGGGCACGATGAATGCCGCGTTCATCGGCATGCTCGAGCGCCAGATCGGCGACGCGATCATCGAGGCCTCAAAGTCAACATCGCCCGTCGAGATCGGTGTCGGTTCGGCGACGGTCTCCGGCGTTGCTCACAACCGCGTTCACAAAGACGGTCCCGTCGACGAGACGCTGCGCGTGCTCGCCGCGCGGGAGCCTCAATCAAAGCTGCGGCTGGCCTGCGCGCATTACACCTGCCATCCCGTCGTGATGCCGATCGACATCCGCTTCGCCAGCGCTGACTTTCCCGGGCGTCTTGTCCGGGACGTCGAGAAGGACCACCCAGGCGCGAGCGCCGCGTTCTTTCAAGGCGCGCTGGGCGACATCAATCCGATCCGCGTCTGGCAGGGCGTTGACGCGGCTCAGGACATCGGCCGCACGCTCGCCTCCGCCACACGGCAGGTGATCGAAGGCATCACGTACTCATCGGCCGCGACGCTCAACTGCGCTGTTGAATCGTGCGCGCTGCCGCTGAATCTCGAACACGCGCGGCGTGAGGCCCACGCGTTCCTCTTCGAACACAAGCATCCGAAGCACCACGGAAATCTGGCGGCTCAAGGCCTGCTGCGTGACTGGGCGACGGAGATGCTCGGCATCATCGCCAGCAAGCCGCCCGAGACGCTCACCATCGAAATCCAGGCGCTCCGCGTTGGCGACGCGGCGATCGTGGCCATCCCGGCGGAGCCTTACACCTTCATCGCCGATGCGATCAGAAAGGCCTCGCCATTCGCACACACGTGGGTGCTCGCCACCACGAATGGCGGCGTCGGCTACATCACCGAACCCCGCGATTACGAAGAGGAAACCTACGGAGCGCTGATGGTGCCGAAGATCCTAGGCCTGCCGCCGTTCCAGCCTCACGCCTGGGAGGCGGTCGTGGCGTCGGCAGGCAGGGCGTTAATGCGGCTGTCGTAGCAAAGTCCTCTATTAATATAACGATTGAGATTCGACGACTGTCCACCATTTTTTAAAATAATTTTAGGGTATCTAATCTATTGCTACTAAGGCGGTTGCAAAAGCACGTTCCGAGGGTCTGATTTTGCACTGGGTGCACGTTCAACTGGTGAACGCGAAACTGTAAACTCCTGCTTTTAAAGAGCTTACATGATCGTTAACTCCTTTTCAACCAACGACTTGCAGTAATCTCGAATCACACAAGGTGCAACAGCCCATCCCGAATCGGATTTCGCAGCTGGGCGCCCATTCTTGAGGCTCGTTCATGAGGTATGATAGCCACCGTCTGGTCCACAAGGAAATCTCACGGTGTCGGAGCTACGCCAATACACCTCGCAGAATCAGCGAGCCTGGAACGAGATCGCGGCCGTGCGAAGCGCCAGGCTTGCAATGCTGCGTTCTTCGCGAACGGAGGTTCCACGCTCCCGCCGCGCGACGTTGAGGCCGCCGGCGACATTCAAGGCCGCATGCTGCTCCACCTGCAGTGCGCCACGGGTGAAGACACGCTTTCGTGGGGGGTCGCGGGGGCTCGCGCCACCGGCGTTGACATCAGCGATGCACAGATCGAGATCGCCAGGCAGAAGGCGCGCGACGCCGGGTTGGATGTTCAATTCGCCGCCGCCGACGTCTATGCGCTGCCCCCGGAATTCCAGAACGGATCGTTCGACGTGGTCTTCACCGGTGGCGGCGCGCTCTGTTGGCTGCCGGACATCATGCAATGGGGAAGCGTTGTTGCAGCGGCGCTCAAGCCCGGCGGCCGCGTGATCATCAGCGAAGAACATCCACTGGCGAGTTGCCTGGGCGTTGCTGACGGCAGGCTTGTCGCCGAAGACCAATACTTCCGGCGCGGCCAGCCATGGACGGGCACGGGCTGGAACCATTTCTCTGGCGGCGAGAACGCGAAGGAGACGAAGGTCGAGTTCCAGTGGCCGCTGGGCGATGTGGTGACGGCGCTGTGTCGCGCGGGCCTGCGGATTGTAACGCTGGAAGAGTTCCCGGCCGAGGCCGGATGGCGCTTCGGCGAAAACCCGCCCGAGGGGGTGACATTGCTGCCGGGAAAGTTTCTGCTGATCGCAGAGAAGCGCTGAACCGCCGCTTCACAACGACGGAACCGGCACGACGACTCGAAATCCATTGCTTTCACCACACGTGTCGGGCGTATCGGAATAACGCCAGCGTGAACCGCAGTCCGATGGAGCGCAGCGAAATGATCCGCCGCGCATGATTCGCTGCAAACCTTCCGCAGGGCCCTGGGGATTTTCCTGGGCCGGCATGGACGAAAGAAACCGCTGATGCCAATCGGAACACCACTGCCATACGTTGCCATGCATATCGTACAATCCAAATGCGTTCGGCGCCTTCTGTCCAACGGGATGCGTCGAACGATTGCTGTTCCAAGCATGCCAGCCCACTCGCGAAAGATCGGCCAGGGTGTCGCCTGAATAGTAGGACGTGACGGTTCCGGCGGTGCACGCAAACTCCCACTCAGCCTCAGTCGGAAGCCGGACGGCGTGTTTGATTTTCTCCGTCATCTTGCTGCAGAACTCCTGAGTTGCATGCCAGGAAATAAACGCCACCGGGTGATCTTTGCCGTTGGGCTCTGAGGATGCATCGCGGATATCGAATGGGTCGAGCGGGTGTGCCCCACGATTGTACTCATTGGATCGTGCACCCATGACGGCTTGCCATTGTTCCTCTGTTACCGCATATCGCCCCATGTAGAAGGGATGCGTCAGCGTGACGGGATGTCCGGGTTTTTCAGGTTCGCCTGCCTCCTGAAATCGCGCGTTCGCTGACGCGAACTCCAGCAACGCCGCCTCCATCTCGCCCTGTGCTATCCGCCAATGGAGCTGACCCAGCACGGCAGCTCCGGACAAGACGATCACCGCCATAAACCGAGCCAGCGAGACCTTCGGTCTCTGCCGCTCCCGCATCGCTCGCGCAATCACAACACCAAACATGACGAGCAATGCGCCGACACTGGCGGCAAGAATTGCCTTGCCCATGATAATTTTAGTACGGAACTCGTGCTCATCGACGGGTACAGGCTCCGGCGTCCCCATCATGAACTTTCCCGCCGGGATCAGCACCAACTCCATCTTCACGCCGTTGCCCAGGTCCAGCGACTTCGTGGCCGGCAGGTTCACGCGCTGCGTGTAGTGTGCGACGGATTCTTCGCCATCCCAGAGAGGATAGGCCTCTGCGGCGGCGAGCGAGGCGACGGCGAGCGCAAGGATCAAGATCGCGCAATTGGGCATACGGGGCGTGTGTTCTGCAATGAAGTACAGTACAGCATCGAGCTCTACTGAATCCGATAGTACGCCTGCAGCGCCAGCACCCCCAGCGCCGTGGAGTAGATGAATCCGGCCTGCTTGGTGAAGACGTCGTTCAAGCGCCACATGCCGTCGCTGTCCTGCATTTCAGGGATCGACTTCACCGTGACGTTGTTCCAGTTCTCCCAATCCTTGCCGCCACGGCAGAACATGCCCTGCGTGGCAAAGTAGTTGGCGTACGGATCGAACTTGGCTCGCGCGTCGTCGTCGACGTGGTTGGATCCCGGCTTCCAGTCAATGCCCCACTCCTTCTTGCTGTACGGCGGAGCGTTCTGAAGTTTGGCGATCATGGCCTGCATGTCGTTGGAGCGCGGATCGTCGCCCAGGAGCTGGCGGATCATCAGGCACACGGCCAGCAGGCTGTCGCGCTGCACTTTGTCGTCGTTCTTGATGCTCCAGCTCACGCGCACGTTGCCCTTCTCCATCAGCGTGGACTTGCGGTAGAACTCGAGCGCTCGGCGCAGGGCATCCTGAGGCACATTCAGGCCGGCTTCTTTCGCCGAATACAGCGCCTGAACATTCCACGCGCTCAGCGGCACTTCCGAGTCGCCGTCCTTCTTGCTGAGGAAGTTCCAGCCGCCCTCGGGCGTCTGCGTCTTCAGGATGTAATCGACGCCCTTCTGCGCGGACTCGCGCACGTACGCATCGCCGGTCAGCCCCGCGCACTCCGCCATCGCCAGCGTGGCGATGCCGTGATTGAACAGGAGATGATTGAACATCGACGTGCCAGTGTTGTCGGCGTTCGGCCCGAAATGGCCGGTCTCCTTATCCTGCGTCGACATGAGGTACTTCACGCCGCGCAGGATGCAGTCGCCATAAGCGGCCTTGGCATTGGATTTCTCGTCGGGCAGCCATGTCTCGCCGTCGCCAAAGAACGCCAGCAGCGCCAGGCCCGAGACGCTGACCTTCAGCCACTGAAAGTCCTTGGTCTGCCACTGTTCCCAGCGATCGGGGATGATGCTGACGGGCCAACTGCCATCCGAAAACTGGTTCTTGCTCAGGACACGCAGGCCATCGATCACAGCGGTGTTGACACTGCGGTTCACGCCGTCGCGCTTCTGCCCGCCGTTGGCATTGCGCAGACGGCTGCGCATGGGCTCGCGGCGGTAGCCAAAGACACGGTAGGTGTCGTCGGAGAGCGGCGGATTGGGGCGCGGGTCGGTGTACGGCGCGGGGGCCTGCGTGTCGGTGACGGTGATGGTCTCACTGACCTGCAGCGCCGGCACAGCGGCGCCGTCGTACGCGAGCGGGCGATCGAAGAGCGAGTTGAAGCCGTAAATGAACGCGGCGGCGATCAGCAGCAGCAGAATGACCCACTTCAGCCAGCCTTCCAGCTTTTCGCCGCGGCGGCGCGCCGCGTCTTCATGAACGCTCTGGGCCAGCACGTCGAAGTCGAAGACGGCTTTCTGGCCGCAACGGGGGCAGTGCTCCTGTCGCAGCATCATCTCCGTGCCGCAATTGGTACATTTCACGCGGAGAATTCTCCTGGGCGGTATGCCGTCTTCGGTACCACGCCCCTCTTGCCTCTGGACATCGTGACGGGTGACGGGTGACGAGTGACGAGGAACGGATCAAGTCGCAGCATCTTTTCTGTTCCTCGTCACTCGTCACTCGCCACCCTTCACTTCTCTGGCTTGTTCACGGTGAAGCTTTTCGTTTGCGTCTCAACGTTGCCGACGATATCGCCGACGGTAATGGTGAGCGTGTACTCGCCTGGCAGCAGATCCTGCCCCGGGGCCACGCGGAAAGTCTCGCCCACGGCCGAGCCGGCCTTGATCGGCGGCTTCAGGTCGGGGAATCCGAGTTTGTATTTCCCATCCTTCACCAGTTCGCGCGTGATCGACTGGGCGCCTTTGACGGTCTTGAAGACAACGCTGGTGCTGCTGGGATCGATGCCGGAGGCGTCGCCGACCGTGATGGTCCACTCTGCCTTCGCGGGCAGCACGGCTCCACCCTCGGGCGTGATCTTGATCGACGGCGGTTTCTTGTCGACGCCGAAGTTGAACTCGGGAAAGTCGATCGTGTTGCCTTTCTTGTCGATGATGCTGATCTTGACGGTGTGGTCGCCGTCGAGCGAGGAACTCTGCTCGGGCACGTACAGCACCTGCGTGCCGGAGACGAGGGCTTCGACGGGCTTGTCGTCGATGCTCATCTTCGTCTCTTTGATGCCGCCGGCGGGCGCATGCAGCGATGCGGAGATCAGCGGCACCATGCCGAAGGCGCGCCGCGCGCCCGGACGAATCTCGCCGATCTTCGGCTTGCGCGTCAGGCCGGCGATCAGTTCATCGAGATTGGGAGCATCGTAGCCATTGGTCTTCGCTTCGGTCATCGCCGCCAGCGCGCCCGGAAGATCGCCCTTGTCGATCAGCACCAGGCCGCGCGTGAACTGCCCCACCCCGCTCTTGGGATCGAGTGCGACGATCTCGGCGGAGAGCTTCGCCGCTTTCTCCAGCACGGCGGGAGCAGTGGGATCGTTCTCCGGCATCAACCAGAACAGGCGGCGGATGCAGGCGAGCTGGCGGACCTTGAAGTCAACCTTGTCGGCGGTCTGCGTCACCTTCTGCAGCGCCGCGGTCCACATGGCGTCCTCTTCGGTGAGGAGCTTGCGGATCTCCATAATCGCGACAGCGTCCTCAGGCCCGAACTTGGCTGGCTGCCCCGGTGCCCAGATGTTGAGCGGCGGGGTCTCGCCGTTGATGCCGGTGACCTGGCGCTTGAGCGTGGCGCCCGTCATGGCGATGCGTTCCTCGAAGAGCACGCCGCGGTTGCGGTACGCACGCAGGTCGGTGGCATCGGTGGCGGCCGCTTTGTTGAAGGCCTGCTGGGCGGATTCGTAGGAGGCCTTGTACACCTCGGGCGTGGATTTCATCGAGGCATACGCGCGGCCGATGATATTCCAGGCGGTGCACTGCTGCTTGCCGTAGGTCGCGACGTTCTTTTCGACCATGTGCAGGTTATCGAGGCGCTGCTTTTCACTCAGGCCCTTGTCATTCACCAGCAGCAGCGCAGCGAGCTTGCGGTTCTCGGCGAACTCCTCGCGGTCCGGCCGGAGCGCCTGCGCGGCGGTGAATGCCGTCCATGCGTCGGTGCTGCGCCCCTGGTCAATCAACAGAATGCCGCGAACGTTCTGCAACTGGGCTTCGACACGCAGCGATGCCGTGTCCGGAGCGTTCATCGCCTGATCGACGTACTTCTGTGCCTCGGCGCGGCCATCCTTGCCGCGCAGGATATTCAGGATGGCCAGGCCCGCGAGCGCATCGCCGCCCTTCTTGTTGTCGAGTTTCTGCTCGAGCGCCTGCTTATAGAACTTCTCGGCATCGGCGGCGGCTTTGGTCGCGTCCACCTTGTCGGCGATGGCCGCCGAGTAGCATGAGGCGCCGGCGCCGCAGTAGGCCCAGGCTTTCTGCTGGGCCGTGGCGCCCGGCAAGGCCGCGGCATCTTCAAAAGCCTTCTGCGCGCCTTTGAACTCCTTCTGGCGGTAAAGCAGGCTGCCCAGATACAAACGGCAATCGACGCGCTGTGGACTGTAGCCGATGACTTTCTGTGCTGCTTCGACAGCGGCATTGACGACTTCCGGACTCTCGGCGTACAGGCCCTTCATGATCGTGTCGCGGTAGAGGTTCTCGGCGCGCACATCGGAACGGGCGCCCCACAAGACCAGCAGCGAGATGATGCCGGCGACGATCATGCCGACGTAGATCAGCGTGCGGTAGGAGATGTCCAGCGGCCCGATCTTCATGCGCCTTTTTGCTCTCCCGCGGCTACTTGAGCTTCCCTGCGATCTGAAACAGCGGCACCGGTCCCAGCTTGGTCGAGTCCGTTCCCTGGCCCGCCGAATCGACAAGCAAATATGCGCACCCGCGCGGCACGCGGAAATCCAGAGGCTTCAGCAGCGATGTGCTGGTGTTCTTGTTGACCTTGCCATCGACGGTGACCTTGCCTGCCGCGTCGATCTCGATGCGCGAGCCTTCCAGCGCGACGACGCGAGCCACCTTCAGTTCGTCGGGCTTCTCGGGCGTTCCGAAGGCAACGGCGTCACCGACGACGAGCGGCGAGATGGTATCGATCTTATAGCCGCCGGCACCAAATTCGGGGTTCATGCTGTGATCGTTGGCGTCGATCTCGACCTTGGTGCGGTTGTCTTTATAGAGGTAGAAGCCCAGCAGGATCAAGCCGAGCACCAACGCGTAACCGACAGCGGTTCGAAACAGTTCCTGCACGCGATGCCTCCGGGCGGCCGACTGCAGGGACTAGTATCCCCCGTAAGCAACTACGTCAAGGCGGTAAAAAGAGTTGGTGATAATCGGGATATCTGGGAGGGTCGAGGCTCCTGCCGAGCCGCACGGCTTAGTGCCTTCCCGACAGCCAAGCGCTCACGCTATCGCGACAGCGCAAGCGTGTTGCCGACAGGGAAGGTCAGAAGACTGGCGGCTCGGCAGGAGCCTCGCCCTCCCCGGTCAATCGCACAGGACCTGGCGCAGGTCTTTGAGGAGATTCTCGAGATGCGGCACGAGGCCGAGGTGGCCGAGACCGGTCTGCAGGGTGCGGTGGGTGAGGGTTTCGAGGCAGCGGCCCTCGAGGAACTTGATGACCGTGATCGACTCGAGGGTGAGGGCGCCTTTGAAGCGGACGTCTTTGAAGTAATGCTTGCCGCGGCGGGTGATGAGGCGGAACTTCAACTGATCGACGGACGGCGGATGAGCACTTGGGATTGTCGGCGGCGGTTCGAGCGGAGATGTGTCAGCGATCAAAGCGGGCGTGTCTTGTGAGGGAAGTAAAACGGATCTGCTCACGTGCGCAGAAGGATCGCGGCGCTTCTCGCGATGGACAGTGACGTCCGGGTTCTTGCGCATGCAACGCTCCCGGTTGCAGGACAACTCGCTGAAAATTTGCGCTCAAGCGATCAAAACGAACCATGGGCTCTGAAAACACCATATGCTGCCGCACAGTGTGAAGTCAAATTTCGGAAGGATTTAATTGAGGGAATTTATCAATGGTGTGCGTGGAATCTGAAATCCTGCGATGCTCACGTGCAACTCTTGATTTTTGTGCCTCACCGCAGGGGGCGCTGCCTTGACAAGGTTCCGGTGCAATGCGAAGATTGCGCTCTTCGCAGGTGGTATTTCGGATTGAAATGAGGGGTTGGGACAATCTAGAGTGGCAAACATGGATACGTATTCTCTCGTGCTGGTGGGGCGCTACCCCGGAAAAGACCGGGCCGTGGCTCAGTCCCTGGCGCGGGAGTTCGGGCGCGATGATGCCTGGGGCCTGCAGGTCGTCGGGGCCTCGCCCATCGTTCTCCTCGACAATCTGAATCTTGAACAGGCCAATGCCGTTCACGCTGCACTGGCGGATGTGGAAAACGCTGGCAGCCTGTTTCAGGTCCAGAACGAAGTCGAAGACGGCACAGCCAAGATCCAGTGGCCCGCGCCGCCGCGCCTGCGCGGCCGGCTGACCCATGAGTTCGGCGCCGCCATGGCGGCCAGCCCGATGATCACCGGCAAAGGCAACACCGTCAGCCTGATCCTGCCCTGCCCGTATACGGGCCAGAAGATGAAGCTGGTCCTGAGCATCCAGATTCAGAAAGCCGCCGACGGCGCGACGGGCATGCTGCAGCCGTCGATGCAGATCTCCGCCAGCGCCACCGCCGCGCCGCACCAGATTCAAAACCCCCAACAGATCCAGGCGCCGCAGCAGTTGCCGCACCGGCCGCCCTCGCGCGGCAATCCGATTCCGATGGGTGCGCAGCCCGCGCCGGCTCAGCAGCCGCAGCGCGTTGCATCATCGCCCTCGGTTCCGGTCCCGAGACAGGTTTCGCATCCACAGCCGCCTCAGCAGGTCGCGTCGCCGATCATCGGCCTGGAGTCTCTCGAAGAGCTCGAGCCGCTGGAACAGTTTCCGCCGGTCGAGCACAAGTCAGGTGCGCGCGTGCCGCGGCCGGTCAGCTCTCCGCCGCGGTCGCCCGGATCGGGCGTGCCGCTACCGGACGTTCCGGTGCTGCACAACCAGCAGGCGCCACGGCCTTCCGGCTTGCCGGATGTGCCCATGGCGGCTCCGGTTCCGGCGCAGGTCAGCGCGCCGATGGATCTGGAAGTCTTCGAGCAGAAGGTCAGCTCCAGCGGCATCTTCCGCGCGCCGGTCGCGGCCGAACTGGCCGCCGCCGCGGACGCGCCCGAGGAATACTCCGACAACGGTGCGTCGTGCTCGGTCTTCATGGGCAAGAGCAGCAACGCCCGCGTCCATCAGTTGTTCGCCGAATTGACGGGCATGTCGGTCCAGGACGCCAGCCGCGCCTGTCAGAAGGCCATCGTCGCGATCGCAAAAGATGTCTCCGAAGGCGACGCGCAGAATATCAAGGCGCAGTTCGCGGCCATCAACGTCCAGGTGCGCATCACGAAGCGGAAGTGACGGCGGCTCCTGGATCTTAGCTCTTGGAAGTCACATCCATGCGACGCTTTGGCCGCATCGCGCTGCGAATCCTGACCGCTCCGCTCAACGCGTTCTCGCGCATGACGTCGGATGGAGCAGTCTTTCTGCTCCTCACCGTCGTCTGCGGACTCCTCTCTATCGGCCAGAACGATTGGTCGAATATTCCTCTGCTGATGTGCCTGGTACTGGTGGCCATGCTGCTGCTGGCGCTGTGGCAGGGCACGCGCGCTCTGCGCGGAATTCACTATCGGCGCTCGCACGTCGAACGCGTCTTCGCCAACGAGCCTCTCACCGTGACCGTGCATCTGCACAACACGTCGCGGCTACCCTGCGCCGGCATTGTCGTCAGCGACCGCCTTGAGACCGAGCGTCCCGCGCGTTCCGATGCGCCTGCCAGCGAAAGCGCGCGGACCGCGGCCAACGCATTGACCGGCGTCGTGGTCGCCAGCGGCGGTACGTTCGTGACGTCGATCTCCGGGCGCTCGCATGAGACGGTGAAGTACGGCCTGACCGTGCGGCGGCGCGGCGTCTATCGCTTCGGGCAGACGAGACTCGAGACTGTCTTCCCGCTCGGCTTGTTCAATACGCTGTCTCAGCGCAACGCGCCAGGAAAACTCGTCGTCTATCCGCGCATGGGCGATGTCGATTCGAGCTTCTTTGAGGAACTCGAGCTGGCGTTGCAGCACATGCGGATGTACCGGCCGTCGCGAGCTGAGGAAGATTTCCGCGGCCTGCGCGAGTACCGCCACGGTGACAACCCGAAGTGGATCCACTGGCGCAGCACCGCGCGCACGCAACGCGTTCTAATCAAGGAGTTCGAAGAGCCGCAGGCGCGCCGCGTGCTCCTCTTATTGGACACGAACCTGCAGAGACTGGGCACGCAGCGGCTGGCGACGTTCGAGATGGTCATCTCCTTCGCCGCGACGCTGGCGAGAGACCTCGCGAGGCGCGGCTACGAACTCGACTGCCTCGCACTGCAGCCCGGCAACAAACACGAGCGCGTGGTCATCAGCCGCGAGCGCCGCAACCTCGACGCGCTGCTCGAGATGCTCGCCGGCCTGCGGCGAGACGACACGCGCACGCTGGATGCGATGCGAGACATCGTCGGCCGCCGTGCGCTGCATCATGTCTATGTGCTGGCCGTGGGCCTGGGCTCACTGCGGGCGAAGGCGGGCCTCAACTGGCTGCACAACCGCGAGAACGTTGTCCGCATCTTCGACGCGCGAGGCGACGAGTTCCGCCGGGCATTCAAGCCGCCGGGATCAGGCACTGCGCGCGACCAGTTCGACGAAGAAGACATGCTGCTGGAGATGGGCGAGGAAGACGCGCCGGTGGTGGAAGAGGTCAGAGCATAGCGGCGCATTGAGGAGTCCTCGATGTCCAAGCCCAACATCGTCTGCCTGGTTGCGCATCCCGACGACGTCACCTTCATGATGGGCGGCACTGCGCTGCTGCTGAAAGAGAAGTACGCCATCCACGTCGTGGTTGCCAGCCGTGGCGAGCGCGGCTACGACTGGAAAGGCTCGGGACTTCCTCCGCCCAGTCCAGAGGTTGCCGCAACTCGCGGCGCAGAAGAAGCCGCGGCATGCGCGATGTTCGATGCCGAGCTCACCTTCTTCGAAGAACCTGACGCTGAGATCTACGCACACGAGGCCGTCTGCAAAAGGGCCGCAGAGATATTGAAACGCCTGAAACCGGCCGCACTCTTCACACATTGGCCGGCATCCAAGCCGGATCACGCGGCCGTGTGGAACATTGCCTGGAAGGCGCTCCATTTGGCCGATGCTTTCTGGACCACCGAGACATACATGTGCCTGATGGCCGGCGACGATCGCTGCGTGCCAAAACCGGATGTGTACGTCAACATCAGCAGCGTCTTTGAACAGAAGCTGAAGATGATCGCACTCCACAAATCGCACGCCGAGGCGTGGACGAAGATCCTCACCGACTACAACAGCGCTCTCGGAAAGCAGATCTGGTGCGACAAGGCCGAGGCGTTCGCCTCAAGCCTGCCGATGGTCGGAACCCGGTGGAACCGCAAAGCCGGATCGATTTTGATGGAACTGCAGTAAGAGCCCGATTGCCGATTGCCTGCCCAATTTGGAGAGCGGAATGGACCCGATCGCGGCGGCACGCGGCTTGAGAAAGCTGCATCTGTGGATCGAAGATCATTCGCCGCATGCGCCCTTCTCTGCGGCGTCCAGTACTGAGCGCGTGTGCGATGCCGTCATCGTGGTAGATTCCACGAGCGACGGTGAATTCCCTTCAAACAATCGCAATCGGATTTCCTTCATGGGCGTCGAGCAGCCAGTGAAAGAGAAGGATCTGGATGCGATTCTGTCCCGCTTTACTGCAGCCCATGTAAAGAGGCTCTTTTTTTGGCTAAGTGTCAGCGAGCAGGCGGATGAAATCGAAGCCTGGGTTCAAGCGCGTGGAATGAAGCGCTGGACATCGACTGGATATCCGTCGCTGGGACGACCCGCCGCGCGGCTTCCGATGCCTGCTACCAATCTTCAGATCCGCATGGTTTCGCGCGACGAGGCCGTGGCATTGACGCCAGAGCTCAGCGGAATCTACGGGATCGAACCGGCGAAGCTGATGTTCCTGCACACGCTTGGCGCAGCAGGACACGACCATCTTGTTGCGTTCGACGGTCCGCAGCCCGTCGCCGCCGCGATCCTGACGTGTTGCGACAACAACGGACTTCTCTGGTACGCGGGAACGGCCAAATCCCATCGAAATCGGGGAGCTCAGAATGCCCTCATTGCCGCACGCATCGATGCGGCTGCGCGGAAAGGCTGCAAGTTTGTCTTCTCAGAAACCCTCTACATGCTGGAAACATCATTGAACAATCTAAAGCGACATGGTTTCGATGAGATTTTCGAAAAGAAGGTCTATGCGTGTGACCTTCACGACCGCGCCTAGACCACCTTCAACTCCACCTTCACCACCTTGCGTGGCGGCACTGAGAACACGCCCGTTGCCGGACTTTCTGCGCTCACGTTAGCCTTCACCGCGCCCAAGCACGCATAGCTCTGATTGCGTTTCTGCGCCAGCGTGATCGTCAGGCGCGTCTCGACCGCGTGATCGAGCGGGTTCCACAACTCGATCGTTGTCCGCTTCGGCGTCTCTTTGTCGTACGTCGCGGCCGATGGCACGAGCGCCAGAACTCGCTCGTTCTCCGGCTGCGCGATGCCGCCGCCGAAGAAGAGCGCGAGTTGCAGCGGCTCGACGCCCTGGTAGCCCGCGAGCATCGTCTGATCCCACGGGTTTTCGTACGCGAGGTACGGATACTTCAGATAGAACTCGCGCTCGGTGGCGAGACTCTCGATCGGCCGGTACGTGTGCGTCATGTCGGGCTTGTAGAGGCGCTTCATCGTCCGCGCTTTGGGGAACTGCGCGAGGCCCGTCTTCGCGAACAGCCACAGCACATCATAGTACGCGTCGCGGCCGAGATTGGCCTCGAGCAGATATGCGAGCTGCAGCAGCGCGTGGCCGGTCTCCCACGGCGGAATCTGCGCCATCTGGTCGCGGCCGCCGGTCGAACCGTGCGCCCAGCCGCGCGTGTCGAGGTCCGGCGAAGGCGATTCGTTCCACGTGTGGAAATGCATGCCGATCAGCGTGTTGGCAAAGCGCTGCGCGTTGACGAGGTATTCTTTCTGCTCGAATTTCTTCCACGCGATCGCGTTCGCCGTCGCGGCGATGGCGTGGCCGAATGGACGGGCCTGTCCCCCGCCGACGAGGTCGCCTTCGGCCGCGCAGTTGAACGTCCAGAATTCGGCGTCGAGCTTCTTGTTGACGCGGGCGAGGCACTCCTTCGCCACCGAGAGATGATGGTTCTTATCGGAGTAGATCTCGGAGGCGAGCAGGTTGGCGTAAGCCTCCCACGCCAGGATGCCGGCATCGCCGCGCCGCGCGCCGGGCTTGGGATCGAGCAGCACATCGGCGCGCTTGCGCAGATAGGCGTCGACTTTCGCGCGGGTCTCATCATTGATGCCGTAAATTGCGGCCTTTCTCATGATCGAGACGTGGCCCGGCGTCGGGCCGATCGTCCAGATCGGTTCCGGGCCGTGGGCCTTGTCACGCGTGAAGTACTCCTCCATGCGCGTCGCGGCCGCTGACATCGCCGGATCGTTCCAGGTCAGGCCCAGCATCGCCAGCGGCCCGCTGAACTGGCCGCAGAAGAAAGGGATGCCTTGATCCCATGTCGGCCGCGTGTGAGGCGCGTAGACTGTCGTACCGGTCCCGACGTTGAAGAATCCGGGGTAGCCGTCCTTCTTCCCAAGCTGTTCGGCCAGCCACTGTGCCGCGTTCGTCCACGAAGCGCCGCGCGATTTGGCGACTTCGTACGCGGGAACGACGCCATCACTCGGGAAATGGATGCCGGCGAGGCGCTCCCAGCCCTGCACCAACCACGCGTCCCACGTTCCGCCGCGGGGCGAGGTCGCGAAGTCGACGGTGACCTCTTGATGCAACCCCTTGCCGGCCTCGACGAGCACGTTCGGATCTTTATGCAGCGACGCATTCCAGTTCACCGCGCCCATCAGGAACTTCATGCCGCGCTGGCCGGGCTTCAGAGACGCATTCGGATCGGGATACGGGACGTCGAACTTGTCGGCGAGATTTCGCGTCGGCAGAGAGAAGATGTCGCGCGTCGTACAGACGTTCCAGTTGCCTAGCAACATGGTGTAGCGAGGATTGCCGCCGTCGGCGTTCTTGACTTCGTTCGCCAGCAGCGGCGTGGCGCTCTGATAGGTCAGATGCGCTCGGCCGACGCGTCCGTAGTACCACAGCGGATGCATGTAGCCCGCGCCGTTGATCTCCTTGCCGCCCTCGAAGCGGTAGACCGGCTGCTGAGCCATCACCGTCATGATGTGCTCGTGTCCGTCGTACTCGTACGGCGTCTCGAACGTGGTCAGGCCTTCGAGGACCTCGATGTCCTCAGAGACCGGCGTGAAGTTCGTCGTGACCGTGAATCCCGGCCCGCCGTCGGCCGGTACGCTGACCTTCACCGTCCAACCGATCAGCGCCGAGCCGAACGTGGCTCGGCCAGAGAACGTGGCGTTCTTCGAGTCCTGCGACTGCAGGGCGCCTTCTAGGACGCGCACGTCGCCGATATTGAGGAACTCGTGATCTTTGAAGCGCAGCATGGGCTTGTTGCCGCTGCGGAACCACTCGGGTCGATAGCCATTCGAAGTCGGAACGAAGGTGATGCTCTGCTCGCCGTTGCGCAGGATGATCGGGGATGCGTTCACGATGCCTCTCCAAACAGAAACCCCGCGATCGATGCTCCGATGCGCGGGGTTTCATGGATTGTTTCTGCCTCGCCCGCTTTCGCAGACGCCGAACGTTTGGCGCGGCTACTTCTTGCTGTCGTTGTTGGCCTTGCAGCTCCGCAGCCACACGTTCTTGCCTTCCTCCTCGTACCCCTTCCAGGCGTATGGATCGACGCCCGAGACGGGAATGATGTGACGGCGGTCGGCGCTGGCGGGGGTTTCGCCCTCGCGAATGCTCCACGGCAGATGCGACCACGAATTCATGTAGTGATTGACCAGCACGCGGCGGTAGACGTTGGAGCGGTTCTTGCGCGAGCGGTGCAGCAGATATCCGTTGAAGAAGACGACCGTGCCGGCCTTGACGACGACGGGCACTTCCTTCTTCTCATCAAAGCCGAAGCTTTCGGGCGCGAAGTCGAACTCGTCCGCGTTGTCGTGCGCGCGCTGCGGATAGAGATAGCCCATCTTGTGTGAGCCCGGCACAACCCACAGGCAGCCATTCTCGATCGTCGCGTCGTCCATCGCGATCCAGCCGCCGATCAGCGTGCGGTCGCGCGTGGGAATGTAGATCTCGTCCTGGTGCCAGGCCTGGCCCTGGAAGTTCGGCGGCTTGACGAAGAGCATCGACTGCATGCACTTTACGCTGCCGTCCCAATGCGGCAGATGCGCGCCGGTGATCTGGCTCAGCGCTCCGCACATGCCGGGATGCTTCACAAACTTGCGCATCACCGGGCTGATGTAATGCGGCTGATGGATGCAGAGGATGTTCTTGAGCACTTCATCGTCGGACATGTCGGCGGGCAGCGGCTTGAGGCTCTCACACGGATATCCGCCGCGCGCCAGCTTGAAGGTGTCGGCCTTGAGCTCCGCGATCTCGGCGGGCGAGACCATGTTCTCCATGATCAGGTAGCCGTTCTCGACGAAGAATTTGACCTGTTCAGGCGTACAGGGCTTGGGCACCTCGATCGGGGGAGTCTGGGCGATGACGCCCTTCTCGTGGCTGGATTTCGGGGTGGCTTCCAAGGTCGCGGACATTCTCTAACCTCCTCTGCCGGAAAGGCTTAAGCAAGCCTTTGCGCGCTGGATGTAAGACCTCAATGTGACAGTCTCATTATGCGCTCATTGTCCGGTAGATGGAATGCCCCCGATTAGTAAAAGGATGCCTGAAATTGATGTGCGCCGCGTCTCGCCCGCTTTCTCTGTGGCCGTTGTAAGAGAACGCTTGCGGTCGTCCTACGGAGTGGTAACGCCCGTAACAATGTTTTGACGTTACGGGCCTATCGACGTCGTTACGGATCGAAACTACTGCAACGCGCTTCTCCAACGGCAACGGAGAAGGCGGGCGGGACGCCCGCCCGACGAAGCGAGGCAAGCTCGCCCTCCCATTACGATTTGGCCAAGGGATTGAACCCGTATATCCCGCCGAACAGAACCTGCTCGTCGGGTGTCTTGGCGTTGCGCCAGGCCTCCGCCAGTGCCGGCTGCGGCGTGATGGGATGGACGATCGGCAGCGCGCAGAAGGCGAACAGCGCCAGGATGCGGACGCCTTCGACCGTCCGAGCCGACGCGCGGTGCCAGGTGCGCTGATCCCACAGGATGATGTCGCCCTTGCCGCATAGGAACGGCTCTTCCTTCGCGCCTCTATAAGGAGAGAGGTTCGGATCGCGGTGCGAGCCGGGAATCACGTACGTCGGGCCGTGGTCGAGGGTCATGTCGGTGAAGTACATGCCGACGTGGACAACCAGCGGATACTGGTATGAGCCATCCGCGCAGGCAACGACGCGGTGGTCAAAGTCCTTATGCCAGTCATGGACCAATCGCGGATCGGGTTTGCTCGGCTTCACCAGCCAGCCGGCGCTGAAACAATGGGCGCGGATGCGCTGCGTCTCCGCCCAGAAGCAGCCGGGCATGATCTGTCTCAAGCGCGGCGCATACAGCGGCGCCACCGTCAACGGATTGTCATCAGGGATATGCAGCGGGTGGTAGTAGTTCCCGGTCTCGCGCACAGCGCTGCGGAGCTGCTCCACATACGCATCGACGCTGTCGCGCTCAAAGACCCCGCCGACTGTGGCATATCCACGCTCGCGAAACTGAAGCAGGATGTTGCCTTCATCGTTCGCGTGGATCGGCGTCTGCACATATTTCAGGGCCGGCTCAGTCGCGATCATGGGTTGGCTCCTGGCTCCTGGCTGTTGGCTCTTGGAACTTCCCGTTCGTGCATCTCAGCCGCCGTTAGACCTGCCGCGGCAGGTCGGTGCCGGTGATCGTGTAGGTGTGGCAGGCTTCCAGCTTGTAGGAGGCCGACTTCGGCAGTTCCTTGCCGGTGCTGGCGTCGGTGACCTTGCCCGGAAGGCTGACGCTGCGATCGGCGAAGTTCCACAGCGTCGCCACGTCGCCGTTCTGGTTGTGCCAGACGACGCCCTGGTCGTTCTCCTGCAGGAAGCGCTTGAACATCTGCTTGCGGTTCTTGGCGTAGTCGCGGATCGCGCGCTTGTGGTCGTCGCCCCAGGCCTGGTCGATGCGGACGTTCTTGCCATCCTTCTGGACATGCAGCGGAAGGCCGGGATCGGTCATTAGCGCCAGGCATTTGTAGACGGCGCCGGCCTCATCGATCTGCTCGAGCTTCATCCCGGGCGCCGGGACGGTGACGTAGCCCAGCGAGACCTTGACCTTGTACGCGGTGAACAGTGAATCGGGCTTGCCGTAGTCCGCGGGGCAGCCGTGCATCGGCAGCCCGAACGGCCCGAACGACTCGATACGGAAAGAGAAGCCGTAATCCTGCATCTCTTTGAACGCCTTCAGCAGCGAGCGCCAGACCGTCGTCGGCGTCATCTTGGCATAGTTGATGGGGAAGAATCCCAGGTTGTAGAAGCTGTCGAAGAAAATGCCGCCTACTCCGGTCTGGTCGCGGTTCTTCTTGAAGCCGTCCTTCCAGTAGTTGACCGCCTCTTCGTTGTTGAAGTTCAGCACGCTCATGCAACCCATGTACGCGCCGCCCCATTTCTGGCGGGTGTCTTCGAGCAGGATGTAGCGGTTCTTGCCGTCTTCCCGTTCGCTGCGATTGAAGGGACTCGAGAGCGCCTGGTCGTTGTTGGTCCAGGGGAAGACTTCGATGTTGTGCTTGCGGCAGTCGTCGACGAGTTTCTTCAGCGCCTCGGGCCCGCCGAGCTTGGGCGAGACCTCGTACTCGTGGCCGCAGCACATATTCCAATTCCACACGCCCGGCAGCGGGCCCTGCTCGGTCATCGCCGACTTGTTGACGTTGTCGATGAAGATCACTTCCACGCCCATGTTGATGGCGGCCGGGACGAGGTCCTCGTAGTACTTCTCGATGGTGAAGTTGCTCCAGAAGTTCTGTGCCAGCATCAGCGTGAGCGGCTCTTCCTTGAGGCCAAACTCGCCGCGCGCGCGGTTGTGGATTTCATCGAACGTCCACGTCCACAGGTTCTTCTGCTCGACGGCCGACTTCTTATCGCGGTTGATCAGGATGGACTTGGCCGAGGTCGTATAGGCCTTCGTCTGATCGAAGATGTGCTTGTCGAAGTGCTTCAGTTCGGGCTTACCGGCCTCACGCATGATCAGCGTGCGGATCAGTTCGACGCGCTCGAAGGCGCCGATCAGCGTCGCGTCGCCTTTGTACTGATAGTCGAACGAGCCGTGGCTGGCCCAGCGTGGCAGGTTATGCGTCATCACCGGGTTGTCGTTTGGATCGCCGAAGTAAAACTTGCCTTCGGTGCTCCAGGCGGTGTCTTTGGCGAAGGTCGCCACCGGCGCTGAGCAGGACGACTGTGAGACCGCCGTCGCGCCGACGATGTCTCCGTCCAGTTCCCAGCTCGCAAGATCCATGATGTAGAACAGCGGGACCGTGTCGGACTTGTAATCGTAGCAGTACGAGAATCCCTGGAAGTCGTAGCCGCCGAAGCGGTCTTTGGCCGGCTTGATGACGATGTCCAGGCGGCCGGTGCCGCTGGCCGCGTCCTTGTCCCAGTCTCCGGTCTCATGAATCGGATCGAAGCTGTGGTCGCGCATCAGCTTCACCGGCAGCGGCCGGAACTGGGCCTCGACCTTGACGCGGATCTCGTTGGCGTTGGCGTCGGTGCCGAGGTACCTCAGGCTGGCGACCTCGACACCGGTGAAGGCCTGCGTGAACGGCTTGATCGGCAATCGGCCGGAGCGAACGGGCGTATTGTCGATGTGGATGGTGCCGAGCCCCACAAAGTGCTCGCCTTCGCTCAACACTTCAAACTTGCAATTGCCCAGCTTGACAGTCTCGCGTTTCATCGAAGGTGCGGCTCCAAATAGGGTGCGATCAAAGATGTTCGGAAGCACTTCCATAGGTAAAGTACAACACAATATCTTTAATGCTAACTTTTAAATTGAAAATCTTGAGAAACGCAGCATGATGAGACTATAGGAAACGTTAAAGGCTCAAGCGTGATTCAGTCTCTAAGTCTTGTCAGCACGCGTCTATCAGTGTAGTAACATCATGAGGAGCGCCACGATGAGCACCCGATACGAGCGAATTCGCGAGCACGTCGTTAAAGGCATCTCTTCCGGCCAATACGTGGTCGGAGAAGTTCTGCCGGCGGCGGATGTTCTTGCGTCGAAACTGCGCTGCAGCACCGGCACCGTTCGGAATGTGCTAACTGATTTGGCGCAGGAAGGCCTCCTCAAGCGCGTGCAGCGCCGCGGCACTGTCGTCGCGCGCCGTCCCAGCGCCGGCCGCGTGCTGATGTTCCTGTCGGTCGACACGCACACCAACCACATTATGCAGGATCCGATCTTCGCCGGACTGCTCGAGGCCGGGTTTTGGGTCGATCTGATTCCGACAACCATGGGCGTCGAAGGCGCCACCACGCACTGCCACCAGTTGCTGAACGATTCGGTCGAAGCCGACGCGTTGATCGCCATCGATCCGCGCCTGGAGCTGCTGCCGCTGCTCGACCAGCTCAAGACGCGCGTCCAGCAGCGCATCGTCGTCGAGCTGGACATCGCGACGCCGAGTCCCGACCGCCATCACATCGTCGTCAATCACTTCAAGGCCGCGCGCGACGTCGCGGAGCATCTGCTCAAGCTCGGCCACAAGCGCGTGGCGCTCTTCGCGGGTCTTGGCCCCGGCGAACGGAGCTGGCTGGCCGAAGCCGCGCGCAACTGCCGCGACTTCATCGAGGTCGCCGGCGGCAAGGCCATGCTGCATTACATGGCCGACGGCCACAAGCATCTGGTCGATCTGGTGAGGGATCAGGGCGTCAGCGCCTACTGGGCGATCCACGACTTTGAATGCATGCAGGCCTTGAACGCACTGCATCGCGAAGGCCTGCGCGTCCCCGACGATGTGACGCTCATCGGCCGCCACGATACGCCTTGGGCGACGCAGTGCCGACCGCAGCTCACATCTGTCTCGATCAACCCCACAGCGATCGCCGCCGCGATCGTGGCCGAGGTCAAACGCGTCACCTCGGAGCGCGACGCCGGCCGCCCGATCAGCGAAGGGCGAGACTGCGTCACCCGCATCGACCCGATCCTGATCATCCGAGACAGCAGCGGCAAGGCCCCGGCGCTGAAGGGCGCTCGCGCCCCTGAGCCCACGCCGGCGGGATGAGTCGTTTGTCTCGAGAGCAGTGACCACGAGCGCGATGGTGGTTCCCTCATGGCTTCCCGCACGCAGGAATGACGAATGGCTGAATCCGGGGATCCATCAATCTCACCCGCGCACGCGCGCGAATTTCGCCGGCGGCTGTTCGCTCCCAAGACTTTCCAGTTCTCACTAGGAACCTGGCTCTGCTTTATCATGCTACTGAGCCTGTCTGCCGGGTTGTTCGCATCGTGGTATCGCGGCCGCGCAGCCGCCATTCAGCGGGAGGAATCGCGACGCCAGACGGATGCGATGATATCAAAGATCTCCGGTGCCCTTCAGCAGTATCAGATGCAGTGGGGCGCGCCGCCGCCGGACAATGTTCCGGATGCTGACAGCGCGAGGGTGCTCTGGTTCCATCTCTGCAATTCCCGAGCGGGCAAAGGGCCCTTTCTGTCGTTGCCACCTGAAAGTCTCAGCGAGGAACGCAATGGCATGCGCGCCATCCTCCTCCCCGACGGGACCGGACTCAGCTATTCTCGTTTACCAACCTCAGGCGGTGGATTTTTGACAGTTGTAGACTCCAAGTGAACGCCTCACCCCGTTTTCTCCATATCTTGCCCGCAACTGACCGCCCTGAGCCTGTCATTCACCGGATACATTGCGTGAGCAAACGAGGATCTGTCATGCCCCACACGCTCTCCGCCGATGAGCTCGCCCAGCACCTCTACGCACTGGATGTCTCGGGCTACACGATCATTCCCCATCAGGTATCCGAAGACGACTTGAACGAACTGCGTGAGACTTCAGACCGCGCGCTGAATGCCGTCGATGAAGCCATGGCCGCGGGCGCGAAACTGGCTCACACCGCCGGCAACCCGTACTACAAAGGCGTCCGCTGCCTGTACTGCTGGTCCGAGACGGCCCTCAGGCTGCTGGAGCACGAAACGTTGCACGCGCTGAGCACCAGGATCTTCGGGACCTTTGCTCTGACGGACTTGGGCGTCCTGTCCGCGCTGCCCGCGCCCGAAGGCCACGCGGCGTCGACTTCCTGGCACCGCGATTTTGACGCCTTCAAGCACGGCTCGCCTGTTCCGCACTACATCTGGTTCTTCCTGTGCTTGGACGATGTTTCGCCCGAGAACGGCGCGACCATCTTCGTTCCCGGCAGCCACCGCCGCAGCGCCTTTGCCGAGCCGTCCCTGGGCAAGCTGTGGAACAACGATGACTTCAGCGCCTTTCCCAGCCGCGTTCAGCCCAGCGCAAAGGCCGGCGACCTGATCGTCTTAAATCCGATGCTGCTTCATACCAGCGGCCACAATCGCACGGCGCGCCCACGGCGACTGGTGAACATCGGCGTGGGGCATGAAGCCGCGGCGCCGTTCATGGACCATTGGTCGATCGCTGGCCCGGCGATTCAGGAGAAGGCCAGCCCGCGCCTGCGGATGATGCTCGGCGCCGACCGCAAGAGTCTCGATGAAACCTGGACGGTTCTGCCGCCCGGCTGGCAGACGTCCCCACGCCACGCACAGGAGGTTCGCGTATGAAACCCATCACCCTCGGCCTGATCGGCGCCGGCTACCACGCGCGCAACGTTCACATTCCGGTGATCGAGACCACGCCTGACGTGCGCCTCGTTGCCATCGCAACGTCGCGAGAACAGACCGCGCGCGAGGCCGGCGAAAAGTTCCGCGTCAAATCGTTCGCCTCGTACGAGGAACTCCTGCGTAAGGCTGATGTCGAAGCCGTCATCGTCTGCGCAGCGTGGGACAAGGCCGAGGAGATCACGCGCGCGTGTCTCGAGCACGGCAAGCACGTCCTGGTCGAGACTCCCGGCATCCGCGACGCCGCCGCCGGGCGAGAGTTGGCGAAGCTGCGGGACTCAAAGAAGCTCGCCGCGCAGGTCGCGTATTGTCTTCGCTACGCGCCGCCGTTCGAGGTCCTTCAATCGCACGCGCGCACCGCGAAAGGGCCGCGCCTGTACTGCTTCGAGTACTACCCGTTCATCGCCCACATCTACAACCTGGCCCTGCATTTCTGCGGCCCATACGAACGCATCATCGGCGCGCATCAGGACGCGGCGGGATTGAGCACCACGATCCGCTTCAAGAATGGCGACACTGCCGTGATCGTCGGCCGCTCGGTCGCCAATTGCAGCATCGGCCTCGAGTCCATCAAAGTCTCGGCGGCCGACTTCTACGGCGAAGTCATCGACCGCACCAAGGTCCGCGTCGTCAAAGGCATGCAGCCCGTGGGCGTCGAAGACTGGAGCGTAAAGTCGAGCGAGGGCCTCAGCTACGATCCGCACGTTTACGCGGCGAGGATTCTGGAAGCGTCGGGCTACGGCCCGCAACTGCGAGCTTTCATCGCCGAGATCCGCGGCGGCGAAAAACCGCGCTGCGGGATCGAGGAATCGGTCGAGACCGCCGAGCTCATTCGAGCGGCGGAAGCAGCGGCGAAGCGTGTCTCCTAATTTCTTCCTATGTACTATAACGATTGAGATTAGGGTTTTGTCCACCATTTTGTAAAAAAGATTTTGTAATCGGCTTAACTCGTTTGTGCGAAAACAGTTACAAGACCATCTGACTTCGGTTAAATTTAGGTTGCTCTACGTGCCTAACTTTTGCCCGACGTGCATAATTCATTACTCTTTATAACCAAACGACTTAAGCAATATTCTCGCAAGCTCTTCTCTATAAAGAACTTACTCATACAGCGGTCGGATTCCCGCTTCAAAGCGATGGATTGGAGCACTCCTCTTAGTAGGGCAGCGGCACGTATTCTTGTTCCTTCGTTCGGACCAATCGTTATAATTTGGCGTTCCATCTTGTTGGCCAACTCGGAGTGAAATTATGAAGCATCTCCGCATCCCGCTCCTCGGGCTCGTAATCGTTATGCTGACTCTGTCGCTGCGTCCAGGAACGCAGCGCGTTCCCGCGCACGCTCAACTGACGAAGCCAGCAACCAACGCTGTCGCCATGGCCTTCCCTGAAAAAGATCTGAGGCCGATCGTTGCGTCCACATTGTCCCCCGAGCCGTTCCGTGCTCAGACCGATCCGTCGGGCCATTGGCGCAACCCGGCGAAGCCGGTGGAACCTGTCTTCCCGGCGACGTTCTCTGAGCCTGTCCGAGTGCGCTGCGGTGAGGCTGACGTGTCGGCTCGGCCCCTGAACGCGAACTCGAGCGCGGCGAAGATCGAGGCCGACGGCTCGCTGGTGTATGAGAACGCTTTCGACGGCGCCGACGTCCATTATCGCTGCAGCGCCTACAAGACCGAGGAGTTCATCGTCGTTCGCGAAGCCGCCTCGCAACGGACGTTCGCGTGGGATCTCGAGATACACGGCCTGAAGCCGCGACTGACGCCGGCTCACACGATCGAACTCTGCGACGACGCGGGCGTGCCGAGACTCCGCATCAACGCGCCCGTCGGAAAGGACGCGAACGGCCGCGTGCTGCGTGAGGGCTCGGAGATCAGCTACGCGATCGACGGCAGCCGTCTCACGATGACGGCGAAGATGGAAGGCTGCGCCCTCCCGGTGGTGATCGATCCGACGTGGAGCAGCACGGGACTGATGAGCGCGAATCGGTCCGCGCATACAGGTACAACCCTCAACGATGGGAGAGTGCTGATCGTCGGCGGAAGAAATGGCGGGCTAGGCTATACCTCATGCGATATCTTTGATCCTGCCACGAATACGTTCTCCGCCACAGCATCAACATCAACTCCGCACACGAGCCACGCTGCGGTGGCCCTCAGCGATGGACGCGTTCTTGTCACCGGTGGTTGGGACTTCAGCAGCCAAACCTCAGGCGCGGCGTTCGATGCCAGCGAAATCTTCAACCCCGCAACCGCACAATGGACCACTGTTGCGCCCATGCAATCGACGCGAAGGATGCACACCCTATCGTTGCTATCAGACGGGCGCGTCCTGGCGGCTGGCGGCTACAATAGTTCTGGAAACCTATCAACTGCGGAGCTTTATGATGGCAATGGCTGGACGAACGCTAATCCCATGGGCACGACCCACTATCTCCATCAGGCGATCAATCTTCAGGACGGAACGATCCTGATTATTGGGAACGACGTCAGCAATCCGCGGGTCACCGAAGTGTACAATCCCGGAACTGGTACGTGGACCACGACCGGACCGCTGCATACAGACGCCATCTATAGAGGAAACACACGGCTGGGTGATGGCCGCGTCATTACCTGTGGAGGCGGTCTGCCTAACAACGAATATTCGGCTGTTTGCGAAATATACGACCCGACATCCATGACATGGTCGCCGACCACATCTCTTAACGTTGCGCGTTCAAATGGAAAGAATTGCGCCGTCACGGTCGGCAATTTTGCGGTGGTCATCGGAGGCGATGCCGCAGCGGACACCAATCCGGAGATATTCAATCCGTTAACTGCTGTTTGGAAGAAGACTCCAGCGATCCCAAAGTTGCGTTTTGAAGCGACTACCAATGTGTTGAACAATGGCCAAGTGCTCGTGGCGGGTGGTTTCGGTACGTCGGGCGGAGATGCGGCTATCGTCTTCGACCCCTTCGCCAACACGCCGCCGACCCTGACCGCCAGTGTCTCTCCGATGGCGACGGTCAACGTCGGGACACCATTCGCCTTCAGCGCCAACGGCTCTGATTTCGATGGCGATGCTCTGACATACAGTTGGGACTTCGGCGATGGAACCAGCAGCGCCGACCAGAATCCTTCTCATGCGTACAATGTTGCGGGAACGTATACCGTCACTGTCACGGTGACCGATGCGCCTGGAAAGACCGCCGCCGCCACATTGATCGTGACCGTCGGCCGGGCGCCTCAGGCGCGCTTCACCACCAGTGACGTCGCAGGATTCGTCGGACAACCGCTTACCTTCGATGCTTCTCTCAGTACGGATAAGGAGAACGATATTGCCGCCTACCAATGGGAATTTGGCGACGGTTCGCCTGCTGGCTCCAAGCAGGTACTCTCCAAGATTTACGACACGGCTGCCGCTTATGCCGTGACCCTGACGGTGATCGATGGCCAGGGCCTCAAGTCGTCCGCCACGCGAAACGTTGTCATCCTTCCCGCGGATCAGATTGGCATCTTCAACAGTTCCATCTCCTACAAAGTCCGCTTTGACCGCAACAAGGAGAATGCCGACACGCTCACCCTCACTGCCGACGTGAACGTCGGCGATGTCACCGTCGGCGCAGGGACGAATGTCGCCATCGAGATCGCCGGGCAGCGATTCGAGGGGACTCTTGACGCAAAGCTGCGCGACAAGAGCGCGACGGAGCAGTGGACGGTGAAGGCCAACACGCGTAAGCAATCGGCGGGCGAGGTCTCGTTGAAGTTCACCGTGAAGAAGGCGAATCTCGGCGTCGGATTCAACCAGGCCGGCGCTGTGCCCGGCGGCGACCCGAGCGATCCAGTGGACGTCTCCATTCCGGTGAGACTTGAGATCGCGGGACGGATCTTCGAAGTATCGATCGATTCGAGCTTCAAGTTCGGCAACAGCGGGAAGAAAGCGACGGGCGAAGGCGACGGGCCGTGAGCTGACGGAGTGCAGCATGAAGCGACTTCAGTGGCGTCTCGTGATGTGCGCGGCCGTCGCAGCGGCCGTGCTGCTGCTGCCGCTCCGCAGCGAATCACTCACTCGCCGAATGTCAATTGTTCCGACGCCGGCGACGACCGTGCACCCGCTCGATCGAGCCTTCCCCGCTTCGTCAGATCTTCTACCTGTTCGGACGACATCGGCTTCAACACTGGCGCCGGAAGGTTTCCGTCCGCAGAGCGATCCGACCGGGCACTGGCGCAACCCGGCGAAGCCGGTGGAACCTGTCTTTCCGCTGACGTTCTCCGAGCCTGTTCGAGTGCGCTGCGGTGAGGCTGACGTGGCGGCTCGGCCCCTGAACGCGAACTCGAGCGCGGCGAAGATCGAGGCTGATGGCTCGCTCGTGTATGAGAACGCTTTCGACGGCGCCGACGTCCATTATCGCTGCAGCGCGTACAAGACCGAGGAGTTCATTGTCGTTCGCGACGCCGCCTCGCAGCGGACGTTCGCGTGGGATCTCGAGACACGCGGCCTCAAAGCCCGGCTGACTCCGGCACACACGATCGAACTCTGCGACGACGCGAGCGTGCCGAGACTCCGCATCAATGCTCCGATCGGAAAAGACGCGCACGGCCGCGTGCTGCGCGAGGGTTCGGAGATCAGCTACGCGATCGAGGGAAGCCGTCTTACCATGACGGCGAGGATGGAAGGCTGCGCCTTCCCCGTGGTGATCGATCCGACGTGGAGCAGCACGGGAACGATGGCGGTCGATCATGCCGGCGGCACATTGACACTGCTGCAGAACGGGAACGCGCTCTTTGCCGGCGGCTTCGGAGGAGCGGGGCCGAGCTTTCTCACTGCCTGCGAACTTTACGATCAGACGAGCCAGACGTGGTCCAGCACGGGGAGCCTGGGCGTTGCTCGTTCAAGCCACACGGCGACCCTGCTGCAAGACGGGACTGTGCTGGTCGCGGGCGGCGGCAATGGATCGCTTGCCGCGACTTGTGAGATCTACAACCCAACGAGCCGCACCTGGAGCGACACCAACGGTGCGCTGGGAACACTGCGCTCGGATCATGCCGCTGTGCGGTTATCCAGCGGCGAGGTGCTGGCATGCGGCGGCATCAACAACGGCCAACTGCAATCCTGTGAGTTGTATAATCCCACGTCGAAGACGTGGTCGGGCACGGGTTCGTGGACAATCTCGCGAAGCGCGCCAAACAGCGTCACTCTACTGTCGGACGGAAGCGTCCTGGCCGGCAACGGGCAGGCAGGAAACACGAGCGATTTCGAGCGATTCAGCGGAGGGACCTGGTCGCCGGCGGGAACTCTGGCGGTTGATCGGCCTGGCTTGCGGGCGGTGCGACTGGCGGACGGCCGGGTGCTGGCCTGCGGCACCCAGCACGACGCGCAGATTTTCAATCCATCGACGAACACGTGGGCGCTGACAACGCCGATGATTCTGGAGCATGCTCAGCACACGGCCACGGCATTAAGCAATGGTCTTGTCCTGGTCGCTGGAGGCGATACGGCGACAAACAAGGCCTGCGAGGTTTTCAATCCCTCGAACGGAAATTGGGTGCGCACCGCCGATCTTCTGTCGCCGCGCCAGGGCCACCTTGCCGTCCTTCTACAAAACGGAACCGTCCTGGTTGCGGGCAACGCGTCGGTAGGCACTACCAGCTCAGAGATCTTCGATCCAAGACCCGTCTCGACGCCGCTGACTCTCTCCGTCCATTCGGGCGCCCGGACGACTCTGCCACTCTCGTCGAACGCGATCGGCACGTCGCCGGTGATGACGATTGAAAGTCCACCGTCCCATGGCTTTATCTTCGGCGGCGCCAATTTCGACTACGCGTCCACGCTGGGATTCATCGGCACCGATACGTTCCTCTATCGCACGAGCGATAGCTTCGGCTCGGGGCCGATGGCGCTCGTCACGCTCAACGTCACCAACACGCCGCCCACCGTCTCCGCGAGCGTGTCGCCGCCGGTGATCGAATCCGGAGAGACCGTGGCATTCTCCGGCAGCGGCAGCGATCCGGACGAAGACAGCATTTCCTATTCGTGGAACTTCGGCGACGGCAGCACCTCGACCGAGCAGAACCCGTCACACACGTACACATCTGAAGGCACCTTCACTGCCGTGCTGACGGTGATCGACAGCATCGGAGCAACGGCGAAAACGACCGTTGTGGTGAAGATCGGACGGCGGCCGACGGCGCGATTCACAACCAGCGACGTCGTCGGTTTCGTCGGCATCCCACTGGCTTTTGATGCGGTCTACAGTTCCGATCCCGAGAACGCGATCGTCGGCTACAGTTGGAACTTTGGGGACGGCTCGCCGGCGGGTTCGGGCAAGGACATCTCGCGAGTCTATGAAAACGCCGGGACTTATGTGGTCACACTCACCGTCACCGACGAAGATGGCCAGACCGGTTCGACCTCACGCTTGATCGAAGTCCTGCCCGCAGACCAGGCCGGCACGTTCAATGGCTTCGTCGATTACGCGGTGAAGTGGGACTCGTTCAGGGACAACACCGATAGCCTGACCCTGACCGCCGCGCTGAACGTGGGGGACACCACCGTCGCAAGCAAGACGGTCGTCGCTGTGGAGATCGCCGGCAACCGCTTCACGGGGACTCTCGACGCGAAGCTGCGCGACAACCATGATCCGAACGAAAAATGGCAGGTGAAGGCCAATCTGCGCGGCCAGTCATTCGGCAGCGTCTTCCTGAGGCTGACGGTGAAAAAGGCGAGCCTTTCTTCCGGCTTCGCTGCCGCCGGCGCAGTGCCGGAGTTCGACCCCGACGGCACCGTTACGGCCACCATTCCCGTCAGGATCGAGATCGGCGGGCGAGCGTTCGAGCTGCGCGTGCCCTCGGAATTCGACTTCTTGAAAGGCGGATTCAAGGCTCGCGGCAGCGGCGAGACGGAGTGAACAGAAAACGCCAAGGATGCCAAGAAGGACGGAAGACGCGGGGATGGGGAGACACGGGGACGCGGAGATGGTGCTCGACGCCGCGCGAACATCCGGCGTTACGCGCCCGCGCTTCTGGCGGATTCATCTCAGCAGCGCGATGGTCGTGATGATCGCGGCGGCCGTGTTGCTCGGGGTCAATCTCACGAAGCGCTCCGCCATGACGCACGCAATTTACGCCTCCGGAATCCACGAGGTTCATTACACGGCGAGAGGATGGCCGTATTCCTACGAGTCTCCTGAAGGCAACATGCAGACGGACCTCGAGGCCGTGTTTCAGAAGCACGAACCGCCAGAGGCTGCGTCATCTCACTGCAAGTGGGTCGTTTGCTACAATGAAGGACCATATCCGTATGGGGACGAGGTTCTCGTCAACATCATCATTGGGCTGGTAGCGCTGTTCGTGCTTTGGCTGACGTGTGAGGCGCTGATCCATTGGCGCTCACGCAAGACCATCTGACGGCGAGCCCGCTCCGCGTCGCCGCGTCAATCTTTAGCTCTTGGCGGTTCGTGTGCGGCAGGTCGCTACAGCCCCATCTCGCTCGACAGGAAGGCCGTGTCGTAGGCTCCACCGACGAACTTCACGTGGCCGAAGATTTCCTTCAGCAGCGGGACGGTTGTGGAGATGCCTTCGATCACGAGCTGGTCGAGCGCCTGCCTCATGCGGCTGATGGCGTCGAGGCGGTCGGTGCCGTGGACGATGAGCTTGCCCAACATCGAATCGTAGTTCGGCGGCACCGTGTAGCCAGAGTACAGATGCGTGTCCATGCGGATGCGCGTGCCCGCGGGCGGCGAGAAGAGGCCGATCTTGCCCGGAGACGGCGCGAACTTGCGGCGCGGGTCTTCGGCGTTGATGCGGCATTCGATCGCATGGCCGCCGGTGCGCAGGCGCTCGTCGATGTCCTTCTGGCGCCAGCGGATCTTTTCACCAGACGCGACGCGAAGCTGTTCTTCGACGAGATCGAGGCCCGTGACGGTCTCGGTGACAGGATGCTCGACCTGCAGGCGCGTGTTGACTTCCATGAAGTAAAACTTGCGCGCCTTGTTGTCGAAGATGAACTCGACTGTGCCGGCGTTGGTGTACTTGGCGGCCTTCATCAGCTTGACGGCGGCCATCTGCAGATCGTAGCGCAGGCGCTTGTCGAAGCCCGGCGCGGCGCCCGGCGATTCTTCGATGAGCTTCTGGTTGCGGCGCTGGACGGTGCAATCGCGCTCGCCCAGATGCAGCACCGTGCCGTGCTCGTCGGCCATGATCTGCACTTCGATGTGGCGCGCGCTCTCGATGAACTTCTCCATATAGAGCGTGCCGTCGCCGAAGGCTGCTTCGGCTTCCTGCTTCGCCTGCGTGAAATTCGTGCGCAGCGAGACATCGTTATGAGACACGCGCATGCCGCGCCCGCCACCGCCGGCCGCGGCTTTCAGCAGAACGGGGTAGCCCATCGAGTTGGCGATCTTGACCGCGGTGTCGACGTCGGGCAGCGCGCCGTCGGAGCCCGGCACCGTCGGGACGCCTGCGGCCTTGGCGATCTGCTTGGCGCTGATCTTGTCGCCCAGTTTCTCGATGACGCCGGTCGGCGGGCCGATGAAAGCGATCTTGCACGCGCGGCAGACTTCGGCGAAATGGGCGTTCTCGGAGAGGAAGCCATAGCCGGGGTGGATGGCTTCGACGTCGGCGATCTCGGCCGAGGCGATGATGTTGTTGATGTTCAGGTACGAGAGCTTCGCCGGCGGCGGGCCGATGCAGATGGCGCGGTCGGCGAGCTTGAGGTACAGCGCGTCTTTGTCGGCCTGCGAGTAGACGACGACGGTCTCGATGTTCATCCGCTTGCAGGTGCGGATGACTCGCAGGGCGATTTCGCCGCGGTTGGCAATCAGGATGCGTTTAAACATGTGTGGTGTTGAGAGGTCCGGGAGCTTCGACGCTGCAGGCCGAAATGCATTCGGCCCACCCACGAGGCCAGCCAGTGCCATTCAACCGACCTCCACCAGGAAGAGGGGCTGGCCGAACTCGACGGCCGATGCGTTCTCCACCAGGATCTTCTTAATCGTGCCGCCGATGCCGGCCTTGACCTCGTTCATGACCTTCATGGCCTCAACGATGCAAATGACTTCATCGGGGCTGACGCGGTCGCCGACTTCCTTGAAGGGCGCCTGGTCCGGCGCCGGCGAGCGGTAGAAAGTGCCGACCAGCGGAGCGGGGATCTCTTTGAGCTTCTCGTTCGCGGGCGCTGCAACCGCGGGGGCTCCGCCGGAGCCTGACGCAGCCATCATCGGAACCGACGGCATCTGCTGGCTGATGGCGGCGGGCGCCGTCTGGTAGACGACCTGCGGCATGACGTTCTTGTCGCCGCCGCGCCGCGCGCTGAACTCCCAATCGGCTTCCTTGAGCTGCAGTTCGCTCAGGTCGTGCTTCTGCATTAACAGGATCAGTTTTTCGACGTCTTCAAGCTTCATCTAAAGTGGATTCCTGACCTTAACTTAATGCCAACGCTGGTCATGTGTGCCACGCAACAAACTCATGGGACGAATGGGACGGATAGGACAACTGCCCAGCCGCCGAGTCGTCATTCACTCCCATTCCAGCGCAGACCTTTGCTCAGACGGCTGAGGACGCGATGTCCGTTGGGCGTCACCAGCACGTCGTCTTCGATTCTCACTCCACCCAAGCCCGGGAGGTAAATGCCCGGCTCCACCGTGACCACCATTCCGGCGCACAGATGGCCCTTGTAACGCTGAGACAATGACGGCGCCTCGTGGATGTCCAACCCGACGCCGTGGCCGGTGGAATGCCCGAAGGCCTTTCCAAAACCGGCTTTCTCAATCACGCTGCGCGCGGCCTTGTCCACATCAGCCATGGCCACACCCGGTGCAATCTTCGCAATGGCTTGAAGTTGCGCCTGCAGCACGATCTCATGGATCTTGCGTAATTGGCGGGGGATCGTACCGAGGAAAAAGGTGCGCGTCAAGTCGCTGTGGTAGCCCGCGACCTTGGCGCCGAAGTCCATCAGGATAATGCAACTATCGGGTAATTTTCGGTCCGTCGGCCGCCCGTGCGGCAGACTGGAGTTCGAGCCTATCTGGAACATGATCTCGAAAGACTGATCATCCGCGCCGTCCTTCACCATTAGGTAGCGAAGGTACGCCGCAGCCTCGCGCTCGGTCACGCCGTGCTTCAGCCCCTTACAGAGCTGCTCGAAACACTTTTCCTGGATACGCAGGGCCTTCTCTATCTGCGCTACCTCCCAGGGACTCTTGAGGAGGCGCAGCTCGCCGACCATGCCATCTTGAGGCTTGATCTTGGTGTGGCGGCCGCGGAGCGCCTTTCTCAAGGCGCGCATGTCGGTGAGGCGCATGCTGCCGGGCTCGACGCCGATTTTCTTCAGGCGCAGCTTCTTGGCCAGCTCGCCGGTCTTCTCCATCAGGCCGTTTGGCTTCACCTTCACCTTCCAGCCTTTGGCGGTGTGCTGAGCCTCTTCAATGTAGCGGAAATCGGTGAGGAGGAATCGGTGCTTCGGTGTGACGAGCAGCGCGCTATCGCCGCCGCTGAACCCGGAGAGGTAGCGGACGTTCTTCTCGTTGACGATCAACGCCGCGGGCAGGCCGCGTTCTTCGAGCTTGTTGCGAAATTTCTCCAGGCGGTGTTTGAGCTCTTCCGCCGGCGGAACAATGGCCATGAGTCACTCCCGAATAAAAGGAGGTAATGGCATATAAGTAGCCCGCGCGGCGGACAAGTGGGATTCGGAAAGCGAGCCGCTGGCCTTGATGTGGCTCGATAACTTCGCTACCTTCGCGGCGTGAATCCATACGTTGCGTTCCTGCTGCAACTGGCGCTGATCCTGGGGATGGCGCGGCTGCTGGGCGATCTCATGCGCCGGCTGAACCAGCCGGCTGTGCTGGGCGAGCTCGCCGCCGGGATCATTCTCGGCCCGTCGTTCCTGGGCTGGATGTTCCCCGACGCGTTTAAGTTCGTCTTTCAGGCGCACCTCGCCGACCCCAACATCGTCAACTTCTACAAGTCCATGAAGCAGTCGGTGCCAAATCCGCTGGATACGATCTCTGCCGTCGGACTGGTGCTGCTGATGCTGCTGACGGGTCTTGAGACCGACATCCGCGTCATGCGCAACATGGGACGCGCGGCGTTCATGGCCTCGGTCTTCGGCATGGTGATTCCATTCGGAACGGGCCTGCTTCTCGGGATGGGTCTGGATGAACGTTACGTCCCGGACTCGGGACGGTTGCCGCTGGTGCTGTTCATGGCCACGGCGATGGCGATCTCGGCGATGCCGGTCATCGCCAAGATCCTGATCGACCTCAATATGTTGAAGCGCAACTTCGGCATGGTCATCCTGAGCGCCGCAGTCGTCGACGATACCATCGGCTGGATCATCCTGGCGATGATCTCAGGTCTGGTGACGACGGGCGTCGTCAACAGCATGCAGGTGCTGATCACGCTGGCGTGGTTGATCGGGTTCCTGGCCGTCGCCGCGTTCGTTCTCTATCCGCTGCTGAATTGGTCGCTGCTGCGCGCCGAACAGACGCTCAAGAGCGGCGGAGAGCTTGTCGTCGTGGTCGTCGTGGCGCTGTTGTGCGCGGCGGCGACCGAGGCCATCCACGTGCACGCGGTCTTCGGCGCATTCATCGCCGGCGTGATCCTGCGACAATGCACGGGACTGAGCCGCGAGAATCTTCAGCGACTCGAGACGGTCGTCATGGCACTCTTCGCGCCGCTCTTCTTTGGCTCGGTGGGACTGCGCGTCGATCTCACGCAGCTCTCATCAGTGTGGATTCCACTCATCGTTATCGCCATCGCGGTCAGTGGTAAGATTGTCGGCTGCTTCATCGGCGGCCTAGTCGGGAAGATGCCGCCGTGGGAGGCCTTCGCGCTGGGCTGCGGCATGAGCGCGCGCGGCGCGATGGAACTGGTGGTGGCGAAAGTCGGACTGGAGTTGGGGATCCTGAATGCGGAGCTGTTCTCCTCGGTGGTTCTGATGGCGCTCGTGACGTCGGTGCTTGCGCCGCTCATGCTCAAGGCAATCGCTCACAAGCTGCCGATGAGCGACGAGGAGAAACTGCGCGAGCGCGGCACCGCTGGAGGCTTCGTGCCGACGGGCAATCTGAAGGTGCTCGTCCCCGCCGGCGGAGGAAAGAACGCCGTCATCGGCTGCCATTTCGCGACACAGTTGTGTGCGTCAACGAACGATCGCGTCACCGCGTTGCATGTGGAAGGCAAGGCTGCGAACTTCTGGAAGCGGCTGTCCTCCAAGAGCCAGCGCCTGAACGCCGCCGAGACCGACACGTACTTTATCCGCCTGCAGGCCGCTGCGGGGGCGAATGCCTCAAAGCTGCAGATGCGCAAGCTCCAACCGCAGGGCACGGTGCTGCAGACGATCCTGTCTGAGGCGGGCAAGGGCTACCAGTTCCTGTTCATCGGCGCCGCCGGCCAGAAGCATCCTCTGTACGATCCGTTCGTTTCGGAGGTTGTGAAAGGCGCGCCGTGCCACCTGGTCATCGTCAGCGACCGGCGCGAGACCGGCTGGGAACCGGCGCCGTTCAAGGACATTCTTGTGCCGATCAACGGCAGTTACTTCTCGGATGCGGCCTTCGAACTGGCGGCGGCGTACGCTGCAACGTCTGGCGCGAACGTCACCGTCCTGTACATCGCCGAAGGCCGCAAGCGCAATCCACTCTTGCCGGCGGCGGCTGTCGACGATGTCAGCGAGCACGTTCAGGACTTGATGCGAGTGACGCTGAAGGAACAGCTTCGCGAGAAGATGAAGCACCCGGAGAACCTCGAGTGCCACGTGCGCGAGAGCGAATCGGTGTTGTCAGGTCTGACGGAAGAGTTCCAGCGCGGGAAATACGATCTCGTCGTTCTCGGCGCGGAGAATAAGAGCCTGGTTGAGCGGCTGTACCTTGGACAACATATGGAAGAGGCGCTGACTGAGATTCCCTGCCCCGTCACGCTGGTGATTCCAAAAGTTGGCTTCGCTGGAAAATAAAGCGGCGGGATTCTTTCGAATCCCGCCGGCGGTTATGTCTTAAATTGTCTACGAATCTTATGCCTTCGGGCGGACTTTCGTGGCCTTCGGACCCTTCACGTCCTGAACGGCCTCATACTCAACCGCCTGCCCTTCCTGCAGTGTGCGGAAACCGTCAGCCTGAATCTCCGTGTGGTGAACGAACAGATCCTTGCCGCCTTCATCTGGCGTGATGAAGCCGAATCCCTTCTGGTCGTTGAACCACTTCACCTTACCGCTCGCCATGACCCCAACCTCCTAACGCTTACGACTGTGCCCCTGCGTGATAACCGTCCCCAATGGCCGATCCGTCCGAAGAGCCCGAGCGTGAAGGATATCGTGCATTCCTGAGGGAAAAGCGCAAATCAACGATTTCCGCAAAATAGCGAAAGAATTTATGCACGCGTGCATTGAGGAACAGACTGCGAAGGGTTCTTCACAGTCCTGAAGGGATGCCGCTCTTCACTCGCACGGCGCGAGCCGGAGCGCGGGGAGCACTGCGGGACGAGGACGATGGTGCAACGCGGTTCCCGTCAGCGATCGTGACATTGGCTCCGTAGGAATTGCCCAGCGAATCGCGGAACGTATTCAGATTCAGATACTGCCCCGGGCACTCCGTGGACTTGCCGGGAACATTGCCGTGGCCGATGACTTCGTACGTTGGCACGCCGGTTTTGACCTGCAGGAACCGGGTCAGGCGGCGGAGGCTCGCCATCTGCCGCGCCGACGGCTGGCCGCCGTGCTGGAAGTCTCCGACGAGACAGATGCCGATGCCGGCCTGGTTGTACTCGGCATTGCCGGCGTGCGCGCCCTGCATTTGCCGCGTCCAGCGATAGCCGACCTCGACCTCGCCATCGCCAGATGCCGAACCGTTGCCGATCACGAAATGATAACCCAGGCCATCCCAGCCGCGTTCCTTGTGAGCCTTATCGAAGATCGACGCAGAGCCAACGGCGCCGGCAGAATGATGGACAACGATATGGCGCCACTCGCGCGTGATCGAGACGTTCCACTCCGGGTCGCCGACGACCGATTCGTTGGAGTAATCCGGCGCCGTCTGGACCGGCTGAGAGACCGCCGGAGGCGCGACAGCCACCGCCGGCGTGTTGTAGATGGCGTCGAGCTCGGCCTGAGTCTTCGGCCGGTAGATGGTCAGGCGCGACGAGGAGGACGACGGCGTCGCAGGCGCATACGTGGCGGCCGGCGCAGGCTGACTGTGCAGGCGTGGAGTCTCGGCCGTCTTGTTCTTGCTTTCGCAGCCGCTGGCCAGCAGGAGAAGAGCTCCGCTCGCCACCGAGAGTGCCACCCGGGGAAAG
>JADMIO011460638.1_pt1 | contig 42407 bp, 32 predicted proteins | sample 8958161 | NCBI WGS metagenome assembly JADMIO01 (sample SAMN16585339, study PRJNA669376) | soil metagenome | isolation source: Crop rotation soil | place: USA: Cullars Rotation, Alabama | collected 2011 | reverse complement strand
CGTTCCGGGCACGTACCTGATTCACGTCACGCACGACCTCGGCTGGCCGGCGGGGACCGCGCCCGGCGCGGAGACGAAGATCACCCTCGCCATGCCGTCCGACGCCGAGGCGGCCGAGGTCGTCAAGACGATGGCGGGCCAGAAGCACGAAATCGGAACGATGGGCGAGCTGTCGAAGCCGTATCCCGACTTCTTCGCCCTCCGATATCCCCCGTATCTTGCGCCACTCGAAAAGCTCGCTGCGACCGGAGACGAGCGCGCCGTCGGCGGCATCGGGCAAATTCCGAATCTCGACGCCACCCGTGCCCTGCTCCGGCTCATGGACAGCGCGAAACCAGAAATCGCGAGGGCGGCGCGCGGCGAGCTCGCGATGCGTCTTCCGGATCCCGCTCTGACGGGAAGCCTCGGACCGCGGAATCCGTTTTTGAACGAAATGACGGCGCAGCGAAGATACCTCTCGCGGGTCGGCTGGCATCCGGACTTCACCACCGTTCTCCGCGATCGCGCGAAGAAGCTCCTCGCTTCCAACGACAACGACGAGATGAAGAGCGGCGCCTTCTTCCTCGAAGCGGTCGGGACTTCGGCCGAAAATCCCGCGCTCGTCGACGCGCTGAGCCGTGCCATCGCGAAGACGGTCAACGAATCGCGCGAGACGCAGGTCTCCCCTCCCCCGCGCGGCGCCTGTCAGGAATTGCGGCGCGCGGCGAAGATGCTCCTCGCGCGCGGCGTCACGCCGGTCGATCCCCCGAAGTCGCTCGGCGAATTCGCGGAGTGGCTCGAGGCATTTCAGAATTCGGCGCGCCCGCCCAAGTGGGAGTCGACGCTGCATATGGCGCTTCATCACTCGAACCTCTATGTCCGGCGCATCGCCCTCGAGTCGATGCCGGACGTGCCGCCCAATTTCGCGTCCGACGTCGGCGACAATCTGAATGTGGCGGAGCGTGATGTTCAGGTCGCGGCGCTCCACGTGGCACAGAACGCGAAGCTCACCGCCATCGGTCCTCGCCTGGCGGCGCTCATCACGACCACGCAAGACGAGTGGCTGCTCTCCACGCTCTGGAGCGCTTCGTACGATCTCGACGCACGCCCGGCCGCGGCGCAGGCGCTCGTCGGACGCCTCACGGATCCGAAGCTCGGCGCGACCGTGATGGGTCACCTCCTCGACCTCTTCGCGACGAACGGTCACTCCGGCGGAGAGCTCGATGTAAAGGAGGCGCGCACCCTCCAGCCGCGATGGACCGCATACATCGCGGCGCACAAGAAAGAGGTCTCGACGAACAAGGTCCCGATGAGCGACGAGACGAAGGGCCTGGTTCCGAAGAACTTCTCGCTCTCGCGCGACGGACAGCCCGGCTGGCCGTAAATTGGGCCCTCTCGAGCGTGCGGCGTAGCGTTTTGCAGCGTGGGAGCAGATGACGATCCGGAGTCGGTCGAGGACAGCCTCTCGCCTCGACCACGTCACTCGTTCATCCACCCGAGGTTCGCCACCGGCCGCGTGACGCTCGGCGCGACCGTGGGAGTGCTCGCGACGTTTCTGACGCCGAGCACCGTTCCCTGGCACGTGCGCAGCATGGTGGGCTGGGACGCCGGCGCTCTTCTCTACGCGACGCTCGCCTGGCTCATGATCCTCCGCGCTACCCCGACCGACACCGCGCAGCGCGCGGCCCAGGAAGATCCCGGCCGGCGCCTCGTCTTCTTCATCGCGATCGGCTCGAGCATCTACAGCCTCTTCGCCGCCGTCGCGGTGCTGAAGGAGCTGAAGCAACTGCCTTCGGTGCAGGTCCCGATCTGGACCGGCCTCGCGCTCACCGCGGTCGCGCTCTCGTGGATCGTGACGCACACGTCGTTCACGCTCCGCTACGCGCACATGTTTTATCGGAAGAAGGGACCGTCGGAGTGCCTCCAATTCCCGGGCTCGAAAGAACCGAGCGATCTCGACTTTGCCTACTTCGCTTTCACGATCGGCATGTGTTTTCAGGTGTCGGACGTCGTGATCACGAGCCTACGCGTGCGTCGCGCGGCGCTGTTTCACGCGCTCGTGTCGTTCGCGTTCAACACGACGATCCTCGCGCTGTCGTTGAATCTCCTGACCACGCTCTTGAATTAGGTCAGGGGAAAAACGAGACGCCGATCGAGAACGTCGGGTAACCGATCCGCATCGTGAGGGCGACCGTGTCATTGAAGTGGAAACGACCGCCGAGGTAGAGGGCCGGCCGCACGCTCGTGCGCGTGGCATACCCGCAGGGCCCTTCGACGCCGTTGCAATAATCGTCGTCGTAAACGCCGTGGTAAATGAAGAGTCCCGGCTCGCCGAAGACGCTCCATTTCTCCGTCAGCCAGAAGTTCCACTGCATCGCGACCGGAAAGACGAAGACGCTCGCGCCACAGCCGTAGTCGCGGCCGCGATAACGGTAGTAGCAGCCGCCGTAGCGGAGCCAATCGAGCCCGAAGCTGATGCCGACGCTGTTGTTGATCGACTTGACGAACCCGTTGTCGACGATGGGAATCGTGAAGCGCCCGCCGATGCCGAACGCGTTGCTGCGATAGAGGTCCGCCCAGCCGAAGAGGAGATGAGGCTCGATCTCGACGTGGTAGTCGGGATGATCGCCGGGGCTCTTGATGATGCTCGCGGCGCGCGCGTCCCGCGCCGAGCCAAGAGCGACGAACGCAACGAGGAGAACGGACCAGAGCCAGCGCATCGGCCCGCATCTCAGCATGAAACGAGGCCCGATGCGCGGTCGCTTTGCCGACCATCGACACCAAGTCGCAGTACGATCGCGTAGGCTCCTCAGCGCATGCGTCGGAGTGCGGTACTTCTTCTCCTTCTCACCCACTGCACGCGTCCGCAGACGAAGCCCCAATCGGAGGCATCCGCGTCGAGCTCGGTTGCGGTGGCCGTCGTCGCACCACCGCGCGAGAGCAGCGACGTCGTCGACTTCGGACCCCCAAGCACGCCGGAGGAGGAGCCCCCACCGCCCTCGGGTCCCGCCATCGCACCGACGAAGCCCTCCAAGATGACGCCCATCCCCACGGGCAAGGTGAAGGAGCTCTCGATGGGCAATGGTCACGGCTGCGCGATCATGAAGGACGACACGATCGCGTGCTGGAGCGAGCCGGACGCGCTCTTCCCGCTCGGCACGGTGCCCGCCGGTCCGTTCGCGCACGTCGCGGTGGGAGGCATGACGACGTGCGCCCAGGCGCTCGACGGAAAGGTGGTGTGCTTCGGCAGCCCGAAGCTCGTGCCGACGCCCCCGAGCGAGCCCGTGGTCCAGATGTGCCACGACCTCGGGCCGTGCGTCGAACGCTCGAATCGAACCGCGACCTGCTACGACCGTGACGGAGGGCCCCTCTCGCTCGGCACGATTCGTCCCGGCTCCCTCACCTGCGGCGATTCGTATTCGTGCGCTCTCGGGCCGAGCGGCGAGCTGAAATGCGTGATGATGGATCGTGTCATGGCCAAAGGGAGCCAGTACGCGTCGCCCGCCAACTGGCGTCCACCCGCCAAGTCCTTTGACCGAATCTTCAGTGGCTATCAGCACGGCTGCGGGCTCGCCGCCGACGGGACGGCGACCTGCTGGGGTCGCGACAAGTCCGGTGAAACCCGTCCCCCCGCCGGCCCATTCAAGACATTGGCGCTCGGAGAAAAGCTCTCGTGCGGAATCCGGCCCAATGGGGATATCGAATGCTGGGGCAGCCGGGCGGGCGGGCCGTGGAAGGGCCCGTTCAAGGCCGTCGCGCCGTCCACGCATCACGATCGAGGAAATACGCTTTGCGCGATCAAGAGCGACGACACCATCGCGTGCTGGCCTTACGAGTCGTGAGCTACGACATCGAGAGGTGCGGGAGCAGCGCGCGCAGCTTCTTCACGGCGTGGTGATAATTGGCTTTCGCCGACTCCTCGCCGCAACCGACGACGTCACCGATTTCTTCGAACGAGAGATCGTGAAACACGCGCAGCTCGATCGTGAGGCGCTGCTTCGGCGGAAGCTCCTCGAGCCGCGCGCGGACCTTCTGCCAGAGCTGCACCGTGACGAGCGTCTCGGTGCCGAGGCCTTTCGTGAACGCGCTGTCGTCCTCGAGAGGCACGTGCTCGGCGCTCAGCGTGCCACGCTTGTGATTCAGCGATTGGTTGATCGCGATGCGGCAGAGCCAGGCGCTGAACGGAGCGTCGCCGCGAAAGGTGGAGATGCGCTCGAATGCGCGCGTGAACGTCGACTGCGCCACGTCCTTCGCGTCCGCTTCGTTGCGGATGTAGCGACGCACGATGCCGGCGACGCGTGACTCGTATTTCGAGATGAGCGCACCGAACGCATCGCGATCGCCATTGCGGCAGCGCACGAGCAACGCGGCTTCATCCATGCCGAAATGCTATAGCAGCGCCATGCGCATGGTGAGACCCGCGCTGCTGTCCATCGCATTGATGGCCATCGCGTCACCGGTCACGGCTCAGGAGCGGCCCGCCGACGCAGCGACCGTCCGCGCCGCGAGCAAGAAGTTTCAAGACGGCGAACGCGCGTATCGCGCGGGCGATTTCACGCTCGCGGGCGATCTTTTCGAAGGCGCATACGCGCTCTCGCCACACGCCGACGCGCTGTGGAACGCGGCTCGGGCCTGGCATCACGCGGGCGAGAAGGCACGCGCGGCCAATCTGTATTCCCGCTTCCTGCACGAGGCTCCGCCGAACGCGCCCGATCGCAACAGCGCGACGAGCGCGCTCGTCCAGCTCTCGCGACAGCTCGGAAAAATCGAGCTCCAGCGAAGCACGTTCGACGCGGTCAAAGTCGATGATCATGGAATCGACGCCGACGTGCTCTACGTCGTCCCCGGGCGTCATGAGGTGGTTCTGCAGCAGGGTGAGGAGCGCGATACGCAGTCCGTGGTCGCGACCGCGGGCGGCGTCATCAGCGTCGCGTTTCACAAAACGCCGGTCGCCGCGGCACCAGCCGTCTCCGCGCCGGTCGAAACCCCGCGCGGCTGGTCACCCACCATCGTCTGGATTGGCGCCGGATTGACGGTGGCGGCGGCAGGATTCTCGATCTGGTCGGGAATCGACACGCTGAACGCGCGGGCCGATTTCCAGGCCGCGCCCTCGAAAGACGGATTCGACAGCGGCAAGCACAAGCAACTTCGCACGAACATCGGCTGGGTCGTCACCGGCAGCCTCGCCGCGCTGACGGCCATGACCGCGTTCGTGCTCGTCGACTGGAAAAGCCCGAGCGCCCGAGCCAGCCTTTCGGCCGGCCCAGGCTCGGTGATGCTGGACGGTCGCTTCTAGTACGTTGTTTCGGTCGAGCCGTACTTCGTTACGGCATCGTTCCAGGCCTTGCGCGCCAGCGGAAAGCGGTCGGCGGGGAGCGACGTGGTCGGATTGAGGAAATGGTCTTTCCCGCCCGGCGTCGCTTTCGTGCCGTTCCACCAGAGGATCATCTTGATCTGCGGCTGGGTCCAGGCCCATTCGATGGATTTGCGAATCGTGTTGGCGCGCACGGAATCCGAAAACCCGTTCGTGCCGTCGGATTCGACGCCGTATTCCGCCAGGACCAGCGGCTTGTTCTTCGCCTTGGCCCACTTGTACCAGCGCTGGAAATACGGATCCCGGTCGAGCGTGTAAGCGTGACCTTGCCAGCCGTTGTTGTAGGCGTCGACGCCGAGAAAATCCGTATAGCGATCGCCGACCCACCAATCGTCCTGGTGCTGCGTATAAGGACCAGACGGTCGCCACTGATATGCCATCGCGACATATCCAATTTGGATTCGAGAATTGGCGGCTTTGGCGACTTGGTAAAAATGCCGGAACATGGCCACGAATTTCGCGGCGTTGGTTTTGAAGTTGTCTTCCGGCTCGTGGTACATCGTGAAATACGAGCCGGCCGGGATCGTCGCCGCGAGCGCGCGAATCTGCGCGTCGTAGCGACCCGACGTCACGCCCGCGACGTCGTCTCCCGGCGGCTTGATGGACAGGAACGAGACATTGCCGTTCGCGGGATCCTTCCCGCCCGCGCTCCTCGCATACGAGGGGGGGATCTTGTCGTCGAACTGGCGGTCGACCTTGATCTTGGAGCCCACCATCCATCGGTTCGCGATGGTGCGGAAGCCCTCCGCCGTGCTGTCTTCGCGACCGGGCGGGACGGCGGTGTTGTTGTACATGCCCATCACGATCGGCGGACGCGCGGCGGAGACGACATCGAGGTACTCGGCGGCGCCGCGACCTCGATCGAACGTGACCGCGAGCTCGTGGTGACCTTTCGTCAGCGTGGCGGTCGTGCCGCCGAGCGGCTGACCGTCGACCGTGAGGTGGAGCGCGCTGTCCTCGCTCGTGACGGTGTAGTCGCCCGCCTCCGTCACATTCACGGCGAACGAGAGCGCATCGGCGGTCGCGGCAACGCGAACGGAAGACGAAGAGCTGAGGTCGTCCCGGCCGACGAGGCTCGATTCCGCCGAAGACTCGTCCTCGGGCGGCGAATCGACCGCACACGCGGCGACGAGCGCCCCAAGCCCCAATGAGATGAAGAATTTTCCTGCCATAGAAGAAGTCCCTTTCGCCCCTTCCGACACCTCCTGCCGGCCGAAGGTGAAATCCCAGACCCACGAATTTGCCGACAAAAGATCGCGGCGCGGTTCGTCCTTTCTGGGTCGCCGCAGGGCGGATCGCGGGCTATAGACCCGCCGTGTCAGTGGGGTTGGGTCCGTACGAACTGCTCTTCGAGCTCGCCAGCGGCGGCATGGCCACGGTGCATGTCGGGCGGCAGCAGGGCGCGGGCGGCTTCGAGCGCCTCGTCGCGGTGAAGCGCGTGCACGCCCATCTCCTCGCGAACCGCGAGTTCTCGGACATGTTCCGGGACGAGGCGAAGCTCTCGTCGTCGATCCGGCACACGAACGTGGTGTCGGCCACGGACGTGGTGGAGTCGAAGGGCTCGCCGGAGCTCTTCCTCGTCATGGACTACGTCGACGGCGCTCCGCTCACGCGGCTCGCGGCGGAGCCCATGCCGGCGCCAATCGCGGTGCGCATCGTCTCCGATCTCCTCGCCGGCCTTCACGCCGCGCACGAGGCGGTCGACATGCGCGGCACGCGCCTCGACATCGTGCACCGCGACGTCAGCCCGCAAAACGTGCTCGTCGGCGCGGACGGCGTCTCGCGCCTCATCGATTTCGGCATCGCGAAAGCCGCGGCGCGGCTCGCGGAGACGAGCGGTCAGGTCATTCGCGGCAAGCTTCGCTACATGTCACCCGAGCAGGTGTCGAAGCGCGCCGTCGATCGCCAGACCGACGTCTTCGCGGCCGGCATCGTGCTCCACGAGCTCCTCGCCGGACGAAAGCTCTTCACCGGCGAAGACGAAGGCGACATCGTCCTGAATGTCCTCTTCGGGATCATTCCGAAGATCGACCCCACGCTCGACGACGTCCTCGCGAAGGCGCTCGAGCGCGAGCGCGACGGTCGCTTCAAGACCGCCGCCGAGATGCAAACCGCGCTCGAAGCGGCCTGCGCGCCGGCGTCGCATCGCGAGGTCGCGGCATACCTCGAAACGCACGCGGGCGCGCTTTTGACGGCCCGTCGCGAGCGCGTGAAGAAGGCGCTCGAGGCGCCTCGCGAGGAAACGACGCAAACCGAGCGGCCCACGCCGCCGAAGAAGCGCTGGCCGTTCGCGACCGCCGCCGTGGCGCTGCTTGCGTTGGTCGCGTGGTGGCGCTGGCCTCACGCGGCGCCGCCTCCGCCGCCGCCCGTCGTGACGATCACGAATGCGGTGGAGGAGCTGCCCGAAGCTCCGGCCGCCTCGCCCACGACGCTCGAGCCGGTGACCATCACCGGCGCGGCGCCCGCGAAGCCGCGTGCTCGTCCGCGTGCGGCTGCGCCGAGCGAGCTGCACCGGAATCCGTATGCGCGTTAGCTTCGCGGCCGCGACGCTCCTCGTCGCGTGCACGGCGTTCGATGATCTGCAGTGGCCACCGCCCGGCTACGACGCCGGAAGCGAGGCCGGTGTCGACGCGGGCTCCGAGACGAGCGCTCCGGTGATGGATGCGGGCGCCGCCTGCGCGGGCGAGCACATTCGTAGCGACGGCGCGCGCTGCTATCGCTTCAACCCGAACCGCGTCGCCTGGCAGCCGGCGGAAGACGCGTGCCAGGCCTGGGGCGGTCACCTCGTGAGCGTGCACTCGGACATCGAGCTGAAATTCGTTCGTGACCTCGTCACGGCGGAGGAGCCCGAGAGCTCGACGGGCATCTGGATCGGCCTGAATTCCCTGGGCCATCCGAACGTGTGGACGTGGACCGACCTGACCGATGCAACCTACACGCATTGGGCCGAACACGAGCCGGACACGAGCGCGACGCCGAAGGAATGCGTCTACCAGTACGACGAGCAATACGACGGCCACTGGGACAACTTCCAGTGCAGCGTCGAGGCCGAGTCGGTCTGCGTGAAGCCGCTCTAGCGACCGCGCAGGATGGTCGCCACTTGCGTCTTGCCGAGCGGCGCGCCCGTGCGCCCCTTGATGCCGCGAAGCTCGAGGCTCGCCGCGATCGCGCGCTGAGAGAGACCTTCCGCGGCGAGCGTCTTCACGAGCGCGATGACGTCTTGCTCGCCGGGATTCGCTTCGAGCTGCTTGCCATCCGCGGCGAGGCGGAAGCCATAGGCCACGTTACCGATGCGAAGCCCGCGCGAGCGCCGCTCCGCGAGCGCGGTGCGGATGCGATGGCGATGCATGACGCGCGCATAGGCGGCGGCGAGGTCGAGGGCCTGGCGCGTGTAGCCGACGGCCGGCGCGGGGCGCGGGAGCGCGGAGCCGTCGGCGGTGGTGATGCGGGCGCCTTCTTCCAGGGCCGCGCGCTCGATGAGCCACGAGACGAGCTCGTCCCGCGTGAAGGCCTCGGCGTTGGCCGCGACAAGGAGCCCCGCCCCGCGCTCGCGGATGCTCGCGTAGGCTGCGAGAAGGCCAGGCCTTTCCGCGATGGGCGTCTCACCGGTCAGGCTCTCGTCGAGCTCCCAGCCAACCACTTCCACCGCGTGACGCTCGGCCCATTGCGCGATGAATTCGCGCTGATTTGGGGCTCGGAGGTAGGCGACGGCACGCATGGTGGGTCGGGGATGAGCCAGTTATCGCCTTCCTACCCCGTCCAAGCAACTGGATTTGCATCGCGTTTCACGCAAAGATCTTCATCCATGAAGGTCTCCTTCCTCCTTGCGGCCGTCGGTGCGTCTCTTCTCGTTACAACGGCAGCAAGCGCTGCGAAGAAGACGTTCACCGTCGATCTCGATCCGGGCCAGGAGAACGTCGCTCCGAACATCGACGGCGCGAACCCGAAGGGCACGCTGACCGCGACGTTCGACGATGCGACGAAGCGGCTGTGCGGCAAGTTCGAGTACTCGGGCCTCACGGGCGCGGCGATGGGTCTTCACATTCACCGTGCGCCCGTGGGCGAGCCGGAGAAAGACAGCAAGGTCAAGATCGAGCTCCCGCCGACGGCCTCGCCTGCGTTCTTCAACGTCGTCCTCAACGACGACTTCATCGCCGGGTTGAACGCACCGAACACCGAGCTCTACGGCAACATTCACACGGCCAAGAACACGACGGGCGAGCTCCGCACCTTCACGCCGTGGGACGAAGGCGGCACCGAGGTTCCCTGCGGGCCCGAGAGCCCGACCACCGACGCCGGCACCCCTCCCCCGCCCGCCGATGCCGGCTCGACGTCCTCCAGCGGCAGCACCACCAGCAGCTCGGGCGCCACGACCAGCAGCAGCGGCGAGAGCTCGAGCGGCTCCACGCCCAGCGGCGATGATGACGACGACAAGGCCTCGTCCTCCGGCTCCACCACGGGCGGCAAGGACGCCGGCGCGGCGAAGAAGAAGGACGATGGCGGCTGCTCCACCACGGGTGACACGAGCGGCCTCTCGTTCGCCGTGGTCATCGGCATCGGCATCGCCGCCCTCGCGCGCGGCCGCCGCAAGAAGCGCTCGTGAGAGCGAGGGTACTCCCGAGCCGTTCGAGCGCGCGGGGTTCGGGGCGGAGCCCCGTGTTGAAGCGCTAAGGAATCAGGACCAGTTTTCCGGTCGTCGTGCCGGATTCGATGGCGCGGTGCGCTTCGGCGACGTCCGCCATGGGGAACGCGCGCGTGGCGGGCGGCGTGATCTTGCCGGCGCGCACGAGGCCCATGAGGCGGGTGATGGCGTCGTCGAGGATCTGCTTCTCCTCGAACAGGTAGCTCAGGTTGAACGCCATCACGCTCTTGTTGTCGTTCGTGAGATCGAGCGGATTGAAGCGTGGGGTTCGTAGCCAGTCGACGGCGAGCTTCGGCCAGTTCGGAGTGCCCGGACCGCCTCGGCGCATCATGGTGTGAAAGCCGTAAATGACGAGGCGGCCGGTCGGACGGAGATGTGCGTAGCTCTTCGCGAGCGTCTCGACGCCGTTGGCATCGAGCACGACGTCGTAGCCCTTTGGCGCGAGCCGTTCGGCCTCGGCCCATAGATCTTGCGTGCTCTTGTCGATGACGTGCGCTGCGCCTTGCTGCTTCGCGACGTCGACCTTGTTGGCGCGACCCACGACGCCGACGGCAAAGAGATCGTTCGCGCGCGCGAGCTGCAAGAGCGCGCCGCCCACGCCGCCCGCCGCGGAGTGCACGAGGAGCTTCGCGCCTTTTCGGGGATGCGCGAGCTCGAAGAGCGCGTAATCGGCGGTCAGATAAACGACGCAGAATCCGGCCGCGTCCGCCATCGACCAATCGTCCGGAAAACCGAAGGCCTGATGCTCCGGAATCACGACCGAAGTCGCATATCCGTCGAAGCGCGTGAGCCCGATGACGCGGTCGCCGACGCGATGGCGCGTGACCTCGTCGCCAATCGCGTCGATCTTGCCCGCGACCTCGAAGCCGGGCGTGATGGGCCAACCCACATACTCCTTGGCCGACGCATAAAGGCCCATGCGCACGATGCAATCGGCGAAATTCACGCCGATCGCCTCGACCGCAATTCGGACTTCGCCTTTTTTGGGCTTCGCGTCGGCGGTGTCTTCGAGCTCGAGCCGCTCGTAACCGCCAGCTTTGCGAATCCGAACGCGCTTCATCGGAAAAGACGGTCGTAGTCGCGCGCCGGCGCCACCGTAACCGCGATATCCAGTTCGTGCTCTCCGCCGCCGAGCAGGACGCCACGCAGCGGAATCACGTCGTCGTAATCGCGTCCCCACCCCACCGTGATGTGCTCGAGGCTCGGGAACATGCCGTTCGTGGGATCCGCATCGACCCACACGCCGCCTGCCGTATCCGGCACGTAAACGCTAATCCACGCGTGGCTCGCGTCCGCGCCGACGAGGCGCTCGCGCCCGGGCGGTGGATGCGTGAGGAGATATCCGCTCACGTAGCGCGCGGCGAGGCCGATGCTGCGCAGACAACTCAGCATGAGATGCGCGAAGTCCTGGCAAACGCCGCGTTTCAGCTCGAATACGGTCATCACCGGCGTCGACACGGTGGTCGCTTTCGGATCGAACGTGAGCTCCTCGTGAATGCGATTCATGAGCGCGCGGACGCCCGCCAGGATCGGTCGGCCCGGCGGAAAACAGGCCAGCGTCCAGGCCGCGAGCTCGCGCTTGTTGCGCACGCGCGAGCTCTCGAAGAGGTAGCGCACCGCCTCGAGGTCCGCGGGGTGCGGCGGGCGTCCGGCCTTGTAAGTCAGACGAGCGCGGACCTCCTCCCACGGCGGAGTGTCACCGTCGTTCGGATAATCGCGCGCCGAAACATCGACCCACATCTCGGAGGCGACCTTCAGCTCCTCGTGCTCCGCTTCGATGAAGAACGACGTAATCGGATTACCGAAGGCGTCTTCCGTCTCCGCGAGGATCTCGGGCACGGGCGTTACCGCGAGCTTGTGCGAACGGCAGGTCTGATGAGGAAGCGACCGCGGCGCCATGTGCACGATTTGCCGCGAGAGGCTCACGGGCTGGTCGTACTTGTAAATCGTCTCGTGCACGACGGCGTAGGTCCGGCTCGGCATGTACGCCGACGTCGCGTCATCGTCGTCGTAGACGTCGATCTGTCCGAATCCGGGCGGCGGAGACGTCGAGTCTTGCTCCGGATCGCTCACTTCGGGGCTCCGTGGCGCGTATGCGTGAAGAAGCGACGCTGCAGGTCGTCCGACACGGCGTAGGAGAGGCGCTCCGCGCGCTCCAGAATCTCCGCCAGATTGCGACAGGCCTTTTCCAGCTCTTCGCCCTTCTCCGGCTCGAAACCGACGAGTGGCAAGTTGCGCAGCGCCGCGATGAGCCCGCCCAGCTCGTCACCCGTTGGCTCGCCGCCGAGCTGCGCGTGCGTGCGAATGAGGGCCACCGCCAGTTCGCGCAATTGAAATGCGACGGAGTGGGGATTCGTCTCGTCGAGCACGACGAGGTGCAAAACCGGCAATAGCTCCGGCGCGCGCCGGTAACGCGCGCGGAAGGTCACGATGCTGTTCGCGCCTTCGAGCAGCCATTCGAGCGACTCCGCGCGATCGTTCGGCTGCATCGTGAGCACGAACGAAATCATGCGCGCGAGATGCGCGAGGCGCTCGAGCCGGCGCCCCATCGGCAAGAATTGCCAGCTCTCGTCGCGCGTCATGTCGTCCATCGCGAAGCCCGCGAGCGAGACGCACGCCATCATCACTTCGTCGAGCGACTCGAGCGCCGCGCCGAGGCCCGCGTCTTTCTTCGGCAGACGCGCCGGCAAGCGCGAGAGCACGTGCCAGTTGTCGTTCGACATGCGCTCGCGCACGTGGTTCGCGCTGCCGTGCAGACGAAGGACGTTCGGAACGAGACCGCCCGGCACCGACGGATCGATGGCGGCGGCGAGGAAATCGCGAGCCACCTCGGACGACGCCGGCGGCGTGTTCACGTCCCCGCTCGAGTCGGACGTGGGCAGCACCTCCATGCGCGCGCTCACGGACGAGAGCGTGCGCAGCGAATGCATCGCTTGCGGCGAGGCGTCCGCGACGCGCACGAGCGCGGCGCGGAGCAAGCGCGCCACCGCCTCGCAGCGCTCCGCGTAGCGACCCATCCAGAAGAGGTTCTCGCCAACGCGCGAGGCGATATCGACCGCGCTCCCGACCACGTCCGCCGCGCCGAGCCGCGGCCGCCGCAGGGGCACACGAACGACCGGTTTTTCCGCGAGGATCCACGTGTCCTTGCTGGAGCCGCCCCACTGCATCGAGACGACGTCACCGCCGTCCGTCGGAGCCACGCGGGTGAGCGCGCCGGGCATGACCTGGTAGCCGTTCGGCGTGGCCACGGCGTAGACGCGGAGCGAAGCGGGACGCGCGAGCGGCGTCTCGCGGCCGAACGTGGGCGCGTGCGAGAGCTGCACGTGCTCCTGCGCGACGTACGCGTGCGGCTGCCCCTGCATGCGATCGACGAGGCGCTCGCGCCCGGCCGCGTCGAGCGTGTGGCCGAAGATCGGCTCCATGCGGATCGTGGGATACGCGGGCTTGATGACGAGCTGCTCCAGATTACGAATGACGTAATCGAGCGCCGGCGCCTCACCACACCACCAGGTCGCGATGCCCGGCATGGCGAGGTCTTCGTTGAAGAGGCGCCGGCTGATGGCGGGGAAGAATCCGCTCAGCGCGCCGCTCTCGAGCACGCCGCTCCCGAGCGAATTCGCGACGAGGACATTTCCCGCGCGAATGGCATGCAGCAAACCGGGAATGCCGAGCGCGGAGTCCGCGCGCAATTCCACCGGGTCGCAATAGTCGCCGTCGAGACGGCGCAGGATGGCGTGAACGCGTTTCAGACCGCGCAGCGTCTTCAGGAAGACCTGATCGCCGCGCACGATGAGATCCTGCCCCTCGACGAGCGGAAAACCCAAATAGCGGGCCAGAAAGGAATGCTCGAAATACGTCTCGTTGTACGGACCGGGCGTGAGGAGCACCGCGAGCGGGGTCTCTCCCGTATTGCCGCGCGCGCCGCGATAAAGCGTGTCCTGCAGCGCAGTAAAAAACGGCGCCAGCGGCTCGATTTGCAATTCGCGAAACGCATCCGGCAGCGCGCGCGAAATCGTCATTCGATTTTGCAGCGCGTAGCCCGCACCCGAAGGGCCGCCGGTTCGGTCGGCGAGGATCCACCAATGGCCGTCGGGCGAACGCGCGAGGTCGGCGGCGTAGAGGTGCATCGCGATGCCGTCCTGCGGCGCGACGCCGATCGCCGGCCAGAGGAACGCGCGCTGCCCGAAGACGAGCGCGGGCGGCAGGAGCCCTTCTGCGAGGAGGCGCTGCTCGCCGTAGAGATCGTTCAGGATCCCGTTGAGGAGCCGCGCGCGCTGCGCGACGGCGGTCGCGATGAGCTGCCACTCGCTCGTCGGCAAGATGAGCGGAAGGAGATCGAGCTCCCACGGTCGCGCGCGACCTTTGGGATCCGCATAGACGTTGTAGGAGACGCCGTCGGAGGCGATCGCGTCGTGAACGAACTGACGCCGCTCGCCCAGCGACTCCTCCGGGAGGGTCGCGAGGTGGTTCAGGAACGCCTGCCAGTGCGGGCGCGGATTCCGTCCACCGTCGACCATCTCGTCGTAACGAGACGGGGGCGGCGCGTAACTCGAGAGGAAACCGACGGCCACGGGCAGCGAAAGCCCAGTCTATACGGCTTTTTACTTGGCGCGCGCGGTCGTTCTTCGGAGGTCGAGGGTGAACGGGAAATCCGGGTTCGGCGGGGACTGGATGAGCTCGGTCTTCTGGCCCTTCTTGGCCCCCGTGTGACCGGTCCGGAAGAAGCGCGCTTGCCGCCGGCCTTCCGCTTCGAGGGCGTTGATGGGACGGGTCTCGTGGCTCCGTCCGCCGGGGTGTGCGACGTGGTACTCGCAACCGCCGAGACTGCGGCCATTCCACTTGTCGACCAGATCGAAGACGAGCGGCGTGTGCACGCCGATGTGCGGGTGAAGACATCGCGGCGGTTGCCACGCGCGGAAGCGAACGCCCGCCACGCGCTCGCCTTCGACGCCCGTGGGCTGTAGTGCGATGTCGACTCCGTTGCACGCGAGCGCGAAGCGTTCCGCGTTCCAGCCGCGGACGAGCACCTCGACGCGCTCGAGCGACGAGTCCACGTAGCGCGCCGTGCCGCCTGCGTTCGAGTCTTCGCCCATGACGTGCCAGGGCTCGAGCGCAGAGCGGAGCTCGACCGTGATCGCACGCGCGTCGAAGTCGCCGATCTTCGGAAAGCGGAACTCGAAATGGGGTCCGAACCAGCGTGCGTCGAAGGCGAAGCCATCGCTCTTCAGGTCCGCAATGACGTCTTCGAAGTCCTGCCACACGAAGAACGGCAGCATGAAGCGGTCGTGGAGCTCGGTACCCCAGCGGGTCAATCGCGCCGGAGCAAAAGGCGTTTTCCAGAATTTCGCGAGCAGGGACCGCAGCAGCAATTGCTGCACGAGGCTCATGCGCGGATGCGGCGGCATCTCGAGCGCGCGGAGCTCGAGGAGCCCGAGGCGACCGGTGGAGCCGTCAGGCGAATACAGCTTATCGATACAGAATTCCGCACGATGGGTATTGCCGGTCAGGTCGACGAGGAGATCTCGGAAAAGGCGGTCCACGAGCCACGGCGGCGCTTCTTCGCTGGCCTTCGCGCGCCGATCGAGCTCCGCAAAAGCGATTTCGAGCTCGAAAATGGAATCGTTGCGGGCCTCGTCGACGCGCGGCGATTGCGATGTGGGTCCGATGAAAAGACCACTGAAGAGAAACGACAGCGACGGATGCTGGTGGAAATACCCGACCATGCTCCGGAGCAGGTCCGGACGCCGCAAGAACGGTGAGTCCTCCGGGGTCGCGCCGCCGAGGACGACATGATTGCCGCCGCCGGTGCCGGCGTGGCGGCCGTCGATCATGAATTTCTCGGCCGCGAGGCGCGTCTGCCGCGCCGCCTCGTAAAGGTGCGTCGTGCGCTGAACGAGCTCCTTCCAATTCGAGGAGGGATGAATATTGACCTCGATCACGCCGGGGTCGGGCGTCACGCTGAGGCGCCCGAGGCGCTCGTCACGCGGCGGTGAATAGCCCTCGAAGAGCACGGGCAGCGAGAGCTCTTTCGCCGCTTTTTCCACCGCCGCGACGAGCTCGAACCAGTCGTCGAGCGAATCGAGCGGCGGCATGAACACGCGAATCGCTCCGCCGCGAGGCTCGATGCACATCGCGGTTTTCACCACCCACTTCGCGGACTCGCCGACCTTCGGTGCTCCTCCCGTTCCAACCTTCTCTCCCGGTGGAACGAGATCCTTCGGATCGATCCACGGCGTGGAGTCGAGCGGGAGGCGAAGGCCGAGCGGAGAATCGCCCGGCACGAGGAAGCAGTGATCGCCTCGAAAATGCCAGAGCGAGCTATGCCACGGCGCGGCCGGCGCTTTTTCACCCTTGGCGCGTGCAGCACGCGCGGCGGCCGACTCGAGCTGGTCTTTTCCGATCGGCAACACCGCGCCAATCGCTTTATCGAGCCCCTCCGTGAAGAGGCGCCGGAGCCGTTCGCGCTCGAGGGCATCCGCGAGCTTCGACGCCGTCGGGTCGACGTTGATGGGCAGCTTTCGCTCGCGCCAGAGGTAGTAATACGCGTCTTCGTACGCGGAGAAGACGTGCTCGGTATTCACGCCCAGGTGCTTCGCGATCGCCTGACCGAGCTTGGTCGCATTCTCGGACGTGGCCGCGGGATGGGGTTTGGTCTCGTCGCCAATCAGCGCGCGATCGGACCAAAGTGGTTTTCCGTCGTTGCGCCAGAAGAGGTCGAGGCTCCAGCGCGGCAACGGCTCGCCCGGGTACCATTTGCCCTGTCCGAAATGCACGACGCCGTCGGGGCCATATTCGTCGCGCAGGCGGTGAAATAGCTCGGCCGCGAGCTTCTTTTTCGTCGGGCCGAGCGCGGCCGTATTCCACTCTGCGCCTTCGAGATCGTGCGCCGAGACGAAGGTGGGCTCGCCGCCCATCGTCAGGCGGACGTCGCCTTTGTCGAGGAGCTTGTCGACGTCGTTTCCGAGCGACTCGATCTTGCCCCATTCTTCTTCCGAATAAGGTTTGGTGACGCGCGGATCTTCGTGAATGCGCGTGACGCTCATCTCATGCGTGAACGTGGTCTCGCACGGATCGAGGAGGCCGCTGACCGGCGCCGCGAGCGAGGGCTCCGCGGAGCACGCGAGCGGCAAATGCCCTTCGCCGGCGAGGAGCCCGGACGTGGGATCGAGGCCAATCCAGCCCGCGCCCGGAATATAAACTTCGCACCACGCGTGCAGATCGCAGAAGTCGGCCGTGGCGCCGGCGGGGCCCTCGAGCGGCTTCGTGTCAGCCACGAGCTGAATCAAATATCCGGACGCAAAACGCGCCGCGAAGCCGAGCCGCCGCATGATCTGCACGAGCAGCCAGCCCGAGTCGCGGCAGCTTCCGGATTTCTTCTCGAGCGTCTCTTCGGGCGTCTGTAATCCCGGCTCGAGGCGAACCACGTATTTGATCTGGCCGTTGAGCCGCTGATTCAGCTCGACGAGCACGTCGACGATGGCGCGCGGCTCGCGGCTGACGCTCGCGACGAGCTCCTTCAGGAGCGGCGTGTCTGCATTCAGACGAAGGTACGGCTGCAGCTCTTCCTTGAGGCTCGCCTCGTAGTCGAACGGCCATTTCTCGGCATATGGCTCGACGAAGAAGTCGAACGGGTTGATCGCGCTCATCTCCGCGACGAGATCGACCTCGATGTCGAGCTCGCTCGTTTGCTCGGGGAAGACGAGCCGCGCGATGTAGTTCGACTGCGGATCTTGCTGCCAGTTGATGAAGTGCTTCGTCGGCCGAACCTTCAGCGAATACGAAAGGACGCGCGTTCGACAGTGGGGTGCGGGTCGAAGCCGCACGCTCTGCGGCCCCAGGGAGATTGGGCGATCGTAGCGATAGGACGTGCGGTGATGCAGGGCGACGTGAATGGACATCGAGCGTCGCCAGAGTACCTTGGGCTCGCCGATGAAGGTCTTTCATTGCGTGCACTGCACGCAGCTTTTGTTCTTCGAGAACTCCGTGTGCATGCGCTGCGGTCGGGCTCTCGCCTACGTCCCCGAGGAAAGCCTGCTGGTGGCGCTCGATCCCGTTGGAGGAAACCTCTGGCACTCGTCGCGAACGGGACAGAAGTATCGGCTTTGCGAAAACTATACGAAACACAACGTGTGTAACTGGGCCATCCGCGAGGACGATCCGGAAGCGTTGTGCCGCGCGTGTCGTCTCACGCGCACCATCCCGAACCTGTCGAAGCCGGGCAACGATCGCCTCTGGTACAAGCTCGAGGTCGCGAAGCGCCGCCTCCTCTACACGTTCGATCAGCTCGGCCTCCCCTATCGCAGCAAGGTCGAAGATCCCGAGAACGGTCTCGTCTTCGAGTTCCTCGACGACGCAATGACGGGCCACGCGCAAGGCGTGATCACGGTGAAGGTGGCGGAGGCAGACGACGCCGAACGCGTGAGGGCACGCATCGCGATGAACGAGCCGTATCGCACGTTGCTCGGTCACTTCCGGCACGAGTCGGGGCACTATTACTGGGACCGCCTCATCAAAGATTCGCCCGCGATCGGCTCGTTTCGCGTGCTCTTCGGGGACGATCGCGCCGATTACCAAGAAGCGCTGAATCGCAATTATCAGCAAGGCCCGCCACCGAACTGGCAGGACTCGTACGTGAGCGGATACGCCGCGATGCACCCGTGGGAAGACTGGGCCGAGACGTGGGCCCACTATCTTCACATGGTCGACACGCTCGAGACGGCGTCCGCCTGCGGGGTATCCATCGAGCCGCCACGCCAGGACGAGCCGACGCTCAAGGAAGTGCCCAATCCGGTCGGCGAGGAGAACGTGAGCTTCGAGAAGCTCGTGGCCTCATGGGCGCCGATCACGTACGTGCTCAACAACCTCAATCGAGGTCTCGGCAACGACGACGCTTACCCGTTCGTCTTGTCCGACCCGGCGACGAAGAAGCTCCGCTTCATTCACGACACGATCGCGGCGAAGTCCCAGCCGCTCGACGCGTACTACAAGTGATCTCGACGGCTCTCGACGGCGATTACTTCTTGGCCCAGAGAGCGACGCGGCGCTCGACCTGATCGAGGCGGGCGTGGAGATTGAAGTTGTCGACGCGGGAGCGGCACTTCACGTCCGCATCGCACATCGCGGTGCGCGTCTTCGCCGTTTCGAGATGGGCGCGGGCGGAGACGATGTCGCCGCGGCTGAGCGTGCTCTGCGCCTGGTCGATGTTGGTGGAGGCGATCTCGTAGTCGTGCGCCTTCTCCACCGGGTGGTGAGCAACCGCGACGGCCGACACCGTCCCGACTCCGATTCCCACGATGGCGGCGACCCCAAGAACGACGAAGCGCATGTTCGGTACAACCTGCAGTCGTCATGCCGGCGAAAATCGGGACCGGTAGGACATGTCATACCGGGGTGGAAACTGGAAGAATGCCTGTTGTTCGCATCACAACTGGGTCTCCAATTATCCGCTGCGTATCCTCGGGGGACACTGCGTCAGATGTAAGCCTCAGTGCGAGAGGATGCTGGCGTCGCCCGGCCCACCGCCTCGTGTACGGCTTGGAGTGCCGGGGCGACGGCTTCCGGGAAGTCGCGGACGACCGCACGATAACGAGCGTTCGTGAGGCGGGCGTCGGGGAGGAGGCGCTCGAGCAGATCGATCGCGTCGGCCTGGCGCGCGAGCGGAGAGCCACCGAGAAGAGAGACGACTTCGGCGACGGATGCGAGCGCGCACGTGGTGGCGTCGAGGTCGTCGCGATCGGACACGGTCGGATCGGGGCGATTGGACTGCCCTTCCACCTCGACGTTCGGAAACCAGCGCGCATAGCGAGCGTTGAGCGCGACGCGGTCCTTGCGTAGCGCTTCGACGCGGGCGAGCTCGCCCTGGTGCTCGGCTGGCTCCGCGTCGAGCCCGACGTCGCGCCGGGCTTGGGCTTCTTCTTCGATGCGCTCGAGGGCTTCGACGTCGCGCTCGCGATCGATCGCTTCGAGCTCGTCGACGAGACCGCCCAGCTCCTCCTCGAGCGCGCGCGGATCTTCGGCGAGGCGCGTCCATTCCTCCGGCGCGTGGACCGAATCGCTCGTGATGAGACCGTTCACGATCGCGTCGAGATCCGAGTCGTCGAGGTAGTGGTAAAAAGCGGCTTCGCCCTTGGCCCGCTGGCGCGCGACGAGCCCGCGGAGCGCCTCGTTCTCTTCGCCGAGCGCAATGACGCTCACGCCAATCGGAATTCCCTTGATCGCGTCGCGCGCGGCGACGATCGCGTCTTCGTTGACCGGCGATTCGCCGTCCGTGACGAGCACGATCTGCGCTCGCGCCAACTCGGGATCGCTGACGCGGGCCTCGGAGATTTGCTGAATACAGGAGAGCAACGCTAGTTGGATATCCGTGCCGCCCTGGCGATCCGTGCCCACGATGTCGCGAATCGCATCTTTGGCATGCTGGATCGACTCGACCTTGTGCTCGATCCCGAGCTCCTCGTCGAAATAGCGATAAAAGAGCGTGCACCGCACGTCGCGCGGGGACTCGAGACGCTTCATCAGCGTGCAAAGCTCCGCGATCAAGATGGAGTCGCGGACCCGGGCACGCGGACCGACCATCGAGCCCGAGCCGTCCAGCACGTAGGCCCGGACCTCGCTCGTCATGATGATGCGAGAGCGATGAACCGGCTCGTCGCGGGCGAAGCGACGCGCGAAGAGACGACCCATCGCGAGATCGAGGAGGACGGATCGCGGATCGCCGATGATGGCATCGCGAAGATCGTTCATGTCCTCCGCGGGCTGGAGCACGAGGTCCTTCGTGGGGTGCTTCACGACGCGCGGGATGCGCATCTCCTCGAGCACGCGCACGGGAGCGAGCGCGCCTCCGACCTCGAAGAAGCCGTCGGCAGCGATCGCGGCCCGCGCGAGCGACGTGTCGGTGTCGGACGGCAACCGCTCGAGCGCCTTCCGCGCCATGTCGCGTTCGGCGGGCGTGCCGGCCACGTCGATGCGGTTCTGGATCTGGAAGCGCGCATCGAGCACGGCGTCGCTGATCGCCGCCACATTCGCGCCCAGTAGCTCTTTGAGCGAGCGATCCAGCGAGCCCTTGGCTTCGCCGCGCGGCGCCCGACCTGCGATGCCGGCGAGCCGGCGATCGCCGCACGCGAGCGAGTTCGCTTCGATCGCGGAGAGCGAGCCGTAGAGGCGATCCGCATCGCGACGCATCAAGGCTTGCCGCGCCTGGTGCACGAGCGAGATGTCGGGAGAGAGCCCCGCCGCTTCGAGGCGATCGACGCGCGTGATCTCCATCGCGAGCCAGCGCGCGCGATCGCCCACGCCTTCGCGCTCGAGCGGGAGCGCGGCGGAAGCCTCGAGGAGGCGCTGCCGCGCCGCGATGAGGAGGCGCCGCTTTCGTCCCAACACGAGACTCTCCGCGCGGGCGGCCGCCATCAGGTGATCGATGGCGGCGAGCTCGAGATCGACGAGGCGGTTTTCTTCGATCGGCTGCTTGCGGCCGTCGCGGAGGGGCGCGAGCGGCGGCAGCACCACGCTGTGATCGGCCTTCGTCGCGGCGCGAACGTCTTCGGGCGAGGCGTCTTGCTCGGAGGCGGCGCGCGCCAGTCCGAGCACGCCGACCACGCGGCGCAGCCACATGACATGCGCGATCGGCGGCTGTTTGCGCACGATCGTGACGCGCTCGAGCGTGTCGATATTCTGCTCGAGCTCCTTCTCCGCGAGGACGAGCATCTTCTTGATCGCGTCCCAGTCCTTGTCCGGAACGCGAAGGAGGGCGACGAGCGCGATGGTCGACTTGGTCGTGAGCTGCGCGCGCCAGCCGGTAATGGCCAGTAGCGGGCGGACGACGCGGAAGAACGTTTGCGATTCGATCGCCTCGGGTCCCTTGAGGATCCGGTCGAGGCGTGTTCCGAGGTCGTCTGCCGTGGTCAATAATTACCCGCGAATTCAGGCGTGCGGACCGAGCAGCTCGTTCCAGGCCGCATCCGCGCGGCCGCGGCGCAGCGTATTGAGGAATTCGCTCGACACGCGTTCGAGGTGATCGATGCGGGTACGCAGCGCCGTGATGCGTTCGGAGGCCTCCGGGAACACGTCCGCCACGACCTTCGCCTCGAGCGCAAAACGCAGTAGCGCGCCTTCCTCGCGCGTGACGGTGAAGAATTTGCTCTTTCCGAGCGTGGCGACCGCTTTATCGGTATTGCCCGCGACCTGTTTTTGAACCGCTTTCCACCAGGCTTCGAGGACGGTGATCGCGCGATCGATGCGCGCGACGTCGAGGGTGATGACCTCCGCGCGAAGCGCATCGGGGAGCGCCGCGATCACCTGTTGAATACCCGCGCGAAGGTCGTCCGGCGTGCTCGTGATGAGCGGTTTTTCGGGGCTAATGCGGAGTGCGAGCTCGGTAGTCGTATAAGCGAGCGAGACCCGCTGCTCGGCCAGACGCGAATTGCGATAGCCCTCGTAGTCGTTGACCATCGGCACCGCGACGGAGTTTCGCGAATATTCCGAGCGCACGAGCGCCTCGATCGCAAAACGGAGAATGATGGCTTTCGGCAGGACGGAGCGGAGGTTGCTCTCCTGCAGATGCTCGACGAGCCCGCCGACCTGGGCTACGAGCTCCACGCGATCGGCCGTCTTCACGCGATCGAAGGCGGCCTTCACGAGCGGCTCGATGCGCGGGGCCACGACCCGTGATTTGAGCGAGTCGCGCTGGCCTCCGAGCGCACCCAGGCGTGCGCCGCGCGCGTCGATATCGGCGAGCGCGGGACCGAGCGCGGCGAGGAGAACGCCGAGCTGCTCGCCGCCGACGCGCTTGAGCGCCGCGCCCACCGCGTCGCGGAACTTCTCGTCCCACGCCTCGACGAGCTCGTCCTCGACGCGACCGATCGCGATCTGCGTGGAGCGATCGACGATCTCCGGCTCGGGGACGTCGGCGCCGCCGGCGCGAAGCGAGGCGACGGTGGCGAAGACCCTCTCGAGGTTGCCGAGCGCGGTCTCCGAGTCTTTGTGGCTCGCGCCGGAGAGCGCGGCCGTGTCGAGCAGGATGCCGATGGCGCGGCCGCGGAGCCAGCGCGCGACGGGACGCGTGCTGCCGCTCGCTTTTTCGAGGCCGTCAGCGAGCGTGGCGAGCTCGGTGATCACGTCCTGCGGGCCACCGCCGGTGAGGACCTGAGAGCTCGAACCGCCCTTGTTTTCCGGGCCCGCGCCCGCGGTGGTGCCCGCGCGAAGCGCACGCTCGGCGAGATGCGCGAGGGTCTTTTCGAGGAGCTGCTTCGCTTCGTTCGCGCTGGGGCCGCTCGTGTCGCTGATCTTCGCGAGCTCGGCGGCGGTCTCGAGGAGCGGCGTCGGGTTCGCGACGGGGACCGCCTGCTCGACCTTCTTCTCGAGCTTGCCGATCGTGGTCGACTCGCGCTTCTGCTTCTCCTTCCGCGGCACGCGAGCGAGCGCGCGGTCGAAGATCTCGCGCTCGGTGCGGAGGATGGAGAGCTGGCGGCGCTCGCGCGGGTCCGTCTCCTTCTCGAGGAGGCGGGTGATCTGCGAGTAGTCCGGGCCGCTCAGCAGCACGCTGAGGCGGAGGAGGCCGAGGTCCTGATGCTCGGCCTCGGGCGCGCGCGCCTTGCCATTCATGATCGCGTCGTAGACGCAGATGGCGCGAAGGATGCGGCCGAGACGAACCGCCGTGCGCGTGGAGAGATAGCGCGTGGGGAGGAAGGTGGGATCGTGCTTGGCCGCATTCGCGAGATCCGCATCGAGGTGCTCGAGCAAGGTGCAGAGCGAGGCGCAGATCTCGTCGCCCACGACGACGGAGTCGGTCACGGCCTGGAGCACATCCAGGTCTTGAATCGTGAGTAGCGCCGTGAGCGGACGCCGCGCGCCGCCAATTTGCGAGCGAACGACGCGTCCCAGGCTATTCGGATCCGTAAACCCTTTAGGGACGAACGAGACGAACGCAATGCGGTCGACGAACGCGAGCAGCGTTTCGCGGGAACCTTCCAGGACTTCGGCGAGATAACGATTCGTCGTCATCAGCGCACATTCGATCTGTCCGGCGGTCGTCTTCGTGCCCTGCTTGAGCTCGCGTTCCTGCAGCACGTTGAGGGTCGTGCGGAGGAGCATGTCGCGACCGTCGAGGACTTCGTCGAGGAACGCGTGGACCGCGCCGAGCATGCCTTCGTCGGTGAAGTGCTCCGTGCGCCCGGTCTGCATGAGCGTCTTGAAGTCGATGGGGCCGACGAGGTCGGTCTGGACCGTGCTCTCGGTGAACTGGCGCGCGAAGACGCTCGGCTTGCTGGTGCGCTCGTCGACGATGCGTCCGACGACGGACGAGGCGATGCCGCTCTTGGCGGTGCCGGGTGGTCCGGTCATGAGGACGTGCTCGCGCGAGAGGAGGCCGAGCGCGACCTGTGCGAGGAGGTCATCGCGTTCGACGAACGTGCGTGAGAGCTCTTGAAAGAAGCCGCGAAAGCGCGTGGCCGCGGCTTCGACTTCGGGGCTCGACGTTGCGAGGCTCGCCGTGGTCATGAGGGCCTCAACTGTATCGGAGTCAGACGCGACCAACCTGGCCACCACCACCGCGCCGCGCAAACGGGCCGAGACTGTGCAAGGGGTGTCGGTTTCAGGAAACGGGTGCGGTCTTCAGTGGTCCGACGTTCCGAGCGAGTTATCCTACATTGTGCGACTTGACCTTACTCTCACGATTTCCTTTTTGTGTCTGGCACTTATGGCCGGCTGCGCGTCCCCCACGGCGGAGGAAGGCGTGGCGTCCGAGTCCGCGCTCAACGGCGACGAGCTTGGCGGGATCACGCTCACCGAGCAACCTCCGTTCGATCTGCAGCTCGGTCAGGCCGTGGACGCCGAGCGGGCGGAATTCGGATGGGGCGATGGCACGCTGCTCGACGCGCGCTGCGTTGGCGGCGACGTCCACAGCACGCTCGACACGATGAAGAGCATCGGCTCGCCCGGCCTCGGCACGACAGTCCTCGCGCAAATGGGCATGGCCCCCGACCTCACGCATGGACTCGTCGCGACGGTCCCCTCCCCTCTCACTTCGCCGTTCTATCTGTCGCCTCACACGGGCAACAAGTTCAACGGGCCGACGATGAAGCTGGAAGAGGTCGCCGCGTTCCAGGAGGCGCTGGCGCCGAACGCGACGCGCTTCGGCGGTTTCGCGGAGGTCCTCATGGAGCACAACTCGTTCTCGCTCCGAAACGAGCATCGGCTCTCGAGCAGCAACGATTGCGCGTCGCGCTACGTGCGCGGCTTCGCGGCGAAGCGCTTCTTCCTCTATGGCTTCCGCGTCGACTTCGTCGAGGAGCAGGACGTCCGCGGATTTCACGCGCGGTTCAACGGCGAGATCAACCAGATCTTCAGCACGGATCCCGCGGTGCAAGCATTTCTCGTCGAGCGTGGCGCGAAGGTATCCGCGCACGTGCTCGTCTCGACCGGCCTCCGCGGTTGGGCAGAGGCGGAGCTCGGCGGACAGTCGTGTGAGGCCGCGAATCTCGCCGCGTGCAAGACGCTGAATGCGAAGCTCGCCACGATGCTCGCGAGCGTCGGAAATGTGCCGGGCAACGACGACACGCTCGCATCGACGCAAGCCAAAGGCTCGACCTGGGGCGCGTACGAGCTGATGATCCAGACCTACGACCACGTCCTCCCGTGAGCTGAGTCGTATACTCGGGCCGTGGAGCGTTTCTTCGGCCGCGCGCGTGAGCTCGATGCGATCGCCGAAGCACGGCGGACCGCGTCGCGCCTCGTGACGTTGCTCGGGCCGCCGGGCATCGGAAAAACCAGGCTCGCGCGGCGCTCTCTCGAGGAGATGCGGGCGGAGGGCGGGGTTCATTTTTGCGATGTGACGGCGGCGCGTGGAGCAGGCGACATGGCGGCCACCGTCGCGCGCACGCTCGGCGTGTTGCGGACGGAGGACGTGGCGGGGGCGCTCGCGGATGCGGGGCCGATCGTCGTGGTGCTCGACAACGTGGAGACGATCGCGGCCGCGGCGGGTCCCGTGATCGCAGACTGGTGCGCGCGAGCTCCCGAAGCTTTCTTTCTCGTGACCTCGCGCGTGCGGCTCGGGGTGCCGGGCGAGCACGTGATCGACGTGCCGCCGCTCGATCTCGAGACGGACGCGGTGGCGATGTTTTCGGATCGCGCGCGGGTGGCGCCGACGCCGGAGCTCTTGCGGGCGCTCGACGGAATACCGCTCGCGATCGAGCTGGCGGCGGCGCGGAGTCGAATCTTGGGTCCGGCGAAGGTGCTCGAGCGGCTGACGCGCGGGCGCGACGTGCTCTCGGCCCTGCGTACCGCGATCGAGGCGTCCTGGGAGCTCCTCGATGCGACGGAGAAGTCGGTCCTGGCGCAGTGCTCGATCTTCGCGGGCGCGTTTTCGGTCGAGGCGGCGGAGGCGGTCATCGAGGCTCCGGATGTCGTCGATGCGCTGGCGTCGCTGGTCGATCGGTCGCTGCTACGAAGCTCGGGAGATGGGCATTTCTCCCTCTACGTGTCGATTCGTGAATTCGCGGCTTCGATGCTGGCGTCCAGATCGGAGTTGGCGGCGCGACATCGAAGTTGGGTCCTTTCATCGACGAAGCCGCTCTGGGAGGAATTCGCCCGGACCGGCGCGTCGAAGGCGCGGCGCGCGCTGGCGGCGGCGAAGGACGAATTGCGGGTGCTCGGCGATGACCCGCTGGCGATCCTGTACCTGGAGCCGACGCTGGCGGTCGAAAGTGGTTATGACGAGCTGATCGCGACGTTGGAGCGAGGTCTCGAAAAGACCATGGATCCAGACGTGACGGCGCGCCTGATGATGGCGCGTGGCGCGGCGAGAGGCATCCGCGGATTCTTGACGGAGTCGCTGGCGGATTTCGAGCGCGCGGCGGTGATGGCGCGGGATCGCGTGGTGAAGGCAGAAGCGCTCATGTTCTGCGGGGTGCGCTACCGCAATCTGGGCGCATTTTCCGAGGCACGCGCGGCGGGCGAGGAGGCGCTATCGAAGCTCGCGGGCGCGAATGCCGACGCGCCGCGCGTGGAGGGCGCGTGCCACGCGGTGATGGGTCTTTTGCTGTTCGAGCTGGGCGAGGCGGAGGCGGCGCGGGCGTCGAACCTGCGCGCGCGGGCGATCTTCGATGCCGCGGGCGATCGCTGGTCGGAGGCGCTGCCGCTCGCGAACCTGGCGCAGCTCGATCAGGCGGCGGGCGAATACGAAATAGGCGCTCGCGAATACGATGAAGCGTTATTGCGATTCCGCGAGCACGGCGATCGGCGCTACGAGGCGCGCTATTTGGGATATCGGGCCGGGCTCGAGCACGAGCGGGGCAATTTCGCGGCCGCGCGCGCGATTTATGCGACTTCGCTCGAGCTGCTCGCTTCGCTGCGCATCGGCCCGACGGAGGGGCATTTCCGTGCGTGTCTGGCGGCGCTGGAGGCGGCGGACGGGCGCGTGGACGATGCGTTGCGCGAGCTCGATCGCGCGGAGGTGTTGCTCGCGACCGGCGCGCCGCCCTCGGCGGTCGCAGCGCTGGAGGTGCATCGCGGGCAGATCGATCTGATGCTCGCGCGCACGTCCGGTCGTGCGGTGAACGGCATGAGGCCGCCTTCCCCGCCCCTCACCACGGACGCCGGCGCGGAGCGCGCAGCGGTGCTACTCGATCCGCCGATCGCCCTGCCCGCGGACGTCGAGCGGGCGGCGCTGCTCGTCGCGCGCGCGCAGCAGCGCCTGCGCGATGCTCAGCTCGCAGATCGCTCGGAGGACGTCCGCTTCGCGGTGCGCTTGCTCGGGCGTGCGCTGCGTGGCTCCGTGCCGGAGACGGCGCGGGGATCGAACAAGCTGCTGCACCTCGAGACCGACGCGCGCGCGTTTCGCATCGGCGATCAGCCGCCGGTGGACCTCACGCGCCGCGCCGCGCTTCGGCACATCATGACGGCGTTGGTCGAGGCGCGCGGCAAGGCGCTGAGCGCGGACGAGCTGCTCGCGCTGGGCTGGCCGGGCGAGAAGGTGGTCGGCGACGCGGGCGGCAATCGCGTCCGCGTGGCGATCTCGACCTTGCGGCGCTTGGGCCTGGCGAGCGTGCTCCTCACGTCGGACGCGGGGTACTTCCTGGACCCGCGCGCGCTGGCCTCGGCACCTGCTTGAGCATGGCCTCGTCTTTTCGCGCACTTAGCCGCGTCGGAGGCGATTTTGGGCGTCGGTTTAACATGCATTAACGGGCGCGAGCGCTAAGCCGCGGGTACTTCGTCGCTCGCCATGAAGCTCTTCGCCCTTCTCGCCGCCGCCGCTCTTTGCTCCTCCGCTCTGGTCGCCTGCTCTGCCGCCGATGAATCGGCGACGGCGGCCGAGGCGCCGCTCCAATCGAACCCGACCGAGTCGCCGATCGACACGACGCTCATCGGCAACGACACGCCCGTCGCGAGCAACGCGTGCCCGATGATCCCGGGACCCAGCAAGGCCGGCAACGATGGGGCGTGGGTCCGCGGCGTCGTGCACTTCGACCCGTCGCACTTCAAGTCGGGCTCGCAGCCGGTGCTTCGCGTGATCCTTCGTCACTCGTTCGCGCTGGTGAAGGGCGAGGAGAAGATCGGCGGCCGCCTCCACGGCTGGACGAACATCCCGATCGACGATCCGAGCACGGGTGAGGTCCCCTTCACCATCGACATGGCCGAGAACCACACGATGTGGAGCGAAGGCAACGGCGCCTTCCACGTCGTCTTCATCATCGACGAGAACGACGACAACAACCTCGACTTCGTCACGACGCAAAGCGAGGCGATGATCGCCGGCATCGTCGGCCCGAACGAGCTCGCGAAGATCGCCGACGTCGACATCTCCTGTCACGCCGCCTCGCCGTGCCTCGACGTGAACGTCGACTGCGTCGGCCCGAGCTGCACCGAGATCACGCCGGTGAAGACGTGCAAGAAGAAGCTCCCGGCCTGCGCCGGCGGCGACAACTTCTGCCAGGACTGATTGGCAATTAGCGCGTGAGGCGCTGGTACTCGGCGACGATGTCGCGCGAGGCGTTGCTCGCCGGGCCCTGGCCGATCATGCCGCTGACCGGGCCGACCTTGTGCTTGGAAGCGCGGATACGCTGCGCGGACTCGGCCGCGCGCTCCTTGAACTTCGCCTGGAGCGCCGCGAACGACGGGAAGCCCGCTTCCTGCGTGATGGCGGCTTTTTCCGCGTCGGAGAGCTGACCCGCGTTCAGCATCTGGAAGTAGTCCCAGGCGCCGTTGAATTCCGCCTTCGCGATCATGAGAACGTCCATGCCCGCGAGGAAGGAGCGCATCATCAGGCGCTGCTTCTGCAGGTTGTTGAGGCCCTTCGTGGCGCCCCACGTCCAGAACGCGTCGCTCACCGTGATGCCCTGGAAGCCCATGCCGTTGAAGCTCGCGGCCTGGCCGTTCTTGTCCTTGCCGCCGCTGATCGCCTCGTTCGGCGCGCCGCGGAAGAACGTGCTGAGGATTTGCGGGCTGAGCGTCGCCGGCGTGCTGCTGCCGTCGAGAATCGCGTAGCTCGAGTGGCTGACCATCGACCCGAAGATGGCCGACGAGCCGAGCTGGTTCACCGAGGCGCTCGCCGAGCGATACGGCTTCAGCTCATTTTCCATTTCCGCGGTCGTGTCGGAGTAGGTCTTCACGTGCGGGTCGACGTCCGTGTTGCCGCTCGCATTGCCGAGGCCGGGGAAGTGCTTGGTAACGAAGACGACGTGGCCTTCCTTGCCATACGCCGTGGTCATCGCCTGGATGCACTCGGCCACGATGTTCGAGTCCGAGCCGATCGAGCGCGTGCGGAACATGCCGGGGGTGCCGGAGTCGCGCGTGAAGATGTCGGAGACGGTACCGAGCGTCATGTTGAGGCCCGCGGACGACATCTCGCGCGCCGTGATCTGCGCGTGGAGCTCGCACACCCGCGCGCTGCCGTTCTTCGCGACGGCGGCGCCGAGCTGCGCAGCGGAGACGAGATCCGTGAAGCCGTGGCGCGACTTGAAGCGTTGCGTGCCCTTCTCTTCCTGGTCGGCGGCGATGAAGAGCTCGTCCTTGCCGGCCGCCTTCGCGGTGGCGGCGTACTTGGTCGCCATCACGCGGGCCACTTCGCCCGACGCGTTCTCCGGGTTCCAGAGGATGAGCGATCCGAGGTTCTTGTTCTTGATCATCGAGTGGACGTCGGCGAAGCCCGTCGCATTCACGCCGAAGTGCTCGATCATGAAGAACTGCCCGATGCTGTTGTCCGGCGTTCCCGTGAACGCGGAGTCGGACGTCTCGCCATCGGCATCTTCGTCGCTGCCGTCGGAGTCACCCGCGCAACCCGTGGCGCACGCCGCGAGGACGAGAGCGGAACCGAGGGCGAGGAGGCGGAGGCGGATCGAGAGGCTCATGGTGCCCCTGTCATCGCACGGTGTATGCCGCTCGCCCACACATGTCATTCCGCGTAGTTACCGAGGTTTGGTTGCGCTATCTGAGCAAAATTCGCCCACCCCACCGATCCGGACGATCGGGATCCGATCATTGGTGAGCGTTCATTAAACATGTTCATTGAATGCGTTTAATGAGCTAGCTTGATGGGCGTGGCGATCACGAGCGGGGTTCGGGCGGAGTCGAAAGAGCTGACGCGGGCGCGGCTGCTGGAGGCGGCGCGGGCGCGGCTCGCGGAGGTGGGGTTCGAGGCGACGAACATTCGGGACATCGCTCGGATGGCCGGGGTGTCGGCCGGGACCGTGATCGTTCACTTCGGCGACAAGAAGCAGCTGCTGCACGCGGCCTTCTTCGAGGACCTCGCCGCGACCTGGGAGCGCGCGAAGAAGAAGAAGCTGACCAACGGGCTCCTCCGAGACCTCTCTGCGATCGCGAACACCTTCTTCGACTACTACGCGGCGAAGCCGGCGCTCTCGCGCGAGCTGCTGCGCGAGTCGCTGTTCGCGGAGCCGCCGTGGAAGGAGCGCTTCGTCGGACAGGTGGCGGAGGTGCAGGCGCGCATCATCGAGCTCACCGAAGACGCCCGCGCGCGCGGCGAGATCACCAAGTTCGACCACGAAGGCGTGCCACCGCTCGACGCAAACCTGCTCGGCGCGTCGTTCTTCTCCTTTTACTACTTCGCGCTCCTCGCATGGGCGCAGGGCGGGCACCCCGCGCCGAAGATGCTGTTCGAGAAGTTGCTCGAGCAGCACTTGCGGCCGTACGTGCACCGGATTGCGGGATGAGGGCGGCGCGCGCGCACTGGCAACTTCGCATGGGCAGGCAATGATTCTTGGAGGCGGATGAACATGGCGGCGACTTCGAATTTCACGGTGGCGCGGGCGGAAAAGCGCGGCGCCAAAACCGCGATGTTCGTCAACGCGGCGGCGCGGGCGCGGATCGCTCGCTGGTACGAGACATTTCGGGCCGCGTTGCCGTTCGAGACCGAGACCCGCACCGTCGAGACGAGCGCAGGGGCGACGCACGTGCTCGTCGCTGGGCCCGCCGACGCGCCGCCTCTCGTCGTCTTGCACGGCGCAATGGCCTCATCGGCTCACGTGGTGCGGGAGCTCGGAAGTCTCGTCGAGCGATATCGAATTTACGCGCTCGATGTGATTGGCCAGTCGGTGATGAGCGTCGATCGGCGGCTCGATCTCGACGCGGGCGGGGATGCGGATGCGGACGGATATCCGCGCTGGCTGAAGGAGGCGACGACGGCGCTCGGGCTCGAGCGATTTGCGCTCTATGGCGTCAGCTGGGGCGGCTTCGTCGCGTTGAAGGCGGCGAATGCGTTCCCAGCGGCGGTCTCCTCGCTCGTGCTCTACGTGCCGGCCGGCATCGTCGCGGGCTCGGCGTGGCAGGGATTCACCGAGCTCGGATGGCCGATGATGGTTTATCGGCTTTCTCCGAACGCGGCGCGGCTCGAGCGGCTCATTGACGCCATGTTTTCGTCTTACGACGAGGCCTGGGCGAAATACTTCGGCGACGCCCTATTGGATTATCGACTCGATATGCGCGTGCCGCCGCTCTTCAAGGCGGTGGGGTACGACGGGCCGATGCTCGTCTTTGCGGGGGACCGCGATGTTTCGTTTCCCGGCAACGCCCTCGTGGAACGAATGCGCGTCCTCGCGCCTCGCGCCGAGGTCGAGCTCCTCGAGAATTGCAAACACTGCCCGCCGTTCGACGCGGACTTTCGCGAAAAGGTCGCTCGTCGGGTGGGAGCGTTTCTCGCGTCAGACCGCTAGCGTGCCGCACGCGGCGCGGACGTCGCGACCTCGGGAGCGGCGCACTTTGGCGAGGCAGCCGTTTTCGTGGAGGACCTTGCAGAATTGCGCCACGCGCTCCGCCGGCGGCTCGCGATACGGCGCGCCCTCCCACTCGTTGAACGGGATGACGTTGACGACATGGCGGAGATCGCCGACCCACTCCGCGAGGCGACGCGCGCTGTCGTCGTCGTCGTTGACCCCCGCCAGGAGCACGTACTCCAGCGTCAGCTTGCACTCGCGGCCGCGCCAGCGCACCAGCGCGGCTCGGAGGTCGGCCATCGGCCACTTCGTGTTGACCGGCATGAGGGAGCGGCGCACCGCGTCCGTCGCCGCGTTCACGCTGACCGCGAGCTGCGGGAGGTAGCGGCTCTCCTTCAAGCGCTCCAGGCCGGCGATGTGGCCGACGGTCGACACCGTGATCCGGCTCGGAGCCAGGCCCACGCCCGCCGGATCGCAGAGCACCTCGAGGGCGCGGACGAGCGCTTCGACATTGTGAAGCGGCTCGCCCATTCCCATGAACACCACGTTCAGCGACTGCGCATCGCGCGGGCCGAAGCGATGCATCAGCGCGAGGAGCTGGCCGACGATCTCTGCTCCCGACAGGTTGCGTACCAGGCCCATCCGCGCCGTCGCGCAGAACGTACAGCCCATCGCGCAGCCGACCTGGCTCGAGAGACACATCGTCGTGCGCGGGCCCCGCTTCACCGCACGCGGCATGTGCACCGCTTCGATTCGTTTGCCGTCCGCGAGCTCCATCACCACGCGCGTCGCGCCGTCCGACGAAGGGCGTTCCTCCACGATGCGCGGGAGCGACAGATCGAGCACGCCATCGACCAGCTCTCGCCCCACCCGCGCCAGCGCCGGACCTTCTGCGCTCCACGTCGCCACCCGCTGCAGCCGCCCGAAAAGATGCTTCGGATCGCGCGGATAGCCGAGCTCCCGGAGATCGTCCGGCGTGCGGTCCCAGGCGGAGGCGCGCGTCATCCCCTCCTTTTCATCCCGCGGCGGGCGAGCGTCAACTGCGCTACGGCTCGAGGCGGCAGATCTCGCGGAGCGCTTTGGCGATCTTCTTCATGTCGTCCGTCTCGTCCGTGGATTTCCGCTTCACGATGAAGACGTCGCGCTTCTTGTGACTCGCTTCCTTCGGCGTCGGCAATCGCTGGAGCGCGTGCGCCTTGCCCACCGTTCGATTGTGCAGCGCGACCACGAACGACGGGACATAGAGAACGCCGAGGCCGCGCCTCGCCAGATCGAGCGCCGACTCGAGCATGTCCGTCGCGTACTGCACCGTGCGCGGGACCGCGTCGTCCGGCCAGCCGTCGAGGCCGCGCATGGCGGTGGCGGTGCCCGTCAGCGGGATCGCCGGCGCGCAGAACGGGAGCGCCTCGACGGGCGTGCTCGCGAACTTCTCGGCCCGGCCGTAGATCGCCATCTCGAGAGAAGCGGCGCGCAGGTAATCGACCTCGACGCGCGGCATTGGCAAATACGTAATGCCGATATCCGCCGCGTCGTTCGCGAGCGCTTCCTCGATGGCGCCCGGAATGGCTTCCTTGAGCTGAAGGCGACGATCCGTGAACGACCGCGCCACCAGCTCGCCCGCGAAATACGTCGAGAAGACCTCGAACGTCGCGATGCGCAGCGGATGCGCCGCCGGCACGCCGCCTCGCGCCACGTTCACCAGATCATCCGTTTGCGCGAGGACTCGCCTCGCCGCCTCGTACACCCGGCGTCCCGTATCCGTGACGACTACGCCTCGCCCGCTCGGCGCGAACAGCGCCACGCCCAGCTCCTGCTCCAGCAGCTTGAGGCTCTTCGATAACCCACTATGCGAAATGCCAAGTAGGCGCGACGCCTCGCGGAGGCCGCCCGTTTCGACCACGACGCAGAGATGACGTAGTCGCTGCGTCTCCATTCAGCGCAGCTTGGTAGGCGTCACGGTCAATTCGTAATGTCGCTTGTCGTCGTCGAGGCTCACGAGCAGCGTCGACTTCCCCGGAACCGCCACGCCCGCGCCATGCGCCGTGATCTTGCGAATCGTCGCGAGCGGAGTGCCGGTCTCGACCGCGCTGAGCTCCATATCGAGCTCGATCAGGAAATCGTCACCGCCGTTGGCGAACGGCTGGATATGGGCTTTCACCTTCAGACCGACATCCTGACGCGCGATTCCGCCCGCGTGCGGCGGCGGGGCATTCGCGCCCGGCGGCGGAGGCGGCGCGCTCGTCTGTAGTGGGATGTTCTTGCCCACCATGACTTCTCCCGTGTTGTGCTCGGGAAGATTCACGGTGAAGGTGGTCGGCGTGAGCGTCGCGTCCTTCGCGTCTTTCGGCGTGAGCACGAAGTCCAGGCGCCACACGTGGTTGCGATCCGTCGAGACGACGCGCGGCGGTGGCGGCGGCGGCGCGCTCGGCGGCGGAACCGGCGAAGACGTCAGCGACGGCGGCGTCGACGACACGGCCGGTGGGCATTCTTGCGGACGCTGACACCCCACCACGCCGGCGAGGAGAACGGTGATCGGAAGAATGCGGAGACCCAGGGAGCGAAGAGACATCGTCATTGCGTCGCGCCGAATGCAAACGAGATACCGCGCGGATTTCAGCAAAATTCGGGGTTCTTGGAGGTTAGGCCGGCAGCGAGCTCTGCCAAGTTGTCGAGCGGATCCAGGAGAGGGTGCAGAACTGACAACTCATGCTGCGCGGGGGCTCGGTCAAAGACGCACGAAGTCGATGAAGCCGCGCGTCGGCTCCGTTGCCACGAGGCGGACGCGCGTGCGATCGCCGACGTCGAGGCCTTCTTCGTTTTGCACCACCCGCCCTTCCGCCGGCGGATCGATGGTGCGTACGAACGTGCCTTTGGCATTCACGCCGGTGACCACGGCATCGAACTCCGCGCCGATGCGCGTCGACAAGAAGAGCGCGGCGCCCACCTTGCGCATCGTGCGCTCGAACTTGCGGGCATGGTCTTCGCGCTCGCTGCACCGCTGCGCGATGGGAAGGAGCTCGGCCGCGGAATACGGCGGCCTGTCTCCGCGCGCGCAGCTCTTGAGGAGGCGCTGCGTGACGAGATCGCCATAACGACGATTCGGCGCCGTGGAGTGCGCGTAGTCGTCCACCGCGAGACCGAAATGCGTCTCCGGGGTATCAGGGTCCGCGACCGCATATTCGCCCGGGCCCATCAGCTTCACGACCGACAGCGACACGTCCGCGAAGCGCTTCGGATCCTTGGCTTTGCGATCATTGAGAAACGCGGCGAGCGCGGGCGCGTCGGGCTCGGGCGGCATCGTCACGCCGAACGTGGCCGCGAGATCGACGATGCGGTCCCAGCGCTTCGGCTTCCGCACGATGCGACGAATCGAGGCGAAACGATGCTCCTCGAGCCAGCGCGCGGTGGCGCCGTTGGCCGCGATCATGAGGTCCTCGATGAGCTCGCGCGCGCGGCTCTTCAGCGTGAGCTTGAGGTCGACGACCGCGCCGTCCTTCGCGACGGCGCGCGCTTCCACGGTCTCGAATTGCAGCGCGCCGTGGTCGATCCGGCGACGGCGAAGGCGCTGCGCGGCTTCGTCCTGCATCTTCACCTGGTCCGCGATGACCGCGTCGTGAGGCGCCTCGCCGTGGTTCTCGAGCCACGCGCCGACGTCTTCGTAGACGAGCTTCGCGTGATTCCGCGTGAGCGCGCGATAGACCTTCGCCGCCACGATGTGGCCGTCCTTGGCGACGTCGATCTGCGTGATCACCGCGAGGCGATCGACGTTGGGCAAGAGCGACGTCGCGCCGCTCGACAGCTCGTCGGGGAGCATCGGGAACGTCGCGATGCCGGCGTAGAGCGACGTCGTGTTGCGGCTCGCATGGCGATCGAGCGCCGAGTCGCGCGGGATGAACGCGTCGACGTCGGCGATGCCGAGCTTCACGCGGATGACGCCGTCCGCGAGACGCTCCGACACCTCGACCTGATCGAGATCCGTCGATTCACGATTGTCGATCGAGGACCACGGCAGCTTGCGCTCGTCCACGATGGAGGCGTCGCGCCCGTCGAGCGGCTCCCCCACGAGATCATGCGGGGGAAACTCGACGACGAATCCTTCACGAACGGCGACGTCGCGCGCGATCGCGACGAGATCGAAATGCATGCGCCACGATCGCGCCCGACGTCGGCCGCGTCAACCCGCGACGAGCGCCAAAGCTCGATCGATGCGCACGGAGAGACGCCGTTCGGAGGCGTATTCCGCCTTGGCCTCGACGCTGCAGGCCGCATTCGCGACCGCCGCGTCGGCGAGCTCGAGGGGCCCGCGGACCTGGACGCGCCCTCGATGCGCGTCCGCATTAAGTGACATCCACGCGGGTCGAAGTCAAACGCTGGACGAACGACTGAGATATGGTCGATCGCGCATGAACGTACGGCCGCTGGTCGCTCTCTTCGCGCTTGCTCCCGTCATTGCCGTATTCGCCTGCGGGAACGAGCCCCCCGCTCCGCCGCCCGCCGTTCCCGAGCCACCGAAGGTCGACGCGACTCCTCCGTCGGCGATGACGGATCCAGCGCCCGTGGATGCGGCGCCTCCGCCCGCGCCAAAGACTGAGACCGCGCTCCTCCCGTCCGGGGATTACGAGATCACGACCGAGGTGAGAAAAGACACCTGCTCGAAGGTCGACGGCGGAGCGAGCGCGCTCGATCCCGTGACGCTCTTCGTGCAGATGAAGGTGTGGCGCGACAAGAGCGGTCACGAGAACGTGACCGGCAATTTTCCGCTTCCCCTTCCCCGCGCGAAGGGATTCGGCTCCGCGCGTTCGGACATCGTGTTGCAACCGGGCGGTCCGGATGGGCCCGCGCACGCGGCACGGCTCAACGGGATGGGCTCGCAGTGCCCCGAGTACGAAACCTCGACGTCGTACAAGGTGCTCGAGCAGACGAGCAGCGCGGTGAAAATCGAATATCGACGCGATTACGGCGACGCCTCGAAATGTCCGGCGAAGGCGCAGCCACCGTCGAAGTGCGCGCTCGAATACGTGTACACGTTCAAGCTCGTGAACAAGGTCTGCGAGCCCCGCTGCGGAGTCACCTTCGCGAAAGGGCCCGACGGCGGACTCGGACCAAAATGCCAATGCGGTGACGGAGGCGCGCCATGAAGAAGCCTGGAATTGCGATTGTGGCGGCGGAGTTCAACAAGCCGCTCATCGGCGTGATGATCGCCACCGCGAAGAAGACGATCGAGGAGCTCGGCGCGGAGACGCGACTCGAGATTACGGTGCCGGGCTCTTACGAATTGCCCCTCGTGGCGCGTAAAGCGATAGGGCGGTCGGAAATCGACGCGGTCGTCGTGCTTGGCTACATCGAAAAAGGCGAGACGCTGCATGGCGAGGTCATGGGGCACGTCGTGCACGCCGCGCTCGTGAATTTGTCACTCGAGCATTTGAAGCCCGTCGCGTTTGGCGTGATCGGACCCGGGGCAACGCCCGAGCAGGCCGAAGTTCGCAAAGAGTCGTACGCGGCGGCGGCGGTGAAAGCGGCGATGCGCGCGCTCGAAGCGGGCAAAGACTTATGAGTCGTCGGTAGTCGGCGCGGGCGCCGGCGCGGGCGCGGTGGGGAGGGAGCGGAGGGCCAGGGCCAGGGCCGAGAGGGCGGCGCACATCCAGAGGACGGCGGGGAAGCCGTGCTGCGCCAGGACGCGCGACGCCACGAACGCGCCGCTCGCCATGCCGATGAACATGCTGCTGACGAGCACCGCGTTGAGACGGCTGCGCGCGCTCGGGTCTTCCGCATAGATGATCGTTTGATGCGCGATGAGCGACGACTGCGCGCCCGCGTCGAAGACGATGGTGCCGGCGGCGAGGGCGACGATGGAGTGCGAGAAGAGCGCCATGCCGCCGAAGGAGATGACGCAGATGAAGGCGCCGAGGCGCGCGACCGCGGTGGGGCCACGCTTGTCGCTGAAGGAGCCCGCGATGGGAGCGGCGAGCGCGCCCGCGGCGCCCGCGATGCCGAAGAGGCCGGCGATGCTGCTCTTCAATTCGAACGGCGGCGCGGCGAGGCCGAGCGCAAGCGTGGACCAGAAGGCGCTGAACGCCATGCTGATGAGTGACTGCGCGAGCGCCGCACGGCGCAACGCGGGGATTTTTCGAATGAGGCCCGCCATCGAGGCCAATAGCTCGAAATAGGGTTTGTCGGTGGTGGGCGGGAAAGACGGCAATTGCCGCGCGAAGAGCACGAGCAAGCTCGCGATCGCGACCGCAGCGCCGCCGAAGACCGCTCGCCACGACAGGTACTGACTCACCGCGCCCGAGAACACGCGCGAGAGCAGAATTCCCGTGAGGAGGCCCGTCATCACGGTGCCGACGACACGACCGCGTGACTCCGCGGGCGCGATCGCGGCGGCGGCGGGGACCAGATCCTGCGCCATCGTCGCGAAGATGCCGATGAGCAGGCTCGCGATGATGATGACCGGCGCGCTCGGCGCGACCGCGGCGACGGCCAGGACCGCGATCAGCACCGCGGATTTCGCGAGGATCACGCGGCGCCGATCGAGGCGATCGCCGAGCGGCGCAAATCCGATGATGCCCGCCGCATAACCGAGCTGCGTCATCGTCGGGACGAGGCCGATGCGCTCGGGCGTCGCGTCGAGATCGCGCGCGAGCAGCGCCAGCATCGGCTGGTTGTAATAGAGCGTCGCCGCCGCCAGCCCGGCGCCAGTGGCCAAAAGCAGGACCACGCGGCCCAGGTTGGGTGATTGGGTCAACGCGGTCAGAGCGCGGCGACGAACTCACGGCCGAATTCGAGCGGCGACGGCCGGTCCTTCGGTTCCTTCGTCACCGCCGCGCGAAGGAGCTTCGCCACCGCCGCCGGATAGGCGCGCAGACGCTCCGCGTCCTCGAAGGGATCGCGGCGCATGTGCGCGATGATGCGATCGCGCGGGTTGTCGATGTCGTCGAAGAACGCTCTGCCCGTGGTCACGTTGTAAATCGTGCCCGCGAGCGCGTAGACGTCGGAGCGCGGATCGAGCTCGACGGGATCGAGCACCTGCTCCGGCGCGATGTAGCCCGCGGTGCCGGCCACGAAGCGGCCGCCGACCTCGGCCGGGACGCGGATCGCGCGCACCATGCCGAAGTCGATGACGACGCTCGCGAGCGGCGGCGTGTGCGCGGGGTCGCGGTGCTTGTCGGGATCGAAGCGCTCGCCGCCTGCGAGGGGCAGACGAAGCCAGAGGTTCGCCGGCTTGATGTCGCGATGGACGAGGTTCGCGGAATGAAGCGCGGAGAGGCCGGCGCAGGTCTCGAGGACCACCTGGCGGAGCTCGAAGAGCGTCATCAGGCGCGCGCCCGCGTACTGCTTCAGGTCCGCGCCGATGAGGTACTCGAGGACGAGGTACGGCACGTTCTCCACGACGCCGCGATCGATGATGTTCGCGACGTTCGGGTGGTAGAGACCGGCGAGCGCCTTCGCCTCCTCCACGAAGGACGCGAGGATGCCCGCGCGCTCCGTGTCGGTCGCGTTTTGAAGCGCTTCCGCCTTCGGGATCTTCAAGACGAAGAAGCGATCCGCGCCCGGCTTGCGCACGAGCCACACGGTTCCGATGCCGCCTTCGCCGAGGTTCTTGACCAGCTCGTAGCCGGCGATGATCTGCGCTTCCTTCTTCTTCGGCGCGGGCGGCGGCGGAGGCGTGCGGGCGATCGCGCCTTGCACCGCTTGCTCGAGCAAGCGCGACGTGACCGGCCCCAGCGACGCGAACCACACATCGAGCATCGCCGGCTCGCGCGCGCGAATGGCGCGGGCGACGAGGCCGGCGACGCGCGGCGCGTTCTCGGTCTGGCCGCGGCGGAGCGTGTCGTCCGCGAGATCTGCGCTCGCGGTGTGAAGCGCGCGCACCGGATCCGCCAGCGAGGACTGCAGGCGATCCGCGGCGAGCACGAGCTCGAGGCACATCGCATCGAGGTTGTCGTTCTTGCCCGACGCGGGCGCAAACGCGGCGAGCGCGCGAGAAAGACCCGCGAGCGAGTGCGTGAGCTCGGTGTCGACGGCGTGGAGGCCATCGAGCGACGGCGCCGCTTGATGACCCCACTGTCCATATTCCTCGCCGGAGGAGACCGCGGTGCGCAGGGCTTCCGCCTGCGCGCAGCAGCTCTCGAGCGCGCTCATGTCCATCATCGGGAGCGCGGTCGCGAGCTGGAGGAGCATCGCGGGGCGGTCGATCACGAGCGCCCACCACGCCGCGAAGGGGCCGAGCCAGCGGACGTCGTCGACCTCGCCGAGCGCGGTGCCGCGCGTGGTGTCGACGAGGCGCCAGAAGAGCGAGGAGAGCGCGTTTTTCAGGGCCGGCGGCAGCTCGCGCGAGCCATCCGCGAGGCCGTCGAGCTTGCGCAGCCACTGGCAGGTGTCGTGCGCGGTCGGGCCGCGGCCGGGGCCGAGATCGCCGTCTTCTTCGCACGCGTCGAGCGCGTAGCCGCCGAGACGAATCGCGAGGACCTCGAGCGGAACGTCGTTCGCCTGCGTCTCGCCGTTCGCGGCTTGCCGGCGCTCCTTCACGAGATCGAGGATCTCGGCCGGCGCGCGCGCGATCGTCTTCCACGTCTCTTCGAGGTTCGGCGTCTCGAGCGGCTCCTCGCCGGGGCGCGTCGCGAGGAGCGGGCCCCAGAGACGAAGCGCGAATGCGCGCGCGCAACCTTCGACCGCGTTCACGGCCGCCGCGCGATGACGGAGCGAGCCGGTGCCGAGCGCGATGCGACGCGCCTCGCCGAACGTGGGCGCGAGCGACACCGCGAAACGCGAGGCGCGCGCGTCGGCTTCTTCGTCGTCGTATTGCGCCGCGAGACGCACGAGGTTCTCGAGGCCGAGCTCGAGGTCGAGCGGATCGCGCTCCGCGCCGTCGACGATGTCGGTCACGGCGATGATCTCGATCCAGCGACGGGCTTCGTCGAGGCTCGTGGAGCGGGCGGAGCGGGCCGCCTCGCGCAGCGCGCGGAGCGGAGCCTCGATCTCGCGGCGATCCGTGCCGCGACGCCAGAGCGTGGCGAGACCGCGCGCGAGCGCACGCGCGCCGATCGCGCCGCCGTCTCCGCGGAGAATGCGCACCGCGAGGCGATTCCAGAGATCGCGACGCTCGTGGAACAGATACGGCGTGGCAGCCGCGATCGCGCCGAGGACCCAGACGTCTTCCTGCGGCGACTCGATGATCGAGAGGAGCTGGCCGACGAGAAGCTTGAAGCGATCCGCGGGGAACGACGCAAAGGCCGTCATCGCGCGCTGGCGAAGCAGCGGCGATTGACCCATGACCCAGTCGAGGACGGTGCCCTCGAGCTGCTCCATCGGCCCGCAAAGGCGACCGAGCGCGCGCGCCGCGTGCACCCAGACGAGCGGCTCCGGATGCAAGAGGAGCGGCTGCAATACCTGCAGCGTTTTGCCGATGAGCTCCGGGTCCGTCGAAGAACCAAGACCGCGCACCGACACTTCGAGCGTGCGTGCGGCGAGCACGCGGCCACGGAGCGAGCCACGCGCCGGGAGGCGAATCATCACCTCGAACGTCTCGTGCGAGCCCCAGAGCCACTTTGCGAGCTCGGGCACTTCGACGGCGGAGGCGCCCGCTTCCCAGAAGAGGATCTCGAGCCGCGCGCGCGCTTCGGCGTTGAGCGGCTCCATGAGGATGTCGCCCTCGCCGATGAGCGGCGCGCAGCGAAGCGCATCCTGGAGCGGGCCTTCGACGACGCGCGAGCGCGCGACCATGACCACGCGCTCGCGGAAGAGATTGCGAACCGCCGCATCGTCGAGGAGCGGGGCGATGCGCGTATCGCGACGCCACGTGCTCTCCGCGCACCAGCCGAAGAGGACCTCCGCGGAGGGCTCCGAGAAGATCTCGCCGAGGTCTTTGATCTCCTCGTCGTCCATCGTGAGGCCCGGCAGGAGCTGCGAGAGCGTGTCCGCCGCCTCGCGCACCTCGGACGGGAGCGCGCTATCAGCCGCGGGTGCCGCGACCCAACGTGCGCGAATTCCCTTCGCAAGCTCCGGGTCCGCGAACGGATCGATGAGCGTCGACAGCGCCCGCTGTACCTCGTCGGAAGGCATCCAGCGGCCGAGAATATCGTTGTTTTACGCGGACGTCAGTGACGATCGGCGCAGCAGCGCGAGCCCACGAACGCCGTGTGAAAATCGAGCGGGCCGGTCAGGAGGAAGTCGCATTTCGCGGCCGAAGAGGAGTCGAAGGAGCCGCCGCGGCGGTTGCACACGTCGCCCGGGCAGTCGCCTTCGAGCTCTG
>JADMIO011606005.1_pt1 | contig 42417 bp, 37 predicted proteins | sample 8958161 | NCBI WGS metagenome assembly JADMIO01 (sample SAMN16585339, study PRJNA669376) | soil metagenome | isolation source: Crop rotation soil | place: USA: Cullars Rotation, Alabama | collected 2011 | reverse complement strand
CGCGACTTCAAGTCACGTGAATTCCAAGCTTCGGATCCCACTGTGCTGGAAAGGGAGGTGATCGCGACCGCGGCGCGGGAGGCGTTGCCGGAGGCGCGGGTGATCGCGTATCGAGGGGCGGCGTGATTGGCTGGCGATCCGCTCGACATGGATTCGTAGGGGCCGCCGCGAGGGGCGCAGCCCCATAGCGGTCGGGAGAGCGGTCGCGCAGCGACCGCGGCCCGAACCTCCGTGTCGGCCCGTCGTCCGTTCCCGACAAGTGTCGGTGATCGCGCGCCGGGCCGTCACAGAGGATCGCCGACGCGGACCTGCGGTCCGCTACCGGCGACCGCTCCCAGCGCTGCGCGCTGAGTCACGGCGGCCCCTACAATGACGAATTCGTCCAGTCACCCGTCTGAGGAGACCGCGCATCGTCACCCGCTGAACGCATGCGTGTGTGTCGCTGCGGCTTCGCCGAGATCTCAGAGCACAATGCCCCCATGCCCTCCCGCCCCGACCTCTTCGCCGAGATCGCCGCGCTCCGCGCCCGCGGCGCCCGCGCAGCGCTCGCGACCGTGATCGGCACGCGCGGCTCGGTCCCCGGCCGCGACGCGATGAAGCTGCTCGTGCTCGCGGACGGGACGACGCGCGGGACGGTCGGCGGCGGCATCATGGAGGAAGAGGTGCGCCGGCTCGGGCTCGAGGCGATGGACACCGAGTCCTGCCGGCGCGCGCAGTTCGAGCTGTCCAACGAGGCCGCAGACGATTCGGAGCTGATCTGCGGCGGGACCATCGAGGTGTTCGTGGAGCCGCTGACGATCCCGACGTGCTTCGTCCTCGGCGCGGGCCATCTCGCGCACGCCGTCGCCGCGGTGGCGAAGGTGGCGGAGTTCCGCCTGGTCGTCGCCGACGACCGCGCGACGCACGCGAATGCGGAGCGATTCCCGGAGGCCGACGTCATCGTCGCGAAGCCCTTCGACGCGATCCTCGAGCAGCTTCGCGGCGAGCTCGGCCCGTGTTCGTACTGCGTGATCGTGACGCGCTCGCACCAGCTCGACGAGCGCTGCGCCGAGCTCTGCCTCTCCACGCCCGCGCGCTACGTCGGGATGATCGGCAGCTCGAACAAGGTGAGGAAGTGCCACGAGTTCCTCGCCTCGCGCGGCGTCGCGAAGAAGGAAGTCGCACGTCTTCGCGCGCCCGTCGGACTCGACCTCGGCGCGCGGACGCACGGCGAGATCGCGGTCGCGATCGTGGCCGAGATGGTGCGCGTCCGCCGCGCGGCCGAGGGCGACGGCGCCGTGAAGAGCAAGGCGCGCAGGAAGTGAACTGGCGCCTCGCTGCCGTGGACGGGCGCACGGCGACGGGCGCCCCCCCGCATCTTCTCCGCCGTCTTCCTGCATTCCTGACTTCCTGGTTTCCTGAGAGATCGTTCCTGTCGGAACCGACGGCGACGAGCGACATCTCAGGAATGCAGGAAGTGAGGAGGCCAGGAAGAGCGGCGATCGCAGAGCGGTCACGCGCGGCGGGGCGCCAGTGAAGTTCGTCTCGATCGTGGTCCTCGCGTTCTCGATGCCGGCCCTCGCCGGCGACATCGTCGTGCTCGTCGACGGCCGCTCGCTCGGCGCGCCGCGCGCGCAGGACCAGCCGACGCCCGCCGACTTCGCGGCGAGCAACGTGACGCTGATCGAGGAGAACCTCGACGGCGTCGTCTACCGCGTCGAGGGCATCCCGACCAAACAGTCGATGCCGCGCGCCCAGGTGAAGCGCGTCGTCCACGACCCGTCGACGTCGCCGCCGGAGCTCGCCGCCGCGCTCGCGCTCCTGGCGCAGGGTAAGTTCGACGAGGGACGCGTCCGGCTGACGGCGATCGCCAAGAACGGCGCCGCGCCCGCGTGGGCGCAGGCGGAGGCGGCGTTCCGGCGGGCGGAGTCGTTCGCGACCGCCGGCGACGCGGCAGCGGCCGAACGGGCGCTCGCGGACTTCGTGCAGGAGCGGACGAAGTCGCGGCTCGTCATCGACGCGAAGCGTCTGCGCGCGCGCATGCTCGTGGAGCTCGGACGCGACGCGGAGGCGAAGGCCGAGATCGAGTCGACCGCCGCCGTCCCGGGGGCGACCGACGACGAGATGTTCTCCGCCCGCTTCGCCGCGGCGTGGATCGAGGCGCGCGCGGCGCTCTCTTCCGGCGACCCGAAGCGCAAGGCGGCGGCGGCGAAGACGTTCGACGACATGCGTCCGCGCGTCGTCGCGCGCGCCGCGCAGGCCGCCCGCTGCGACGTCGCCCGCGCCGCCTGCGGCGTTCCGGTGGAGGGACTCGCGGCGATCGTCGCGGCCTCCGACGACCGGTTCGTGCTCGCGATCGGCAATGTGCTGGTCGCCGACGATCTGCGACGGCACGGCGTCGAGAGGAAGGACCGCGCCGCGCTCGAAGAGGCGCAAGAGCGCTGTCTGCGCGTCGTCCTCCTCTACCGCGACGTCGAGGGCGCCGCGGACTTCGTCGCCGCAGCGCAGTTCCACGCCGCCGAGGCGTTCGTGCGCCTGGCGCCGGACGACGCGGCCGGCGGCGCCACCGCGCGAGCTCGCGCCCGCCGCGAGTGGGAAGACCTGATCCGATCGTTCCCGAAGAGCGAGTGGGCGAAGAGGGCACGGACCGCGCTGACCGAATTGCAGTGAGCCCGGCGCGGCGCAGAGACGGCGCTTCGGGTTGATCCGACATTCGTTCGTAGGGGCGACGCTTGGGCACCGCAGGACCGTCCACAGGACGGTCCTGTACAGCCCGGTGCCATGGCCCTGGGGTCCGATCAACCTGAGCCGGCCGACCGCGCCAGGGCGAGGCAAGCCTCCAATGGCGTCAAGCTCCAGGATGAGCTGCGTTCGTCGCGCGCTGTCGACCCACCCTGGTGTCGCGAGTCGTCATCCGCGCAAGCGCGGATGACGGCATCGGCCTGCAAGCGAGCAAATCACTGCATCGCGCGCCGTCGTTGCGGGCAGTTCCGGGCGGGCGCCAGTAGAATTGAAGTTACGAGGTTCATTCACCAGCCACCCGCCCGGTGGCCCAATCATCTGAAGGAGTCCCTGCAAATGACTGGATTGCGCTCAATCGACGGCACGCCGGAAACGACGCCTTCCGAAACCTGTGCCGTTCGTCGCCTGGGATTCTCGCATCGCACGCTCTGATCGCGAAGCTCGCCGCGATCCCCGCGGAGCCGATCACGAGGCGCGGACGGCGACAGTTCACCCGCGGCGGGCCGCTGCAGCCGGCCTTCGTCGTCTCGCTCCTGCTCAGCCTCGTGCGCCACGGCGACCAGCGCGGCTACACGCGCACGATCGAGTCGTTCTGGCACGAGGCGCAGTCGTTCGGCCTCCCGCTGCCGCAGCAGAAGCCCGTCTCGGCGCAGGCGTTCAGCGAGGCGCGCGCGAAGCTCCCCGCGGCCGTCGTGCGCTGCCTCCTGCAACGCGTCTCGGGCGAGCTCGACGCGCAGCACGGGGCTGACTTCCTCTGGCGAGGCCGCCGCCTGCTCGCCGTCGACGGCGCGTGCCGCGTCGTGCAGGCCTCGGACGCGCTGCGCCGCGCCTTCGGCGGCCCGCAGGGCAGCCACTACCCCCAGATCCACGTCACCGCGCTCTTCGACGTCTGCTCGCAGGCGCCCCTCGACGCAGTGGTCGGCCGCTACGGCTCCGACGAGCGCGCCCAGCTCTTCGAGGTGGTCGGGCAGGCCCGGCCGCGCGACGTCCTCGTCCTCGACCGGGGGTATCCCTCGTTCGACGTCCTCGCGATGCTGCGCCTGCACGAGCTGGACTTCGTCGTGCGCGTGCCCGCGTCGAGCACCTTCAAGGAGGTCTCGGCGTTCCTCGCGACAGGCCGCGGCCAGGGCGTGGTCCGCCTGCACCCGCACGACCGCTCGCACGCCCGCGGCATGGAGTCGTTCGCCGTGCGCGTCGTCGTCGTGCCCCGGCGCGGCGAGGAGCCCTGGGTCCTGCTGACCTCGCTGCCCGCGGCGGAGTTCCCCGCCGACGCGGTCGCCGACGCCTACACGCGGCGCTGGCGCGTCGAGGAGCACTTCAAGCTCCTCGCCGGCTCGTACTTCGGCCAGGGCTTCTTCCACGGCAGGACCGTCCGAGGCGTCGAGCAGGAGGTCTTCGCGCAGATGCTCTTCGTCGCCGTCGCGCGCTGCCTCGCAGCCGCCGCCGCCAAGATCGCCCAGGTGCCGTACGAGCGGCTCTCGCAGAAGGCGGTCGTCCTCGCGATGGCCGACCACCTCACCCGGATCGTGCTCGGCGGCCCGGCCGAGCAGGCGCGTGCGCATCTCCTCCATCTCCTGCGCAGGATCGGCGCGGCCGTCTATCGGCCGCGTCCTGGGCGCTCGTACCCGCGGAGGTCCTTACTGCCCGCGCGCAAGTGGGCGCGCGATGGGAAGCGGAATAGACGTTGACGCCATTGGGCAAGCCTCGCCCCTACGCAGGAACAAACCACGACCGCTTGCTGAACTCGCCCGCTCGGCTGAGTCCGCAGTCATGTGACCGCCGCCGTCTTCCCGATCGAGGAAGGGTGGTGACTCTCCGCCATCTCCCCTGAGACTGATCGCACTTGGCCTTCCGACTCTCCATCGAAGACGGCCCGTACGTGCAGACCATCGAGGTCCGCTCGGGGTCGCTCACCGTCGGCAAGAAGCCGCCGGCCGGCCTGGCGCTCAGCTCTCCCGGGCTCTCCGAGCGCCACGCCGTCTTCCGGCAGGAGGGCGACCGGGTGGAGGTCCGCGCGCTGCCGACGAAGATCGGCGTGCGCGTGAACGGCGAGCGGATCGAGCACATGCTCCTCGCCGTGGGCGACTCGGCGCATGTCGGCTGGGCGCGGGTGATGGTCGTGGAGGTGACGCCCGAGACGGCGCCGCCGCCGGCCGCGCCGGACGTCCCTTCCTCGAGCCCGCCGCTCGAGTTCGCCGACGCGCCCGCGACGGCGGCAGCGGCGACGGCGTCCGTCTCGCTGCCTCCCCCTCTGCCGCCCGTGTCCACGGGGTCCCCGCTCTCCGCCGGGGCGTCAGTCACGGCGCCGGCGGCCGCCGTCGCGAAGCCGGCGATCCCGCGGCATCGCGTGGAGCAGGACGCCGACTTCGTCGTCCTCTCGCGACGCGCCGTGCGCGCGCTTCCGTGGTGGGGAGTCTCCGTCGCTCTCCACGCGCTGTTCTTCGTCCTGCTCTACCACTTCACGAAGCCCGAGTCGGAGCTCGACGAGCGACCCGACTCGACGTTCGCCGTCACGCTGCGCCAGACGCCGCAGCACTACGACATCGAGAACGTGCCGCCCATCGAGCCGAGCCGCCGAGGCGTCGAGGTGCAGCGTCCGGACCTCGACGTGCCGATGGAGACCGACTCGCTCCTCCCGCCCTCGCCCAATCCCAAGGGCAACGGCGGCACGGCGGCGCCGCGCGCCGACGACGCACTGCTCCTCGACGAGTTCGGCGGTAACGCGGCGTGGACCGCGCCGGGCGGGTCGACGTCGATCGGCGTGGGCGCGGTCGGCCGCGTCGGCTCGGTGGCGGGCTCGGAGCTCGACGCCATCTTCGGCAAGGACGGCGCGGGCCGCGCGAACGCGGCGGCCGCGGGCCGGATCAACGGCGACCCGTTCACGCGGGCGCTCGTCAACGGGCTCAAGCTCCGGACGAACGAGAAGAACGTGAAAGTCGTCAAGGGCGACTACGACCAGGGCGAACTGGTGATGAACGCTCTCGGCATCCGGCACGGCTTCGTCAGCGGGCCTGAGATCGCGCACGACGGCATCGAGCCGGAGGTGCGCGTCGTCTTCTACAACTGCACCGGGCGGCCCGCGTCGCCGCAGACCTGCGCCGAGCTCACGCGGTGGGTTTCCGACGGTGGATGGCTGTTCACGAGCGACTGGGGCGTGAAGGTCGTCGAGCGGGCGTTCCCCGGCTACCTGCACGTGCTGAAGGAAGGCGCGCGCGAGGTCGCGACGGCGGACGAGACGATCACGTTCACGATCGCGCCCGGTCGCCACGAACTGCTGAAGGGCCTGCCGCCCGAGGCCGAGACGTCGCGCTGGTGGCTCGAGGAATCGAGCAGCCCGTTCGTCATCGACAAGCCGGAGGCCGTCGAGGTGCTCGCGCAGTCGACCGACCTCGAGCGCAAGTACAACTCGAAGTACGTCGCCATCACGTTCGCCCACGGCAAGGGCCGCGTCGTTCACGTGCTCGGCCACATGTTCCAGAAGGAAGGCAACCTCAGGGGCGCGTACGCGATGCAGCGGTTGCTGATCAACTTCCTCTACTTGGCGATCAAGGGGAAGTAGCCGTTCCGTCCTTCCGGGACGAAGACGGATCCTCTTAGGAAAGGGGAAAGTGAGGAAACGTGCTCGCGTGCCACGGCGCACTGCGAACGCGCTCTCATGATGAGGGACGTCCGCAGTGGCCGGCGCGCTCGCCGACTCCGCTTCCTTCACTTTCCCCTTTCCTAAGCAACTGTCCTCGCCGTCCTCCGCGATAGTGCCCCGATGACGCTTGCGGACTCGGCCGGCTGGGCGTTCGCGGTCACGGCGGTCGTCGCCGTGCTCGCGCGGCTCGCCGGCGCGCTGACGACGGGCGGGACGATCGCCGGATTCGTCGTCGGCGCGTGCGTGTCGGGCGAGTTCGGGCTGCACGGGCTTGCCGTGCTGGGCACGTTCTTCGTCGTCGGGACCGTCGCGACGCGCATCGGTTGGGAGAAGAAGAAGGCGCGCGGCACGGCGGAGGCGGGCGAGGGTCGACGGGACTGGAAGCGTGTGCTCGGGAAGGGCGGTGTGGCGGCGGCGATCGCGCTCGTCTCGCTCCTCGGTATGTGGCCCATCGTGGTCTCGTGGATGGGAGTGTGGATGGCGTTCTCCGGCGCGGTCGCAGCCGCGCTCGCGGACACGCTCGGAACGGAGGTCGGAACACTGGCGTCGGCCTTGCCACGTTCTCTGCCCAACTTCCGCCGCGTTCCGACAGGCACGCCGGGCGCGGTGTCGCTCCTGGGCATGGCTGGCGCCGCAGTCGGCGCGGCGACGGTCGCTCTCGTCGCGATGTGGCTGGGCATCTGGGCCGACGCACCCATGGACACAACGTCGAATCCGATGCTCACGATGGAGCCTCTGCATGCGCCCTGGTGGCTGGAGGTCGCCGGCAGCGGACTGCTTCAGCTCACGGTCGCCGGAGTCGGGGCCTCGCTCCTTGAGTCACTCGCGGTCGGATGGGGGCTCCGGGCGCCGGGCTTCGTCCGCAATGTACTGACGACCTCCGCGGGCGCTGTCATCGCACTGGCATTGACTCGGATGTTCTTGTCGCAATGACCAAGCTCTCCGCCTACGTCGCGCTCGCGCGACCGTTCACGCTGCTCGCCCCGGCGACCGGCATGATCGCGTACGGACTCGCCGCCGCCGGCGCGAACGGCGCGTTCCGTCTCGATCAGCGCGACGTGCTGCACATCGCGTTGGGCGCATTCGTCGCCGCGCTCCTGAACGTCGCCAGCAACGCGGTGAACCAGATCTACGACGTCGAGGTCGACCGCATCAACAAGCCGGACCGGCCGCTGCCGGCGGGCGCGCTGACGATGGGCGAGGCATGGGCGGTGACGGTCGTCGGCTACGCGGGGTCGATCGCCGTCGCGGCGCTGATCCATCCCACGCTCGTCTGGATCGTCGCGTTCACGGCGCTGCTCACGTACGCGTACTCCGGCCCGCCGTTCCGGACGAAGCGCCACTGGGCGTGGGCGAACCTGACGATCGCGACGCCGCGCGGATTTCTCCTGCCCGTCGCAGGATGGCTCGCCGTGGCGCTCCCGCGCGGCGACGCGGCGCCCTTGGACCTGTGGATCCTCGCGGCTGCGAGCGGGCTCTTCGTCGTCGGCGCGGCGACGACGAAGGACTACGCCGACATGGAGGGCGACCGCGCCGGCGGCTGTGTGACGTTGCCGCTGCGGTTCGGCGTGGAGCGCAGCATCCACATGGTCGCACCGTTCCTCGTGGTCCCGTGGATCGCCGTCACCGTCGCGACGCTCCTCGGACGGCTGCACGGCTCACACTTCGTGCTGTTCTGGGGATCGCTCGTGATGGCGGCGCTCGGCGCGCGCACCGTGCTCCTGCTCCGGCGGGACCCGAAGGCGCTGACGCAGAAGAGCACGCACCCTTCGTGGGTGCTGATGTACCTGATGATGGTGCTCTCGCAGGCCGTCGCCGCTCTCGCGTACGCGCTGCCGCACGACCTCCTCGCGGGGCTCGCGCCGTGACGCGGGAGGACCGTCGCCAGTTCCTGCACTTCGGCGCGACGTCGTTCGCGCTCGCGCTGCGCTGGATCCCGCAGTGGGCGGCCTTCACGCTGGCGGGCGCCGCCGTCGCCGTGTGGTGGGTCTTCATGCCGCTCCTGCGCCGCGACTTCGGGCTCGCGCGTGACGGCGAGCGGTTCGTCGGCGGACTGCGCACCTATCCCGTCGCCGTGCTGCTCCTGCTCGTGCTCTTCCCCCTGCCGGCCGCCGCCGCGGGATGGGCGGTGCTGGGAGTCGGCGACGCGTTCTCCAACCTCCTCGGACGACGGTACGGTCGGCATCCCTTCCTCGGCCGCGAGGACCGCTCGCTGGTCGGGACGTTGGCGTTCGTCGTCACAGCGTGGCCGGCTGCGTGGGGGCTCGCGATGCACGTGCACGGTCCTTCGGCCGCCGACGCGTGGCTGCCCGCACTCATCGCGGCCGTCGCCGGCGCGGTGGCCGAACTGCTCCCGCTGCAGCGCTGGATCGACGACAACATCCCCGTCGCCCTCGCCGCCGGAGCGGCGTTCCACTTCGCGACGATGTGAGATCTACGGCGCCGCGCGGACGATCTCGTCGACGTAGAGCTTGCCGTGGTCGTTGCGCAGGCGCACCAGGCCGGCGCCCTTGGCGAACCACCACGTCTCGACGCGCTCGAGGGTCGGCGGTCCGCGCCGCGCTGTGATCCGCGCCGCGTCGATGCCGCCCTGCGGCAGCGAGACGCGCTCCCACCCGTCGAACCGGACGCGCCAGCCGCCGCTCTCCCACGAGTCCCCGGGCCGGGCGCCCGCGCGCAGGAGCACCGTCCCCTCCACGGCGCCCTCTGCGAACGAGAGCGCGTCGCCCTGACGCGTCACGCGCAGGATCTCCGACAGATCGCCCCCGGCCGCGCCCGTGAGGATCCGCGCGCCGGCGCCGCCGGCCTCCGGCTCGACGCGCACGGTCCGCATCGACGAATCCGACACGTTGACGAACGCCGACGACGCCGGCCCGAACGGGAAGAGGTCGAGCGTGAGCGTCGCCGCGTCGGCCGGACCTGACGGCGCCGGCGCGCCGGCCGAGCCGCAGCCGGCGAGGAGCAGCACGATCGCGAAGGCGGCACGACGCACCCGCGCAGCGTAGCGGCGGCGAGGCCGCTCCACACCAGATCTCCACAGCGGCGACCGCCCGTGGAACCCACGACCTGTCGTGGTTTGCTTCCGTTTATCCACAAGCCCTGTACATTCCGTCGCGGCCTCCCCCCCGGCCCCCGGACCGCTCGCCGCGCCTCATGTCCGTACGTCGCCTCCTTCGTTCGCTGCGCCGTGCCCTCGTCGTGCTCGTGCCGCGGCGCCTCCACACGATCGACATGGCCGCGTGCGACCGCGTCGCCCGCCTCACGCCAGCCCAGCGCAACGCGCTCGCCCGCAACCTTCGCGGGATGCTCCGCCCCAAAGTCGCGTGATACGATCGCGGTCGTGCGCCGCCTGCTCGCGCCGATCGTCCTTGCGACGCTCCTCGCACCCGCCGTCGCGTCGGTCGCGGTGCGCGCGACCGTGGAAGACCTCGTCGACCTCGCCGGCGCCGTCGTCGACGGGACGGTCGTCGACCATGCGACGACGCTCGACGCGAAGGCCGGCGCCGTGTGGACGACGTACCGCGTCCGGGTGAAGGCGACCCTCGTCGGCGCGCCAGCGCAGGAGATCTTCGTCCGCGTCCGCGGCGGGCGTGTGGGGACGATCGAACAGGAGACGATCGGCGCGGCGCGGCTCGAGGACGGCGAGCGCGTCGTCGCGTTCCTAGGCCACGACGACTGCGGCGCGCGCGAGGTGATCGGCCTGGCGCAAGGTGTGTTCCACGTGGCGCAGGACCCGAAGACCGGGACCGAGCTCTGCGAGAACTCGACCGACGGACTCTCGCTCGTCGACGCGGCCGGGGCGCCGGCGAGCGCCGGGGCGCTTCGGTTCACGGTCGCGGACCTTCAGAAGCGCGTGGCCGCGCGCTCGGTCGGCGTCGAGGCGCGCCGCCGCGCCGTGCGCGAAGCGCGGGATCGTCGGTTCGCGGAGTGGACGCTCGCGGCGCTCCGTCACGCGGAGTTGACGCGCGGACGACCCGGCGGCGCGGACCGATGACGGACCGCGTCGTCCTCGCCGGCATCGACGTCCAAGCGTTGATCGGCGTCTTCGAGCACGAGCGTCACGCCGCGCGCCCGCTGCGCGTCGACCTGGAGCTCGCGTGCGACCTCGCCGCCGCCGAATCGAGCGACGACCTGGAGGACACGATCGACTACGCGGCGCTGACAGACCGCGTCCGCGCGCGCTGCGCCGCGTCGAGCTATCGACTGGTCGAGGCGTTGGCGGGCGACATCGCACGCATCTGTCTGGCGGATCCGCGCGTGACGGCCGTCAAGGTGACGGTTCACAAGCCGGGCGCGGTCCAGGGTGTCTCGGACGTGGCAGTCGTCTTGGACCGCGCCCGTCTGTCAGGTCGCTGAACGCGCGCTCCGTCGATCGATCGCTGTCAGCGCGCTGAGCCGCCGAGTCGCTGAACTCGAGTCGAGTCCACTCGCGCGGACCGAAGCGTCGCCGGTCGGATTCCGAGTCGACCCGCTACATCGCCTCGCGCCGGACCTCCGACCGCTCGACCCAGGGGACGATGCGGCCGTCGGGACGGGGCGACGCGGGCAGGATGCGGTCCAGGCGCTTGCTGCAGCGCTCGCAGACGAGGTAGTTCCCGAGGTCCAGGAACCTCTGGGTCCTCAGGCAGTTCGAGCAGTATTTGTTGCGCATCCTCAGCATGGCCGACTCCGGTCTACGCCGCCGTTGCACACGCGCCGTCCGACGTAGCCAGCCCTCCTGAAGCACAGGAAGTGCCAACCATCCACGTGGTTCGCCAGGCTGGATTCAGGGCCTCTCCTGACGTCTCGCGTGAACACTCGCCGTCGCAGGCGGTGACACCGGCCGTTTCCAAGGCCCCCCGGCTCTCTCTCCGGGCTTCGGGCGACCGGTCTCAGGAGACCGACGGCCCTTGGACGTCTATATCGGTAACCTCCGCGCGGAACATCACATGCCCGCGTCAGGAATCTCTCCGACTTCCTGCTGGCGCTGCGGGGCCGAAATCCCGGCCGCGCGGGCCGAGGTGGAGTCGGTCATCGAGACCCGCCCGCAGGACCAGGGCGGGCCATTCCTCACGCTGACGTGCGCCCGGTGTCGCACGCGTTGCGGGGCGTTGCGCAACCGCGCCGGCGAGTGGCTGCTCTATCCCCTGGAGGGCGCGACCGAGCCGTCGCTGCTCGACCGGATCGTCCCGCGAACGGGACGCGAGCAACTCCACGCCGCGCGCGCGTGGTGGCTGCGGAACGCCGCGGTGGTGGAGCGTTTCCGCGCCGCCCGCGCCGCGCCGGCGCCGTCAGAGAGGGAGGCGCCGCGCCGTCGACCGCGCGCTGCGCCGCGCACGAGCGTTCGCCGTCCGGCGCCCCGCGTCACGCCGACCGGGCCGCGCGCGGTGCTGGGCGTCGGCGTCGACGCGACGCTCGCCGATGTGAGGCGCGCGTGGCGCGCCGCGGTCAAGCGGTGGCACCCGGACCGCATCCCGACGCGAGACCCTGTGGTGCTCGAGGAGTCGCTGCGCCGCTTCCAGGAGATCCGCTCGGCCTACGAAGTGCTCGTGGCCGAGCTCGGCGCGATGAACCTCGGCGCCTGAGGCGGCGACATCCCAGCGGCGGGACGCGCCCGCGAGATGCGCATCGAGAGGAACGGTCCGCCGCCGGACGCGTTGAAGCCGGCCTCGACGGCGGCCTCGCGCGTGTGGTAGACGCCGACGACGGAGGTGCCGCGGATCGCGACCCACCTGTTCTCGGCGCACGCGAGCAGCGCGGGCAGGTGCGACTTGTAGGTGGCGAGCTCCACGTCGAGGATCGCGACCATCGAGAGGTCCTCCCTGGTCCGCACCGATCGTCCGGCTTCGCGTCGGGCGCAGACTACAGCGGGGGCCGGACCGAACGCTCGACCCGATCTCCTCGCCGGACTGGAAATCCGTTCAGGAACGCCCGCGCGTCGACTTCGTCGCCGCCGACACGCTGCAGGCGCGTGATGCGCAGCGCGCCGGACCGCGCTGCGACGACGATGCCGTCGGCCGACGCCGCGAGAACTTCGCCCGGCGTCGATTCCGCGCCGAGCTGCGGCTCCGCCGCTCGGACGAGGATCGGGACCGGCGCGGCGCCCCCGCGGGCCAGCGTCGCGCGACAGCCGGGCGATTCGCCGAACGCACGGATCCGTCGGTCGAGCTCGGCCGCGTCCTCGACGGCGAAGTCGATCTCCCCCTCCTCGCGCGCGATCTTCGACGCGTAGGTCAGCGCGCCCTCGTCCTGCGCCGTCTCCGCGTGCGGGACTCCGGTCAGCAGCCGGTCGACGACGTCGGCGAGCAGCGGCGCGCCGATCTCGGTCAGGCGACGCATGAGAGACGTCGTCGTCTCCCGCGCGCCGACCGGCGTCCGGACGGAGGCGAGCACCGGACCCGCGTCGAGCTTCGCGACGACACGCTGGACGCAGACGCCGGATTCGGCGTCGCCGGCGAGGATCGCGCGCTGGACCGGCGCGGCGCCGCGCCATCGCGGCAGCAGAGAGAAGTGCAGGTTGACGCCGCCGAGCAGCGCGGAGTCCCGCACCGCGCGGCGCAAGATCTGGCCGAACGCGACGACGACGTAGAGCCGAGGCGCCGCGGCGGTGATCGCGGCGACGGACTCCGGCGCGTTGACGTCCGCGGTCTCGACCACTCCCAGCCCGAGCCGGACGGCCGCCTCGGCGACGGGCGTCGGCGTCTCGCGCCCGCCGCGACCGCGACGACGGCGCGGCTGCGTGACGACGACGCCGACGTCGCGACGGCGCGCGATGGCGTCGAGGCAGACCGCGGCGACTTCGTCGCTTCCGAGGAACACGACCTCGCTCAGTTCGCCGAGCTCCCGTCGGAAGAGGACGACGTCGGAGCGCGCGGCGACTCGGGCGGCGGCTCTCGTCCTTCGATCCAGATCTCGCCGAACTCGCCCTCCTGCTCCACGGCGATCCGGCCGCGCTTCAGGAGCTCGAGCATCGCGAGGAACACGCCGATCGCGTAGGCGCGCGTCTTGCGCTCGGCGAACAGCTCGCGGAACGTCGCCCGCTGCCCCGGCGCGAGCAAGCGCTCCAAGCGCAGCATGTGCTGCTCGAGCGGCGTGTCGTCGCGCGCGATGACGTAGCCGCCGTCGGTCTCGCGCATGAGCCGCGCGAACGCGGCGAAGAGCCGGTCCGCGCTCGTCGATTCGATGGGCGCGCTCTCGAGCGGCACGGGCGGCAGATCCAAGATCTCGGGCCGCATCCCGCGCGCGAACCGCAGCGCCGCCTCGGCGGCGCGGACGTCGAGGGTCTCGGCCGCGCGGCGGAACTTCCGGTACTCGATGAGCTGGCGCACGAGCTCGAACCGCGGGTCGAGGTCGTCGTCCTCGAGGAGCTGCTCCTCCGCGGGCAGAAGGCTGCGCGACTTCATGCGCATGAGCGTGGAGGCCATGAGCAGGAACTCGCCGGCCGCGTCGATGTCGATCTTCGAGAGGCTCGAGAGGTGCTGGAGGTAGCGGTCGCAGATCCGCGCGACCTGGATGCCCTCGACCGACAGCTCCTCTTCGTCCAGCAGATGGAGCAGCAGCTCCATCGGCCCGCTGAACTGGTCGAGCTCGACGCGGTAGTCGGAGGAGGGCGCTGCCTCAGTCACGTTCGCACCGCCACCCCGCCCTCGTGACGGAGGAAGGAGCGAGGCGGGGCCGGCGCCCCGCACCCCCCCGACGAGCGCACAGCTCGACGTCGCTCGCCGCACAGCGGAGGCGGGCAGATCCTGACGCGGAGTGTCTCATCGCGGTGGAGAAGCTACGAGACCGCAGAAACGGTCGGGGAGAAGCGAATCGGCCGCGGGCGTCGATGCAGAGACGATGCGTGCCAGATCTTGGCACTTGCCCTTGACGCGGCCGGTTCGTGCCGAGGCTTCTCGGGGTCTCGCATGGCCAGGGCTCGACCTCCTCCAGTCGACCGGCTGAACGGACGCCGCGGCGGTCCTCCGATCGCCTCTGAATGCACGTTCTGCGCGGCCCGGTTCCTGCGGGCGGCGCGGCAGGGCGTGGTGTAATCGCGCGAGATGAAGCCCGAGCAGGCCGCTTCCGACGTCGCGTACGGCCGCCAGGTGCTCGACACGGAGACCGCCGCGATCCGCGGCATCGGGCCGCTCCTCGACGAGCGGTTCGCGCTCGCGGTGGAGATGCTGCACGCGTGCCGCGGCCAGGTCGTGCTGACGGGCGTCGGCAAGTCGGGGCTGATCGGACAGAAGATCTCGGCGACGCTCGCATCCACCGGCACGCCCTCGATCTTCATGAACTCCAACGAAGCGGTGCACGGCGACCTCGGCCGGGTGCGCAAGGACGATGTCGTCGTGGCGCTCTCCTACACCGGCGCGACGGCCGAGGTGCTGCGCCTCGTGCCGGCGCTGAAGAAGATCGGCGCCTCCCTCGTCGCGATCACGGCCGAGTCGACGTCGCCGCTCGGCAAGGCGGCCGACGTGACGTTGACCGTCGGGAACGTGGCGGAGGCGTGTCCCATCGGGCTCGCGCCGACGTCGTCGACGACGGCGATGCTCGCGATGGGCGACGCGCTCGCGATGACCGTCGCGCACCGCAAGCAGTTCAAGCGCGAGGACTTCGCGCTCTACCACCCGGGCGGCTCGCTCGGCCGCAAGCTGGTGACGGTCGGCGAGGTGATGCGCGGCGCGGCCGAGGCCACGATGGTCCCGTCTTCGGCGCGGCTGCGCGACGCCGTCGTCGCGATGTCGGGCCCGCGCACGGGGCGCGCGCGCAGCGGCGCGATCCTCGTGGTCGACGCCGGCGGCCGGCTCGAGGGCTTCTTCACCGACGGCGACTTCCGCCGCCGCGTCGTCGCCGACCCGGGCGTGCTCGACGGCCCGATCTCCGACGTGATGACGCGGCGCCCGAAGGTCGCGCGCAAGGGCGAGCTCCTCGCCGACGCGTACAAGCGTCTCAAGGAGCACGAGTTCGACGAACTGCCCGTCGTGGACGAGGACGGCCGCGCCGTCGGCATCCTCGACGTCCAGGACGTGCTCGAGTGGGGCGTCGCATTCCCGTGACCGACGGCGGCGTGGCGAGACGGTGGATGCTCTTCGCGGTCGTCTTCGGCGGTGCCATGGGATTCGTCGCGTGGCTCGCGGGCGGGATCTCCTCGAGCTCGAACGCGCCGCGCAGCGGAGCGGTCGGCCCCGAGGCGCCCGCGCATCCGGGCGAGACCGCTCCGATCGGCCCCGCGATCAGCGTGGGCGAGAGCACCGACGCGTCGCTCTCGCACGACGCCGTGAAGGTGCTCGGCGGCAAGACCGTCCGCTACCGCTCGTGGACCGTCGCGTGGAAGAAGTCGACCCCGCGCAAAGGGCCGACGCCCGAGATCGGCGTCCAAGACGTCGTCCTGCCTCACCTCGCGCTCTATCCCGAGCCGCAGAGCGCGGCGTCCGCGCCAGTCGCCGAGGGCGCGCCGGGCACCACGCGGATCACCTCGCAGACGGCGGTGCTCGAGTACGAGAAGGACGTGAGCACGCGGGTCCGCCTGGCCGGCGACGTCGCCGTCGACCGCTTCGACCCCGAGCGCGGCGACTTCCGCGTCCGGACGGCCACGCTCGACTGCATTCTCTCGTCCTCGGGGCCCGTGGAGAGACGGTCCGCGAAGACGGTCGACCCCGTGTCGATCGACGGCGGCGGCATCCACCTCGACGGCACGGGACTCGAGTCGGACCTGGTCGGCGACGACGTCAAGGCGACGGTGCTCTCGGCGGTGAAGGCGCGCTACGAAGCGCCGTCGGGCGCGCTCACGCAGACCGGCGGAGAGGCCGACTCGCCTCGTCTGCCGACCGACGTGACGTGCTCCGGACCGTGCGAGCTCGTCTCGCTGGACGCCAAGCTGCGCGGCGGCAACCGGCGCTGGCGCGCGACGTTCCACGACGCCGTCCACGTCGTCCAGGGCGAGGACACGCTGGACTGCGACCTGCTCGAGATCGAGTTCCGGATGGGCGAGTCGCAGGCGAAGGGCGCGCCGCCTCCGCAGCATGTCGTCGCGACCGGGCACGTGCGCGTGAAGGGCCGCACCGAATCGCACGCGTTCGAGGTCACGTCGCAGAAGGCCACGCACTCCCAGGAGGGACCGCTCGGCAAAGAGGCCGACGTCGTGGTCTTCGAAGGAAGCCCTGTGATGAACATCTTCGGGCGCATGGGCGCCGCGGCCGACCCCAAGGGCGCCGCCGCTCCCGTGCGCGGCGCGCCGAAAGGCCGCCTCGAGATCCGCTGCGACGACCCGGTGACGATGCGCACCGAGCGCTCCGGACGGCTGCCGACGTCTCCGTTCCGAACGCACGTCGTGTTCGAGAAGAACGTCGTCGCGCGCCAGTGGGACGACGAGAAGGCTGCGGCGCCGACGGGCGAGATGCGCGCGGCGAAGGCGTCGCTCAACGGCCTGCGCCTGTCGGACGGACGGATGCAGCCCGAGTACGTGACCGCCGAGGGCGGGGTGGACCTCAAGCACGTGGAGTTCGTGTCGCACTCCGACGCCGCGACGTGGGAGCGCTTGTCGCTCCAGGGCGTGGACCAGGGGATCGACCGCTACATGCTCTCCGGCAAGCCGGTCGTGACATGCGCCGGCGTCCGCGCGCTCCTGCCCTTCCAGAAGGCGACCAAGGCCGTGGACTCGAAGATGGTCGCGACGACCGACGACGGTCTGCGCCTCGACGTGTACGAGGAGCGGCCCGCCGAATCGGGCAAGCCCCGGCGGCCTCTCGCCGTGATCTCCGGCGGCCCGAAGGCCGTCCTCACGCAGAGCGTCGACGGCGCCGAGGTGTCGCGGATCACGGCCGACCAGATCGACGCGACGATCGCGCAGGGACGTCAGCTCGAGACCGCGTCGGGCACCGGGTCGGCGCACCTATCGGGATTGGACGCCGACGGCGCGCAGCGCGACCTGTTCGGCGCGAAGGTGACGCTGGACGAGCTCGTGCTCCCGCCCGGCGCGCCGAAGGACGCGCCGCATCCGTCGCGCGTGACCGCGGTCGGCGACCGGACGACGTCGGCTCTCGCCGTGCTGCGCGAGAAGGACGGCAAGCGCCACGACGTGCGCGCCCAGGTGCTGCGCTACGACGAGGACGGGTCGGTCATCACCGCGCAGACCGAGGTCGTCGTCAACGTCGACACGAAGAACCGCGACGACCGGCCCGGGTCAGGCGTCGGCAAGGCGGTGAACGGCGGCATCCGGATCACGGCGCCCGAGGCGCGCGTCGAGCTCGAACCCCAAGGGGCCGGCGCGCAGACGAAGAGTCGCGTCCGCCACGTCACCGCGCGCGGCGGGGTGGTCATCGACGGCGGGTGGAACCGGATCACCGGCGACGAGGTCGTCTACGACGCCGCGAGCGGCATCGCGGAGGTGCGGGGCAGGGACTCGCGCGTCGTCAACTCGGCGGAGAGCGAGCGGTTCACGAGCTTCCTCACGGCAGACCTCATCCGCGCGTACTTCGAAGTCTCGGACGACCCGAAGAAGGACGGACAGCTCGTGCGCACGTCCTGTCCCGACGGCGGGCTGATCGTGCGCTACCTGCTCCCTCCCGACGCGGTGACGGGCCTGCCCGTCGCGGGCGCGAAGCCGCCGCGGCGCATCCAGATCCACTGCACCGGCCCGATCGAGGCGACGCGCAACGAGGCGACGGCCGTAGGCGACGTGAAATCGGACATCTACGAGCTGACGCCGACCGGTCAGTGGACGCTCAATCGCGGGACGGTCTACTGCGACCGCGCGCACATGACGTTCGACGCCGACGCCAAGGGCGACGCGAAGGACCGGCTCCGCACGCTCACGGCGACCGGCGACGAGGGCCGTCAGGTCATCCTGGAGACGCCGGACATCCGCGCGCGCGCCGACCGCATCGAGGTCGACGGCCTCACGTCGAAGGTCCGCATGTCGACGACGTCGGACAAGGACGTCTACGTCCGCGAGCTCGCCACGGGCCGGCAGTGCCTCTACGAGAGCGCGACGTACGACTACGTCACGTTCCAGGTGGAGGACGCGGTGCGCATGCAGGAGCTCGAGCCGGACAAGATCGCGGAGCCCGAGCCGCAGTCGCCCAAGAAGGGCAGGTGACGTCATGGAGCTCGGCTCGGGCGAGATCCTGCTCATCCTCATCGTGGCGCTCCTGATCTACGGCGGGCGCCTGCCGGAGGTCGCGCGCTCGCTCGGCAAGAGCTTCGGCGAGCTCAAGCGCGGCCTGACGGAGACGAAGAACGTCGTGACGCGAGAGCTCGACGAGGCCACGGCGCACGTCGACGAAGAGGCCGAGCACCTCGCCCGCGAGGTCAAGCGGATCGAGCCGCCGCACTCCGGACCGACACCCGCGCCGACTCCGGCGCCGGAGGAGCTCGCGAAGGAAGACATCTCGAAGCCGCACGACACGTCGAGCGCGACGCGGCACGAACACCCGAACTGACCGAGAATTCGGCCGGGCGACGGACAGATCGAGGACCGCGTCGTGGGCCGGCCGAATTCTCGGATGACAGCCCGCCACATGAACTCGACCCGCGATGCGAACCGACGTGCTCTCGGTCGAGACGTGATTCCACGGCCAACGTGCCGTCCCCGTGATGGCGCGGCCTACGGCGAGGCCTCGTCAACTCGCGCCGCCCGCGCCTTGGTTGAGAGTTCGGCCGCTTGACCGCCTCGGTCACGCGGCCGAACTCTCAAAGAGACTTCATCTTCTTCTTCAGCACCAGGTCCCCGTCCGAGCAGCCCTTGATGAGGTCGTAGACCTTCACGCCGAGGATCTCCTTGCACGCCGCGATGGCGCACTTGTCCCCGTTCAGCGTGTTGACCCACAGCGTCGACGCCTGCTTGCGTCGTTCCTTGCCCTTGGTCCCCTGGTACGACTTCTGGATCGTGCGGCCCAGCGTGTAGACGCTGTTGCAGATCGAGCCGAAGACGGGGATGCAGCCGAGGCCCTTGCGCTTCAGCTTCTTGTTCTTCTTCTTGCAACAGAACAGGATCGCGTCGCACGTCCCAGGCATGGCCCCAGGGCCGAGCGCCACCAGGATCTTCTCGAGGTTCTTGATGTGGCCGTACGTGGACACGGCGGACGCGGCCGAGAAGGCCGACTCGACCAGAGCGAGCGCGAGACCGACCGGGCCGGTGACTGCGGCGATCGGCGCGAGCGCAGCGGAGACGCCCGTGGACGCCGCGGTGAACGCGCTGCCGGTCGCCGCGAAGTTCGCGCCCATCGCGACGTTGCCGAAGCGTCCGAGCGCCTGCTGGCTCACGGTGTTCCCGACCCGCATCACGGACTTGCCCGTCTGGGCGGCGCTCGACGCCGCGCCCTTCGCTCCCGGCTTCGGACCGAAGTCGAAGTCGTCGTCTTCGTAGCCGACGTCGTCCTCGAACGGGTCGATGTCGTCCATCGCGGACTGGCTGAGGTTCGGCATCGGTGAGCCCTCCGGAACGCGAGGCTAGCGCGCGAACTCTCGACGGCGCCCGCTCTATGCGCTTGCCTGGATCGCGGTGATGCAGGCGACGTCCACGATGTCGTCCGCCGTGCACCCACGCGACAGGTCGTTCATCGGCTTCGCCAGTCCTTGCAGCACCGGCCCGAGCGCGACGGCGCCGCCGAGGCGCTGCGCGAGCTTGTAGGCGATGTTGCCGGCGCCGAGGTCGGGGAAGACGAGCACGTTCGCGCGTCCGGCGACGGGACTGCCCGGGGCCTTCTTCGCCGCGACGGCGACGTCGAGCGCGGCGTCGCCCTGGAGCTCTCCGTCGACGCAGAGGTCCGGCCGCTTCGCCTGCACGATCTCCGTCGCGCGGACGACCTTGTCGACGTCGCCATGCGAAGCGCTGCCCTTCGTCGAGAACGACAGCAGCGCGACGCGCGGCTCGGTCTCGAGGAACTGGCGGCCGCTCGCCGCGCCGGCGATCGCGATGTCCGCGAGCTGCTCTGCGGTGGGGTCGGGCAGCACGCCGCAGTCGGTGAAGATGAACGAGCGGCCGTCGGGGAACGCCATGAGGAAGAAGCTCGACACGGTCGTGACGCCCGGCGCGGGGCCGATGCCGAGGATCGCGGCGCGGACGGTCTGCGCGGTCGTCGCGACCGATCCGCCGACGCAGCCGTCGGCTTCGCCGGCCTGGACCATCAGCGCGGCGAAGAGGAGCGGGTCGGCGACGGCGTCGAGCGCCTGCGCGGGCGTGAGACCCTTGTGCTTCCTGCGTTCGTGGAAGATCGCGGCGTAGCGCTCGCGCTTCGCCGCGACGAGCGACGCGTCCGGGAGGATGGGCTCGCCCAACCCATCCGCGCGCAGGCGCCGTGCCGCTTCGACGACGCGCGGATCCGTCGCCTCCGGGAAGACGATCCGCTTCCTCGCGGCTCCTGCGCGCTCATGCAGCCGCGCGACGGTCGGGTGCGTGGTCAACCGCGCAGCCGTTTCGTAGGGACGACGCCTGCGTCGCCGCTCGCCGGTCGGTCGTCGACCCCGGATCCACGGAGCGGTGACGCAGGCGTCGCCCCCACAAAGGCATGACGCCGCGTCACGCCGGGAGGCCCTCCAGCAGCGCGGCGTCCACGTCGACCTCCGTCGCGAGGAGGTACTGCGCGTACGACTTGCCCTGCGCGTCGAGCAGGAGCGACAGCGTCCCGCCGCCGCCGAGGCTCTCGTGGAGGAGGAAGTTGATCGCGCGAAGGTTGGGGACGAAGTGCGCTTCGACCTCTCCCTCGCAGACGCCCTCGAAGCGCCGCTTGACGAACTGGGCCGTGACGTGCTCGCGCATCCACGCGTGGGCGGCGGCGCTGCGGGCGATGACTCCGATGTTGGACGTGTCACCCTTGTCGCCGGAGCGCGCGAGACACAGCCGCGAGAGCGGCACACGGACGCGCTTGGCGCTTCGCGCGTGCGATCCAGGGTCGAATCGGGACACGAACGGCGCGGCCTTCGCCTTCGACAGATCCGGCTGCGGCACGTCGACCGACTGGTCGCCGACGATCACGCGCTGCTTCACGCACTTGCGCGAGATCAGCGCGGGCCAGTACCCGACGACCTCGCTCGCCCGCGGACGTCCCTGGTCGGCGAGGTACGTGATCCCCGGGACGCTGCCGAGCACGCGCGGCACGAGCTGCGGACCGAAGCGATGGTTGATCTTCTTCTCGTCCTGGTCGCGCACCGCGAACTGCACCAGGATCTCGCCCGGCTCGGTCTCCGCGAGCGGCGGATGGCACGAGTCCCACCCGATGAACTGCTCGCGCGCGTCGGCGTAGAGCTCCTTGCCGCCCACGCACTCCCAGAACACCTCGGCGACCTTCTTCGCCTTCGTCAGCGCGTCCGGCCCCGTCACCATCAGCCGCCCGAACGCGCGGTAGCCGTCCTCGTAACTGATCGAGACCTTCAGCTTCTCCGGCGCGGGCGCGCCGCGCGCCCCGCTGACGCGGACTCGGTCCGGGCCCTCCTGCGTCAGCGTGATCGAATCGAACCGCGCGACGGCGTCGGGCGAGATGTACGCCGGAGTCCCCATCTCGTACACGAGCTGCTCGCTCACGGTGTGCACGCTGACGAGTCCGCCCGTCCCCGGGTGCTTCGTCACCACGAACGACCCGTCCGCATGCCCCTCGACGATGGGGAAGCCGATGTTCTTGAACGTCGGGACGAGCTTCCAGTCCGTGAAGTTGCCGCCCGTGCACTGCGTGCCGCACTCGATGATGTGGCCGGCGATCACGCCCGCGGCCACGCGGTCCCAGTCGTCCGGCGCCCACCCGAACTCGTGCATCAACGGCGCGAGCGTGACGGCCGTGTCGGTGACGCGGCCGGCGACGATCACGTTCGCGCCCATCTCGAGCGCCTTCACGATCGGCGCCGCGCCGAGGTAGACGTTCGCGGAGAGCACCTTCGCGCGGACGTCGGTCAGCGGCCGGCCCGTGTCCATGTGCGCGAGCGCCTCGCCCGACGCCTGCACCGCGTCGAGGTCCGGGTAGATGTCGTCGCCGAGCACGACGCCGACCTTCACCTTGTCCGCGACGCCGAGCTCCGCCGCGAGCTTCTCGAACGCCGCGCGGCACGCGAGCGGGTTCACGCCGCCGGCGTTCGCGATGATCCGGACGCCGCGCGCCATGCACTGCTGCAGCACCTCGCGCATCTGCACGAGGAAATCGGTGGCGTACCCCGCGTCCGGCTTCTTCGCCTTCTGCTTCTGCAGGATCGCCATCGTGACTTCGGCGAGGTAGTCCATCACCAGGTAGTCGAGGTGGCCGCCCTCGACCTGCCGGCGCGCGGCCGTGGGGTCGTCGCCCCAGAAGCCGCCGCAGTTGGCGATGACGATCTTGTCCTTGCGGGTCACGCTGCTTCCTCCATGCCCGCTCGATGTTCGCCGGAGGCGGGGTCGGCCGGATCATTCTCCAGAGTCGCGCGACGACGCTAGCGACGCACGTCACCTCGGGCGCGACTCCGCTCCGAACCGCCGCCTCTCGAGGTGCGTCGACGTCTTGCCCTGCTCGACGCTCTTCGTGACGACGAACATCTTGTCGTACTCCCACTCGGCGAGCGGATCGATCTTCTCGGCCGGGCTGTCGGTCGCGGCGCCGAGGAGCGCGTTGACGACGTCGGCGATCTCCGAGTGGCGCCACACGACGAGGACGTTCCCGCCGTCGACGGAGTTCAACTTCGCGATGAGCCCCGCGGTGTCGGCCTTCCGGAAGACCTCGTGCTGCAGGTGGAGGGCGCGCTCGATCGGCTCGGCCGTCTCCTGCATGCGGCGCCGGTCGCTGACGAAGACCCGGTCGATGTGCTCCGCGGCGAGCGCGTCGGCGAGCGCTCGCGCGCGGTCGAACCCCTCCGGTCGCTTCAGCCCCGAGTCGTCGGCGTCGTCCGACTTCTCGCCGTGACGCACGATGTAGTAGCGCGTGGAATGGCTCCGGGCGCTCGACACGCCGCATGCGACGAGGCACATCGCGACGATCACGGCGAGCAGCGCCGTCCCGAAGAGCCGTCGTGAGACGTGCCCGCTTCGGCCGAGCGAGCGTCGCGGGGTCGAGTGACTATCGACGACCGTCTCCGGCCGTGCGCACGTGCAGGATGCCGTTGATCTCCTCCGCGACGAACGACGCCGACGACGAATCGGCCGGGCCGCGCGTGACGGCGCCGTCGAGTCGCCATCGCGAGCCGCAGGAGGGGCACGCGACACGGTCCTCGAACGCGAGCCAGATGAGGTCGCTGCCGTCGATCGGACACTCGCCGCCCACGACGGCGTAGTGCGTCGCGGAGACGTGCACCGCCAGGAGCGGCTCCGCGAGGCCCTCGCCGACGATGCGCCACGAGAGGCCGACCGAGAGCGGATACCGCCTCAAGTCCACGCCCCACACGCCCGACTCCTCGAGCAGCGCGGGCACGGTGTGCTCGGGCGGACGCTGCCGGCGTTCGTAGGACGGCGGCCGCGCCGGCGCCGCCGGGCGCGGCGCACCGGGCGTGAGCGCCTGCGACTCCTTCTGCAACGCGTCGGAGAACCCGCGCGCGCCGGCGCCGAAGATGCCGAGCAGACCTCGTCGCGAGACGGTCCGGCCGCGCTTGTCCGTCACGTCACAGCTTCTCGAACAGCACGGCCATGCCCATGCCTCCCGACACGCACAGCGTGGCGATGCCGCGGCGCGAGCCGCGACGGCGCATCTCGTGCAGCAGCGTCACGCAGACGCGCGCGCCGGTCGCGCCGATCGGGTGGCCGAGCGCGATCGCTCCGCCGTTCACGTTGAGCCGCTCCGGGTCGAACTTCAGGTCGCGGTCGCACGCGAGCACCTGAGCGGCGAACGCCTCGTTCAGCTCGACGAGGTCGACGTCGGCCAGCGTGATCTTGTTGCGCTCGAGGAGCTTGCGCACCGCCGGCACGGGGCCGATCCCCATGACCTTGGGGTCGACGCCGGCCGTCGTCCAGTCGACGACGCGCGCCATCGGCTGCACGCCGAGCTCCGACGCGCGCGCGGCCGACAGCACGATCATCGCGGCGGCGCCGTCGGTGATGCCCGAGCTGTTGCCGGCGTGGACCGTGCCGCCTTCCTTGAAGACGGCCGGCAGCTTCGCCATCGACTCGACGGTGGCGTCGGCGCGCGGGTGCTCGTCCAGCGTGATCTGCGTGGGGCCCTTGCGTCCGGGGACCTCGACGGCGAACGTCTCCTCCTTCCACACGCCGCGCGCGGTCGCGGCGGCGCAGCGCTGCTGCGTGCGGACCGCGAACTCGTCCTGTTCGCGGCGCGAGATGCCGTACTGCTCGGCGAGCGTCTCCGCGGTGCGCCCCATCAACTGGTCGGCGATCGGGCAGAGGAAGCCGTCCTTGTACATGCCGTCGACCACCTCGCCGTGGCCGAGGCGGTAGCCGAAGCGCGCGTCCATGAGGAAGTACGGCGTGTTCGACATCGACTCGGTCCCGCCGGCGAGCACCGCCTGGTTGCGCCCGAGCAGGATGGAGTCGTACGCGAGCGCGATCGCCTTCATCGAGCTCGCGCACGCCTTGTTCACCGTCATCGCCGGGACCGACACGGGCACGCCCGCGCGGAACATGACCTGACGGGCCGTGTTCGTGCCGCCGCCCGCCTGACGTCCGTGCCCGAAGAGGCACTCGTCGACGTGGTCGGGCCGCACGCCCGCACGCCGCATGGCCTCCTTCGCCGCGGCGACGCCGAGGTCCGACGCCTTGAGGGGGACGAAACTGCCGCCGAACTTCCCGATGGGCGTGCGGACCGCGCCGGCGACGACGACTTCGACGTTCTTCATCCAGGTCAGGTTACTTTCTCGCGCCGATGCGTCTTCGTTTCGCGCCCGCGGCACTGGCGGTCGTCCTCGCGGCCTCTGCCGCGCCGGCCTTCGACCGCGAGCCCCTGCAGCCCGGCGACAGCGCCCTCGGCGACATCCTCGTGCCGCACACGCTGGACGAGTACACGATCCGGCTCGCCTACGGGTCGAACCTGACGATGACGATCGTGAAGTCCGGCGGCGGCTCGATCCAGCCCGCGCTCGGCCTCTTCGACGACAACTACGGCGGCGGCTCGGTGATCGGCCAAGGGGTGCCGCTGATCGCCCTCGGCGCGACGACGTTGAGGAACCGCAGCCTGCTCGGCTCAGGCCAGTACCGCATCATCGTCGTCGGCCGCGGCGCGGGCGTCGGCGGCTACCGCGTGACGACGTCGGTGAAGCCGATGTTGCGCTTCGCGTCCGCGGGCGCCGGGGCGAACCCGGCGCCGAAGTTCTCGTTCGGCGCGTACCCCGGCTTCGAGGCGACCGTGGCGCTGCGGTGGAAGGGCCCGGCGCCGGTGACGATCACTTCGATGACGGGGCCCGACGGCGCGGCCGTGACCAGCGTCGAGGCGCCGGTCCTGCTGAAGTCCACGTCGTCCGTGCAGTCGGGGTTCCACGCCTCCGTCGTGGGCGATCACCTCGTGCAGCTCGACGTCCCGGCAGGGACCGTCCGGTGGTCGGCCGTGGTGAAGCTCACCGGCAGGTTCCCCCGAGGCGTCGCCCACGACTTCCGCACGACGGGCCTGCCCGAGGCGCCGACGCTCCGCTTCCCGTCGACCGGGCCCGGGGGACGCATCCCGTTCCCTCTCGTGGTCGTCGAAGGCGAGGACGGAGGTCCCAACGACTGCCTCCTCTCCTCCGACGGCGGACAGCCGAACGCCGCGTTCCTCGAGAGCTCGGGCGACTGTCACCGGTCGGCGCTCGGGACGGCCAACCCGCCCGACACGTACCTCGTGTACTGCCTGGACGGCTACTTCGCCGACGTCCGCAACCTCGTCCGCTACGCGGACGGTCCGTGGAAGGGGCTCGTCGCGAGCTTCGACGCGCCGAGCGTGCGCACGCCGAAGGGCTCGGGCGGCGCTTCGCTCTCGGGGTTCGCCTACGACGGCAACCTCCGGCCGACGGGCTGGACAGAGATCCGGCGCTTCGACGACTCCGGGCGGACGTACACGCTGGAGATCTCCGGAGCGGAGTACTTCCAGGGCAGCGGCTCGTGCAAGGCGTACCGCGTCCGGCACGTCGAGTCGGGCCGGAAGTACGACTTCGCCCCCTTCCGCTGAATTCGCAGCGGCCGAAGCGGACGCCCGAATTCAGCGGACAGTACGCCGGAGTGCGGACCCCCGTCGCGGCTGACTCCGCGCCGAAGGCACCCGGGGGGTGACACTTGCCGGAGACCACGCGCATCCCTTCGAGGACACCGTCGAGCGCCGCCCAGGCTCGCCGCTCAGCATCGGCGCGCGGTCCGCGGTTTGATACGGTCGGTCAGGCAACTCGTTCTTCAGGAGGGCCTCCGATGAACAAGACGCTGGCTGTGACGACGGGTGTTGCGGCCGTGCTGATCGGCGCAGCGTGCGGCGACCTCGCGTTGCAACAGACCGACGGGACGGCGACCGTGGAGACCGCGCCGGCGCAGTCGAAGGCAGCCGGCGGCGTCGACTCCGAGTCGATCCGCGCGCTCGTCGACGAGGTCGGCCGTCTGCGTGCTCAGATCGAGGAGATGCGCCGGTCGAGCGGCGACGAACGCACCGCCGAAGACGATCGGGAGGCTTCGTCGCCGGACGACGACTCCCACGCGCCGACGCTGAGGATCGACTCGCGGCCCGATCCCGTCGCGGTCGCCGGCCCGGTCGTCGAGACGCCCGCGCCGGCCGTCGTGCGCGAGAAGGTGGTCGAGCGCGAGGTCCCGGTGTTCGTCGACCGAGACGTCCCGGTCTACGTGGACCGCGAGGTCCCCGTGGTCGTCGAGCGCGAGGTGCCCGTCTTCGTGGACCGTGAAGTGCCGGTGTACGTCGAGAACGACTCGCCGTCCGTCGTCGTGTGGAACTTCGGGGTGAACTCCCGCGATCGACGTGACGACCGCTCGCGCGGCGACCGTGGCCGTCGGGACGACCGAGGACACGGTGACCGCGATCCTGCCCCGGACCGCGACCACGGCGCCGGCCGGGACCGAGACGACCGCGGCGCCGCCCACGGCCGCGACGCTCACGATGATCAGCACCGGCCCGAGCACGCGCCCACCCCGCCGCGCGGGCGCACGTTCGTGCCGGCGCCGCCTGCGGTCGTCGCGGGACCACCGCACGACACGCCTTCGCTGGTCGTGCCGCCTGTCGAAGACGAGCCGACGCCGCCTCGCGCGCCGCGTCCGCCGCGCCGCGAGCGGGACGACCCGCCGGTCGAGCGCCAGCCCCGTCACGTCCGCGAGATCCCGCCCGCTCCCGCCGTCGCCGAGACGGCGCCCCCGGCAGCCGATCCTCCTTCGACCGACGTTCGCCAGGAGCGCCCGCCGCGCTTCGAGCGCCCCACGAAGCCGACTCCGACCCCCGTGCCGACGCCGGCCGCAGCTCCGTCCTCGCCGCCGGAAGCGCCTCCCGCACCTCCGCCGCCGCCTCCTCCCCCTCCTCCGAAGAAGACGCACAAGAAGAAGTGAAGATCCTGCACGGTCAGGAATCCCCGGCGTCGCCTCACGTCCACCCTGCCCGTCAGCCGACGAGAGAGCTCCCCCACGGAGCCCTGGATGGCCCGCCCGGTCGTCTCCACGCGTGAACAGTTCGAACAGGCGCTGCCGCTCGTCCGAGCGATCGTCGAGGATCAGCGCCACGCCTACATGCGCCTGCGGCGCAGCCTGGGGGGACTGCGGAGCCTCTCCGACCTTGACAAGATGTCAGGCGAGGGCAGCCTGCCCGACGCGACGCGGGACGACCTCGCGCAGGTCCGCAACTGCCTGCTCGAGCTGGACGAGCTGGGCGTGAGGGTCGAGGACGTGGAGCTGGGGATCGTGACGATGCGCGGCCTGCACCGCGGCGACGTCGTGAACCTTTGTTGGAAGCTCGGCGAGGACCGCGTGCGTTTCTGGTTCCCTGCCGACGCGACCTACGCAGCACGCCGTCCGCTCGACGCGGCGTCGCGCTGAACGGCCCACTGCAAGGGACTCAGGCTCGACGACGCGTCGACAATCGGGTTTTCGCTTTACTCGCCCCCCCCTCGTCCTACTATTCACGTCTTTTTCGCAGGCTGCGCGCCGGAAGTCCCGGCGAGAGCGCTGCGGCAGGGCCAGTATCCGCCGCGCGGCGACGAAGAAGATCGAGATCGGAGCGACGATGACCACCACCGAGACCACCAGCATCTCGGACACTAGGAAGATCCTCGACCTGAGCATCTACTGGAAGACTCTGACGTCGCAGTACTACGAGTTCCTGTCCAAGGTCGTCAGCGACCCGATCATGAAGCAGCGATTCCGCCTCATGGCGTCGGAGGAGCGCGATCACCGCAAGATCCTGCGCAAGTACCGGCGCGAGCTCGTGGGCAGCTCCCACATCGAGCTCGACGACGAGGAGAAGCGTCAGCTGAAGGAGCGGTTCGTCTTCCTCGAGGTCAAGGACCGCGAGTCGATGGACGTCGCCGTGCAGTGCATCCTGAAGGCGGAGGAGCGGAGCAACCGCTTCTTCAACCAGGCCAGCTCCCGCATCGACAACCGCGAGGGGCGCATCTTCCTGCGGCTCCTGGCCGAGGAGGGGCTCATCCACCGCAGCATGGTGGAGGAGCTGATGGAGTACGCGAACGCGCGGGAGGTGCGGTTCAGCAAGAACAGCGCCGCCATCGCGGCCGCCGCGCGCCGATAGTCCGCAGGGATCGCCGCTCGCCGTTCCCGAATTCGCCGAGCCTGCGGGCTCAAGCTCGATAGGCTCGCGGACGATGCAGCTTACACCGGACGCGATCGTCCCCTCGAGGAGGCTCCCATGGAAGGCTACTGCGTCAAGTGCCGCGCGAAGGTCCAGATGACCGGCGCCAAAGAAGTCACGATGAAGAACGGCAAGAAGGCGATGGACGGCAAGTGTGCCAAGTGCGGCACGCGCGTCTTCAAGATCCTGCCGAAGAGCGGCAAGTAAGCCCGACTCGCGAGCGCGACGCAGCCCGCGAAGGCGAGCGCGCCGCGGCGTCTCGCACCGACGGCGTTCGCGCGACGCGCTCGGCGCGCGTGCGGCGAATCGTCACCTCGAGCCGAGGCTCGAGTCTGGTGAGTCCGAGCCCGACGACGCGAGGCGGCCCGTGCGGCCCGACGCGAAGAAGTCCCGCGGGAACAGCGGCCCGGGGCACTCCGTCTTCTTGACGTCGCCGTGCCCCATGTAGTTCTCGCGCTTGATCCCGCAGTAGCCGGAGAGGAAGTTGCAGAGGCGCGAGAGCGCGGACATCTGGGCCGCCGTGGGCCTCGACTTGGTGAAGTCCCCGACGAGGCAGATGCCGACGCCGTGCTCGTTGTAGAGGTCCACGCCGGCGTGCGCGCCCCGCTTCTGCTCGCGCCAGCGGTAGCCGACCTCCACCGTCCCGTCGCCTGATCCGTTGCCGTTGCCGATGACGAAGTCGTAGCCCAGACCGTCCCACTTGCGCCCTTCGGCGTCGCGCCGCTGCTTGTGCGCCGCGTCGAACGCCGCCGCACTGCCGGACGCCGACGCGCTGTGGTGGATCACGATGTAGTTCCACGTCCGCTTCAGGGGCACGGTCCAGGCCCGCACCTCCGCCTGTGTGGGCTGGTCCGTGTAGGCCGAGCCACCCGAGGGACCGCGCCACGGCCCCGACTTCGGCAGCCGCGGGTCGAGCGGCTTCACGCGAGGCGCCTCCCACCGTGCGGAGGCCGACGAAGGGGCCGCGACCCACAGCGACTCGATCGAGGACGCGTCGTCCTTCGTCAGCCACGCGTCGCCCCCCCGCAGGCGGACAGGCTCCGACGTCGTGAAGGGCGTGCCGTGCACGGAGACGACGGTCGTCTCGGGAAAGATCAGGATCTCGCCGGCACCGGACGGCCCGGCGAGCACGATCTTCCCGTCGACCGGCGGGCGCCGCTCGAGCCCCAGGCGCGCGGCCAGGTCGCCGGCGGAGACCAACGGGGGAAGCGTCGCGGAGGACGACTCCGGCGCGGTGGAGGCGCACGCCGGCGCGACGCAGGCGACGCCCGCGAGCGCGAGTCCCGCGGCGAGCCTCCGCAGCCGCGTCGCGAGGAACGCGAGCGCTCGACTCGATCGCCTGCTCGCGTCCGACATCACGACCCCCTAGCCCGCGACCGCCGCCAGGGCTCTCGCGAGACTCCTGTCGGCCGGAAGCGGCGCGGCCGGCGGAACGGTCCTCAGAGACACCGCCCCGCCGTCGCGACTCGACTACTAGATCCAGTGGGTGACAGAGCTAAGAACTCATTCTGTGGGGCATTCATGCCTCCGTCAAGTCAAACCATCTGCGGGGGCGCGGCAAGAGAAGCGCGAGCGCACGGGCCGCTCGATCCATGTGGACCGCCAGGTTTTCGGTTCTTTTCTTCGCGGCACCCACGCTCGCGCGAGGCGGGCTCTCCCAGGTCGCCGGAACCGGAATTCCGCGCCGAGCACGCTGTCGTCGATCCGAACTCGACGGCGGCACACGACTTACGGCGTCCGCGCGCCACCTCGCATCACTCAACTAGTTTTCAACACTGCGTGTTGATAACTCTTGTCGATGAAAACTGCGTTTGACTGCAATCGACGATGTCCGTATGCTTTCCCTCGGTTGGGCGAGCGAGTCGGTAACGACGAGAAAGCTGCCCGAGCAGATGGCTCTTTGATAGTTCGATGACACGAGAGAGATGTTCGGAGCGGGCGACCGCGCCGAGCGTCTGGAAGGGGAGACCCTGAAAACTCTCGGCTCCGAGAGGCATGCCGGTGCCAGTCGGAGTGGAGCATCGGAAGGCGCCAGAGCGTCTTCCGGAAGCAGCAAGAACCCCATGGGAGCTGCGGATCTCTTCACGGAGATCCGCCGGTCCGCTGGTCGGTCGAAGACCCTGGGGCGCCGGTTCGAAGCATCATGGCTCGCCCAGATGCGGAGGACTCAAGCGCGCGAGGGGACCAGCGGGGGCGAAAGCCCCTGCGACGGCTGGTGGATGACGTGCTTCGAAGGGGGCTCGGAGGCCTTGGAACCACGGCCGTGGGACCAGGACTGGCAGGCTCAAGTGCCTTGGAGTCGGCGGAGCTTTCGACCTCGTATTCCTCAGAGTTCGAGGCTGTAGAGCACCGCAGACGAGAGGGCGCAGCGGGTGCAGCGATGCACCACGGCCTTCCTTTTCGAAAGGGCGTCCAGAGCAGGAACCCCAGGAGCGGCAGCGGACCTAGCGTGTCCGCAAGGCCGGAGGGAGAGCAACCCGTCGAGGGGGTGAGAAACCCCGAGGACGGACGGTGCCGGGCGTGGAACGCCCGGGACGTACGGATCCCTCCGCTGATGTCGCTGAAGGGGCGCGAAACCCCAGGAGGGGCGATCCGGTCCATGCTGGACCGGTGAGGGCGTCTCAGCCCGAACCCTGAGAGGGAGACGAAGCCTGTGGAAGCCGTCGCTCGATCTTCGGATCGAGGGACAGGCCGTACGGCGGAAGACCTCGAGGTCGTAGAGACGACGAGGAGGTCGCGGCGAACCGATGTCGCCGCTACGCCGGACGGAGCGCTTCGAGAGGCCGGTCAACCCTGAGAGGGTCGTCCGCGGAACGGTGACGTCCCGCGGAACAGCCGAGACGAGACCCGCAACCCCTGGAGGGGCCTCGACGGACTTGTTCGTCCCAACCACCGGCAAGAAGGCCCGCCGGACCGCAAGGTCAGGCGGGCCTTTCCGATTCCTGCCGCCGGCCGGGCGGCAGCGAGGCGCGCGAGCTCGGACGCGTCGTCCGACCGGCCGGCGGCGGGAATCGGATGGATCCGCGCGACGCCGCGCAGTCGGTCGATGTCGGGACGTGGGGAATGGCGAACGTCGCCGGACGATGGGATACTCGAACCATGAAACTGAGCGCGTTGCTCCCTGCCGCGCAGATCCGGGTGCCGCTGTCGGCCTCCACGAAGGCCGAGGCGATCGATCAACTCCTCGCCGCGACGCGGTTCGACGACGCCGCGCAGCGCGCCGCGGCGCGCGCCGCCGTGCTCGCGCGCGAGACGGAGATCTCCACCGGGATCGGGCGCGGCGTCGCCGTGCCGCACGGCCGCACGTCGGCCGTCACGCGCCATCACCTGGCGATGGGCGTGGCCGCGAAGCCCATCGACTGGGACGCGATCGACGGCGCTCCGTGCCGGATCGTCTTCCTCTGCGTGTCGGCCGAGGAAGACGCCGCCGCGCACGTCCGCGTGCTCTCGCAGGTCGCCCGCGTCTTGAACAACAGCACCACGCGCCAGGCCCTCGAGACGGCGAAGACCGCCGACGACGTCCGCAAGCTGTTCCTGGAAGACGAGGAACGCGAAGGGCTGTAGCAGGCTGGAGTCTGTAGGCTGCAGGCTGTAGGAACTGTGAGCGAGACTCGCCGCCCTGTGCCACTGCCTACAGCCTCCAGTCTGCAGCCTACAGCCTGTTTCTAGCAGCCTGGCGGGCCCACGACGGCGATCTCGCGATTGCGTCATCCCGCCAGGCTGCTAGAAACGGCGTCGTGACCCTTCCGGAGGACCTCGACCGCGCCGTCACGCAGGTGCGCGACGCGATGGCGTTCGTCGACCGTCGCGCGATCAACCGCACCGACGTCATCAAGAAGATCTTCTGCGCGATGCTCACGCGCGAGCACATGCTCCTCGCGGCGCGCACGGGAGTGGGGAAGTCGCTGCTCGCGAACCAGGTCTTCGCGATGTTCTCGGGCGCGCGGATCTTCCAGGTGCAGGCGTCGAAGGAGCAGCAGCCCGACACGTACTTCGGCGCGCTCATCCTCGACGAGCTCAAGCAGGGCCGCATCATCCACAACACCGAGGGATCGCTCGTCGAGAGCGAGTTCGGCTTCATCGACGAGATCTTCGACGCGAACGACTACACGCTGCGCGCGCTGCTCACCTGCCTCAACGAGCGGCGGCTCGTCCGCGGCGTCCAGAACGTGCCCGCCCGCATCCACACGGTGATCGGCGCCGCGAACTACATCCGCGTCACGGAGATCACCGAGGCCCTGCTCGACCGCTTCCTCTACAAGGCGGTGATCGATCCGGACCGCGAGCCGTTCTTCATGTACCGGATCTCGCAGCAGTTCGTGCAGCACCGTGGCCAGACGGCGCAGCCGCACACGCGCATCCCGTTCGAGACGCTGCGCCGCCTCTCCGACGTCGTGCGCGGCCACGACCCGCGCGTGACGATCCACGTGCCGCACGAACTGCTCTTCTTCGCGAACCTGGTGCTGCGCCACTACGAGGCGATGCTGCGCCGCGCGCGCGAGCAGGCGACGGGCCGCGGCAAGGACGGGCGGCCCGACTTCTACATCTCGCCTCGCACGCAGGCGAAGGCGCTGGACGCTCTGCGCGCCGTCGCGCTGATGAACCGCCGCACCGAGGCGACGCTCGACGACGTCGGCAAGCTCTCGATCCTGCTGTGCACGGCCGGCGTGCGCGAGGAGTACGAGGTCTTCCAGAAGTGCTACGACTCGCTGAAGAACCACTACGCCGCGTCGCACGCGTTCGACCAGCTCCGCACGCTGCTCGGCCTGCAGGACGTGCTCGACCGCATCCAGCTCGACCTGAAGCTCCTCGACCAGCCGATCGCCGAGCTCGCGAACACGCACGTGAAGCGCACGCTGACCGAGTGGGCCAAGGAGAAGCTCGGCCTCGGCGAGACGACGTCGGAGCACAACCGCAAGCTGCTCACCGCGTACCTCGACGCGACCGTCCCGCTGACCGACGAGATCCGCACGCTGAAGATGCGGCTGTCCGACGAGGTGATGACGCTCTTCAACCCCGACGCGCCCTGGACGTAGTCACCTCCTCCCGAGGTGCGCCCGAAGCGGGCGCACCTCGGGGGCGGGTGGGACCCGACCTGATCTGATTCGGAGCAACGCAGGGCGGGGCTCTGCCCCGCACCCCGTGAGGCGCCCACTGCGAGCCCCTCAAGGGGAGGAGGTGCCAGCGTGAGCGAGGTGGTCGCGATCCCGCAAGTGTCCGGCGTCTACGCCTCGTTCTTCTCCGAGATGGAGGCGATGGGGCTCGCCGGCGACCTCGATGAGGCGCTCCCCGAGGGGTTCAGCGCCGTGTTCGAGATCGGGCGCGTGCTCGACGACCCCACGCACCCGACCGCGGTGGCGGTCCGTCGCGCGGTCATGCTCTCGGCGCCGTTCGACGCGCCGCGGCGCGAGACGCAGCATCCGCCGCCGGAAGGTCTCATCGAGGTCGCCGCCGCCGAGGAGTACGAGGCCGAGTTCATCCGGAGCTGGAGCGACGTGCCGTACGTGTACTCGTGGCAGCACCTGCTGCCCGAGGAGGTGTTCCTGCGGCGGCTCGCGGACCGCACGCTCTGGTTCCCCATGTCGAAGGCGCCGCGCATCCGGCGCGTCGAGGGAGGCGAGGACGACTTCGCGCCGACGCCGTCGAAGCAGAAGGCCTACGTGCTGCTCGACACCTCCACGTCGATGGCCCTGCGCCATCGGTTCGCGCTGGCGAAGGGCGCGGCGCTGCGGTTCCTCCGCCACAACCGCCGCGAGCTCGGAGAGGTGTTCCTGCGCACGTTCGACGTCGACGTCGGCGAGCTCCACACGGCCACGGACATGCCCGGCTACGACGCGCTGCTGCGGCGCGTCGCACGTCTGCACTCGCTCGGGAACGGCACCTGCCTGGAGCGCGCGATCCTCACGGCCTGCGAGGACATCCACGAGCGCCGCGCGCTGGCCGGCGCGGAGATCCTGCTCGTCACCGACGGCGCGGCGAAGCTCGACGAGGACCGCATCCGCGAGGCGATGGGATCGAGCATCCGCCTGCACTGCGTGAAGATCGGCACGTCGCAGGTCTTCGCCACCGACGCGTACGTCCAGGAGATGCTCGAGTTCTCGCGGCGCGGCGCCTCGCGGCGCGACCAGCGGATCCAGCAGGTCCGCGATCGGCGCGAGAAGCTGCTCGAGTCGCTGAAGTACTCCCACGACGACGAGACGCGGAGCCAGCTCCGCTCCGGACTGCGCGACTGCGACGAGGAGCGTCGCGTGCTCGCCGACGAGTTGAAGAAGGACTACGGCCACGAGATCGAGCGTCTGGCGGAGGTCTACGTCGAGATCCCCGACCTCGACGCGGCGCACGCGTTCGGCCTCGACCCGGACAAGCTCGCGTCGGTCGTCCTGCTCGTGCGCGCCGCGCTGGCACGGCTCGACGCGATCCCCGCGTCGCCGGAGGGCATGAAAGAGGCCGCGCTCCTGCTGGCGCACCTCTCTCTGCTCGCCGCCGAGCAGACCGACCCCGACGTCGTCGAGAGCTTGTCGAAGCTCCGCGCGGAAGTCGCGTCGCGCCTCGAGAGCTCGATCGAATCCCACGAGGCGCACGTGCTCGAGACGGGGCTCCTCTCGCCCGCCGACCAGCGCGACCTGCGCATCCTCCTCGGCCGCGGCGCGGAGCGGTACTCGTCGCTGTGGCTCGCGCTGCTGCGGTACTTCTACGCGGCGTTCGGGCGGATGCGGGGGCACTGAGCAGACTCTAGGCTCTAGGCTCTAGGCTCTAGGAGAGGCCAACACCCGGCCTTCGCCGTACCTAGAGCCTAGAGCCTGAAGCCTTGAGATCAGGGGAAGGCAGACTTGAGACATGAGGCTTGAGACTTGAGGAGCGGCAAGGAACGCAGGTCGTTCCTCCAGCCTCAAGTCTCCAGCCTCAAGTCTGTCGTCCTCGCCTGCCTCCGCCCCGTCTCCACATCCACCTTCGTCAGCAGCCACGCGCCCACGCCGAAGAACGGGATGACCGTCAGCACGCCCCAGCGGCTCGCGCCGCAGAGCGACGCCACCAGCGCGAAGAGCGGCGGCCCGATGATCCCGGCGAACTTCTCGGCCGTCCCGAAGAAGCCGAAGAACTCGGCGGTCTTCTCGCGGGGGATGAGGCTCGCGAACAGCGATCGCGACAGCGCCTGCGTGCCGCCCTGCACCATCGCGACGAGGATCGCCAGCGCGTAGAAGTGCGCCGTCGTCTCCATGAAGAACGCGAGCGCGGCGATGACGAAGTACACGCCGACTCCCAGCAGCACGGAGCGCTTCGCGCCGATCCGGTCCGCGAGCGCCCCGAACGCGAACGAGAACGGGATGCCGACGAACTGCACGAGCAGGATCGCGGCGATCAGGTGCTCGGTCGCGAGGTTCTTCTCGTCTCCGTAGATCGCGGCGACGCGGATGATCGTGCCGATGCCGTCGTTGAAGAGCAGGAACGCGGCGAGCATGAGGAACGCCTGCGGATACCTGCGGAGGTCGCGGTACGTGCCGCCCAGCCGGACGAACGCCTCGACCGCGAGACTGCCTCGCGTCTCGCGCGGCGCGGGCGGCGGGTCGGGGACGCGACGGAAGAGCGGGATCGAGAACACGAGCCACCAGACCGCAGACGACACCAGCGAGAGCCGCACCGGCAGCGTGCGATCGTCGGTGGGGATGTGGAACCACTCCGGCTTGTTGATCCACAAGAGGTTCAGCGCCAAGAGGACGCCGCCGCCCACGTAGCCGAGCGCGTAGCCGGCCGTCGACACGCGGTCGACCTCGTCGTCCTTGGCGATGCGTGGAAGGAGCGAGTCGTAGAAGACGAAGCTCGCCGTCGCCGCCACGTTGGCGACCGCGAACAGCACCGCGCCCGCGACCCAGTCGCCCTCGCCGACGAAGTAGAGGCCGAACGTCGCGAGCAGCGCGACGGCCAGCGAGCAGCCGAGCATCCGCTTCGTCTTCCCGGTGCAGTCCGCGAGCGCGCCGAGATACGGCGAGATCAACGCGGCGAGCACCATCCCCGCGGTGGTCGCCCACAGGAACACCTGCGTCGCGCGCTCCTTGCCGAGCGGCTTCGCGACCACGCTGGAGAAGTAGATGGGGAAGACGGCGGTGACGACGGTCGTCATGAACGCCGAGTTCGCCCAGTCGTACATCGCCCACGCGCGCAGCTCGGGACGGTGCAGTCCGAGCCGTTCGAGGAAGGGCGGGCGGTCTGCGCTCACGCGCGTGGCATGCTACGCGCGGGCGAACGACTCTCGCGGCTCAGCGACGGCGCCACTTCAGGACGTACGTCATCACCGCGCCGTCGAGATACGGCCTCACGCGCACCCAGTACGTCCCCGTCCGCGGCGCCTTGACCGTGATGCGGAAGTTCCTGCCGCGGCCGGAGTCGTCGTCGGACGCCTCGCGCGACGTGCCGGCGGCGTCGTCGAACAGATCGCCGAACGTGTCGGCCGCGCCGGTGGTCTCGACGATGTACTCGGTCCCGGCCTCGAGGTCGATGCGGTACCAGTCCACGAAGTCCGATCGCGACAGCGTGTGCGGCGGCGAGGCGCCGCGCGCCGGCGGCGTGAGCGTGGTCGCGCCCGCGGAGTCGTCGTCGGCGTTGTCCCACGGGTCGAGCTCGTTCACGTCGACGATGTTCAGCTTGATCTTGCGCCACTTGATCGTCGGCGGGGTCGTGGCGAGCGACGCCGCGTTCCACGCCCCGACGCGGAGCACGCGCGGCCCTGAACCGGGGATGCACGAGAACGTCTGCGCGCCGCGGGGCAGTTCGCCGATCCGCGACCAGTTGCTCCCGCCGTCGGCCGAGAGGTCGACGAAGTAGCCGGACTCGGTGCGCGCGTCGTCCTTCCACTTCAGGATGGCCAAGGTGTCGCGCACGGCCTTGCGCAGATTCAGGACCGGCGCCGGCGGCCTCGTCCGCGAGGGGTCGACGCGCGTGAACTGGAGCGTGTAGCCGGCCGCCGCGCCCGACGTCGCGGCGGTCACCTTCAGCGGATAGTGCCCTGTGACGGGCGGGGTGAAGTCGATGCTGAACTGGCCGGATCCGGCGGAATCTTGGTCGGACACGGCCACGGTCGTCGCGCCGGCGTCTGCGTAGAGCGTGGCCTGGACGTCGTCGTCTCCCGTCGAGAAGATCCGGTAGCGAGCGCCCGCCTGAAGGTCGAAGACGAACCAGTCTACGACGTCGTTCTTCGACAGCAGGTGCGGGCCGTGCGAGCCGCCGGAGACGTCCGGCACGAGCAGCGACGCGCCGCTGAGCTTGTCGTCCGTCGGATCGGAGGGATCGGTCGTCTCGCCTGTCGAGCCCGTGCCGAGGAAGGTCGCGATCGAGGTGTACGTCCGGTCGAAGCGTCCGTACTCGTCGATGCCAGACTGCAGCGAGCACGAGGACGCGCCGCCGTAGAGCTGTCCGATGATCTGCTTCGCGTCGTTGAAGAGCGGCGAGCCCGAAGAGCCGGGCGCGGTGACGCCGCTCGACCACTGCACGTAGTGGAAGCCGCCGCTCGGCTCGAGGAGCGCACCGTACGAGATCCGCATGCGGCCGCCGCCGGGGTGGTGCACGCCGACGACCGCCTCGCCCGTCGTCTGCCGCGCGGCCGTCCATCCGCAGAAGAAGCGGTTCGACGGCATCGTGCCGGTCAGCTTCAGCAGCGTGAAGTCGGTCGCGGCCGACGTGGCGATGAGCGCCGCGCCGTGCACGCGGGGCACGCTCGCCAGCGACGGCGGCGTGCCGCCGCACGTCGGCGAACGGTAGTCGAAGTAGAACTCCGTGTTCTGCGCCACGGTCGACGTGGACAGGCAGTGGTGCGCGGTCAGGAAGTACGGGACGCTCGTCGCCGGATCCGAATCGCGGAGCAGCGCGCCCGTGCAGAGGAACACGCCGCGGTCGGTCGTCATCTCCATCGTCGCCACGCCGCGCGCCACGTCGGCCAGGTAGCTCGCGTCGCACGCGATGTCGTTGTTGCAGTCGCCGGACTTCGCGGCGACGCCGACGCGCGGGTCGGCGAGCCCCTCGCCGCGCTCGCGGTACCGCTGCGCCGTGGCGTCGATCGCGAAGCTCACCGGCTCGCCCGCCGACTTCGGCGGCACGCGGAGCTCCACGCGCACGGCGTCGGCGAAGACGGTCGGCAAGTAGAACTCGCCCGTCCCCTTCGGGCCGTCGCCCGTGAACGGGCCGTACGCCTGCTTCGGGTCCGCGACGTCGAGCACGACGACGCCGGCGCCCTCGGGGAGGTCGCAGGCCGACACGTGGAGGCGCAGCCCGATCGCGCCGACTGCGTTGAACTGCGCGGACCACACGAGGGATCCGTCCGGCATCGTCGTCACGCCGCGCGCCCGCTGGACGAAGCGCTTCGGGGCGCGGACCTCGTGGAACGCGCGGACCACGGCGACGCGGGGATCGGACTTCTCGTCGGTCGCGGCGGCGCGCGCGGCGTCCTCGTCGAGCAGGGGCTGCGCGTCGAGGGCCGAGAGCTCCATGCGCGTCGCGGGCCGCACGACGCGCTTCGCGAGGAGCTCCGCCGTCGTCCGGATCTCTCGCGGACCGTCGCCGAGCGAGGGCCCGGTCGCAGGTCCCTCCTCGCCCGGCATGTCCTGGGCGACGGCCTGGGCCGTGATCGCGGTCGCGAGAAGAGCGGGGAGCTTCCAGTTCAAGGGGATCGACGTCCTCTGGGTGCGACCGGATCGCGCTGCAAGCGTAAGGTGCCCGAGCGGGCGGTTCTGATACATCTCCGAGACGAGGGGCCGCCTGTGACGACGAGGGAGCAGATCTCCCGAACCTTGCGAAATGCTGACGCATTCCGGCGTCTTGCGTCGCGGAGCGTGTGAAGAAGCTGCGTCGGCCGTGTGCGGCTTCTTCACAGCGGCTCAAGGCCGCGGGTCGAAGTGCTGGTCCATGTACATCCAGAGAACGCGCGAGTACCGGAACAGCCCCGGCGACAGGAGCACGAGCTCCAAGCCCGCGAGCGCGCCGGTCATCGGGTAGCTCCAGTCCAGCGCGAGTCCGACGAGCACGACCGGGGTCGCCGCGGCGACCGCCATCGCGTAGCTGAAGTACATCGCGCCGAGGAAGTAGCCCGACTCGCGCTCGAACGCGATGCCGCAGACCGGGCACGCCCGGTTCATGCGCACGAACCCGCCGAAGATGCGGCCTTGGCCGCAACGAGGACAGCGCTGACGGAGGAGAGGTGCCATGCGCATCGCGGAGAAGCAGTCGATCTGCGACACGTCAAACTAGGCTGCTGCGCCCTCGACGCCGCCAGACAACCGGAGTGAGACACACCGCATGCGACTTCAGTCCGCCGCCGCCGCGCTGCTGCTCTGCGCTGTCGCCTCCGCGGCCGATGCACCGGAGGGGCTGGAGCTCACGCTCTCCGTGACGACGAAAGGGCCGGTCCAGCCCGGCGAGAAGATCGACGTCGAGATGAAGCTCGCCAACCGCTCGAAGAGCGCGGCGAAGATCGTCCGTCCCAACGAGGGCTCGCAGCGCGGGTGGCGCGAGCCGCACATGTTCTGGACGGCCACGTTCGTCGGCAAGGACGGCGCGGAGCGCGCGATCCCGGCGGTCGAGCCGTCCGGCGACGGCGGCCTCTTCGTCCCCGAGTGGTGGAAGGAGGTGTCGACGCTCGAGCCCGACTCGACGATGACGGTCGGCTTCATCGCGCCGCCCGACCAGGTGTTCGACGTGCAGGAGGACGGCAAGCTGCGCCTCGTCGCGCACTACAAGTGGGGCGGCGGCAAGGAGTCGCGCGGCGACCCGCTCTCCGGCGGCGCGAGCGCGCCGGCGAACCTCGGCGGGATGGCGGACGTCGCACCGTTCGAGATCACGTCGAAGCCGGCGGAGATCGAGGTGCGGCGTCAGTTCGAAGTCGTCGCGACGACGAAGGCCGCGTTCCGCGTGGGCATCGTGGCGCCGCTCTCGACGATCGCGGACGTCCGCGTCCACTCGCTGTCGACGTCGCCGATCCACTTCGATCCCGCGGACTGGAAGGTCGTGCTCGTCAACGATCCGAAGGCGGAGCTCGAGCCGGACGAGAGCGCGGTCGCGCCGCGCAAAGGCGCCGACGCGTTCGACCTCGCGCCCGGCGCCGCGGCGCCGCTGCTGCGAGAAGGACCTCTCGCGGCGAGTCGCGACTTGAAGCTGAAGTTCCCGACGGCCGGCGTCGCGCGGTTCGCGTTGCTGCTGCAAAGAGCGAACGGGACGGGGCCGAACATCCGGTCGAATTGGATCGAGGTGAAGGTCGAAAAGTAGGGGCGAGGCTTGCCTCGCCCTGGCGTGTCCGGCGCAAACCGGTGGATTCAACCCCAGGGCGACGCAAGCGTCGCCCCTACGAACGAATGCCGATCCGTGTCCCACGGGGGACCAGCGTCGGCGTCATTCGGAGGGGTTGGCGAGCGCGTCGACGACGTGCACCAGCCCGCCGACCACGCGCGCCAGTCGTTCGAAGTCGACCTTGTCCGGCGTGTCGTGCTCGGTGTGATAGGCCGCGTAGCGGAACGGCGCGGTGTCCGTGACCATGGCGGCGGCATATCCCTGACGCCAGAACGCCCACTGGTCGGACCAGCCGATCCCCGGCACCCACTCGGGCAGGGCCGCGCCTTCGGACGGGAACGCGCACCGGTCGCGGAACACACGCACGGACTCGCGGACGAGCGTCCGCGACGCGGTGTTCCCGACGAAGCTCACGAAGTTCCCGGCCGACGGGTACGCGAGCGAGAGGCCTGGCGCGGGGTACTTCTGACTGCCCGGCGCGTCGTCGTAGCAGCCGAGCGTCTCGAGCGAGAGCATCGCGCGGACATCGTCGCCGGCCGCCTTGCAGCTCTTCGCGTAGACGAGGCTGCCCATCGCGTCGGTCTGGAACCACGGCGGCTCCTCGTTGACGAACTGCACGAAGCGGACGGTGCGCGCCGGCTTCGTCTTCGCGAACCGCCGCGCGAGCGCGAGCACGGCCGCCGCGCCGGTCGCGTTGTCGTTCGCGCCCGGACAGTCGACGACGCTGTCGTAGTGCCCGCCGACGACGACGATCTCAGAGCGGCGCGCGTCGCCGGCGACCTCCGCGACGACGTTCGCGCAGTGCGTCTTCTGGACGACGAACTCCTGCCGACGCGACGCGAGCCCGCACGCCGAGAACGCGCCCTCGACGTGCCGCGCCGCTTCTTCGAGCTTCGCGGGGACGAACACGTTCCGCTCCCCGATGTCGCCGGCCAGCGCGCGCACGTCGCGCTCGACCTCGACGCGGATCGCAGCGGTCGCGTCGTCGAGGGCCGGCAGCGGGCCGACGTGGCTCTCGCCAGGCATGCGGAGGAAGGTGGACCACACGGTGATCGCGAGGATCGCAGCAACCGCCGCGACGATCGACCAACGCCGCAGGACGGCCCGCCATTCCGAGCGTCGAGGGACGAGGCGGAGTCCGCGCGGGGCGGGTCGCGACGCGCCGGC